>Ga0182021_10002198_pt1 | contig 22737 bp, 19 predicted proteins | sample 612E3MmetaG_FD_120493 | JGI IMG/M metagenome (GOLD analysis project Ga0182021, IMG submission 120493) | Permafrost microbial communities from Stordalen Mire, Sweden - 612E3M metaG (Illumina Assembly) | ecosystem: Environmental > Terrestrial > Soil > Wetlands > Permafrost | place: Sweden... | reverse complement strand
CGCGGCGAGTTTGACGTATTGATCGGAATCAATCTTCTACGTGAGGGCCTCGATCTCCCCGAAGTTTCGCTGGTGGCAATTCTCGACGCCGACAAGGAAGGCTTCCTCCGCTCGGCGGGCTCGCTGATCCAGACCATCGGCCGCTGCGCCCGCAACCTGAACGGCCGCGCGATCCTGTACGGCGACAAGATGACCGACTCCATCAAGAAAGCTCTGAGCGAGACCGACCGCCGCCGCGCCATCCAGCAGGCCTACAACGAAGCGAACGGCATCACGCCCGAGTCGATCATCCGCCCCGTGGACATGGCTCTGGCCGCCATGGTGGCCGCCGATTACACCGACCTGACCAGCGTCGAAGCCGACGGCATCCCGGAATTCAAGTCGCAGGGAGACCTCGACGCCTACATCGCGAAACTCGAGAGCGACATGCGCGAATCCGCCAAGCGGTTCGAGTTCGAAAAGGCGGCAAAGCTCCGCGACACGATCAAAGAACTGCGGACCAAGGAATTTCTATTCGCCTAGAGGTGTCCGACCGGCCACGGCTGGCCGTCGCCCGCTGCAGAACGCGGTGCATTCTGTCCCCTTATCCACATCACGATCGTAATTAAGGCTTGTTACTCTCGAAAACAGCGCTCACCGATGGCGTTTTCCTGTCTATGATTTGCCGCCGAGCCCGCGAGATGTAACCCGCAGGCTGTAACGGTCGTAATTTGTATCGTGCACGGCACCGAACCTAGAATTCCGGCCAACCTCCAATGAAATCCCCCATGACACCGAACGGCCAGAAACGGCGTTGGGCGCGGCACCCAGTCGACTTTCCAGTCAACGTGGCCCTCTACAACGGAACAAAGAAAACGCTGGTTCCCGGTCGTGTTGCGGAACTCAGCGAAGGTGGCATGATGCTCTACGCGGGATTGCCGCTGGACCCCGGCGACCTTCTGGAAGTCGAATTCCAGATTCCTTTTCCTCGCACCATCCAGGCCGTCGTTCGCGATCGCAATGGGTGCGCCTTTGGCCTGGAATTCATCGCCCCACTGGCCCCCTAGACAATGGCTTCAGCGGGCGGCCCGGCGAAAAAACTCCGATGCGCATAAAGGACACTGAACTCCCCTTTGTGTGAATGGAGTGTTACATCCCGGCTTCGGACATTGTGTCCGCCCACCGGCCAGAGCCGGCGGTCCGCCGACAGTATCGCCTCTAAGTGGCAGTTTCCACGCTATTTGAGCGCGTTCCCTGCCGCCTGCAGGCCAACCCATCCCGGGACCTATTGGGTACTCGACGTGCCCCTCCCGGGACAGGTGTAGGTGTGTGGACGAGCAACCTTCCCCGCTGGGGCTTATTCCCGGCCACCGCTCATCCCGCCTGGGAGGTTTTCATGCGTCTCAGCTTTCGTATCGCGGTTGTGGTTGCCCTGGTGCTCTTGGTCTCCGGCTGTCTTAGCGCCCAAGCTCAGATTGGCGACGTCTTTGTCGGCACCTGCGACGGCACTCCCTTCAATACCCTGCTGAATGAAGCCGACGCCTATGCGCCCAGCGGACAATTCCGCATCGCCTTCAATGGCTCTCACCAGAACGCCTGCCTGACCAACATGACCTTCGACGCGGCCGACGATCTGCATGTCATCTCCGCGCCCTTCGGAACCACCAACTGGAACGTACTGAAGTTCGACAACTCCGGCAACCTGCTCGGCACCCAGGGTCCATTCAACACCCCGGTCTCGATCGTGCACGATCAGTCCGGTAACTTCTATCTGGGCGCGGGCAATGTCATCAAGATCGCCGCCAACGGCAGCGTCTCCAGTCTCGCCGTCGGCGGAGGAGCGCAGTGGGTCACGCTGCTCTCGGACCAGCACACGCTTGTTTACAGCACGGCCGCCGGCGACGTGAAGAGCTACGATGTCTCCGCGCTGAGGCAGGGCCCCGACTTTGCGCTCGACGCGCAGGCTCACGCTGTCCGCGGATTGCCCGACGACACTCTCCTGATCGACCGCAATGGAGCCATCACGCACTGGATCCCTCCCTGCAAGGGATGTCATCCCTACAAGCAGAAGACGGCCTATCAGATTCCCGCCAACGCCGATACCCTGGCGCTCGATCCCGACGGTGTCAGCTTCTGGACCATCAATACGTTCTATGACGCCATCAACCAGTTAGGAAAAGGAAATGTCTATCGCACCAATATTCTGACTGGCGATGCGATGGGGAGTTTTGCACTGACTCCGCTGACCAACGGCCGGACTTACGCCGCCACCATCGGGGTGAATGGCGATGGCATGAATACGACCGCCACTGCCACCCCGTCTTTGACCTTCGCCAGCCAGGGCATAGGCACCATCAGCGGTAGCAAGGCCGCCGTGCTCACCAACACCGGCCCGGTCGTGATGACGGCCAGCAAGTTCACCGTCACCGGCGATTTCGCCATCAAGACCAACGGATGCCTGAAAGGCGTTCTCCCCGGCGCGTTCTGCAACGTCACCGTCACCTTCAGCCCGACCCAGGTCGGCAATCGCACCGGAACGCTGACCATCTTTGAGAACGCCAGCAACAGTCCGCAAACCGTGGCGCTCTCCGGCATCGGCAAAGGGACCACTACGACGGCGCTCACGTCCTCGCTCAACCCGTCCATCTACGGACAAGCCATCACCTTCACCGCGCGCATCACCAGCAACGGAGGAGGCGTCCCGACGGGCACCGTTAGTTTCGTGGACGGCACCCAGGCCTTCGGCAAGGCGACTCTGAGCAACGGTGTCGCTACCCTGACCTCTTCGAATCGCACCGCCGGCACGCATTCCATCGTGGCCAAGTACAGTGGAGACGCCGCGAACGTCAAGAGCGAATCGCCCACCCTAACTCAAACCATCTCCCAAGCCACCACAACAACGACCGTCGCGTCGTCGGTGAATCCTTCCCATGCCGGACAGTCCGTGAGGTTCACGGCAACGGTTCTATCTCCAACCGCCAAGCCCACCGGCACCGTGACGTTCACGGCGGGAACGGTGACTCTGGGGACAGCGACCCTCTCCAACGGCAAAGGCAGTCTGACGACGTCAACGCTGGCGGTGGGCAGTACCACCGTGACCGTAACGTATCCGGGGACGGTGAATATTGTTGGCAGTTCGGGATCGATGATTCAGACCGTGCAGTAAGGGCGAGAGGTCGCCTTCCCTGCCAACACAGTCATCCTGACCTGAGCGAAGGACCAGCCGCGTGCCGTCTATTCAGAGCGAGAGCCGCCCGCGACCCGCCTACCTGGCAGGTATCAAGTCTCACAACACGATGTGATATGCCGCACTGCGCTGAATCCCGGACCTAGTGCAGCCTCTCTGTGTAACAGCGCTTTTCGCGCAATGGGTCTTAGGGGCCCTCCACCTGCGCGGAAGTTCATCAGTGCGGACCCCCTGCTCGCCATCCGCGGGCGTACTTCAAGACATCTCGGTTGGAGGATTGCATGCTTCATCTCGATACCGGAAATACCGGTTTCATGATTTTGTGCACCAGCCTGGTCATGCTGATGACCCCGGGTCTCGCCTTCTTTTATGGCGGCCTGGTGGGCCGCAAGAACGTCCTGGCCATCATGATTCAGAGTTTTGTCTCCATGGGCTGGACCACCGTCATCTGGTACACCTATGGCTATTCTCTGTGCTTCAGCGGCGACTGGCACGGCGTCATCGGCAACTTTCACAACGCCTTTCTGCGAGGAATCGACCTCAACACGCCATCGCCGAACAACACGATTCCGGCATTTGTGTTCGTCGCCTATCAGATGATGTTTGCCATCATCACGCCCGCCCTCATCTCGGGTGCGTTTACCAATCGGGTCACTTTCAAGGCCTACATGCTGTTTCTGACCGGCTGGCTGACCTTCGTCTATTTTCCGTTCGTGCACATGGTGTGGGGCGGAGGCTTCCTCCAGCAATGGGGCGTGAAAGATTTCGCGGGCGGCATTGTGGTGCACAACATTGCCGGAATGGCGGCCCTGGCGTCGGTGTTGTATGTGGGCAAAAGGCGGGTGTTGGATCGCGGGCCCCACAGCATTCCCCTGGTCGCGCTCGGCACCGGGCTGCTGTGGTTCGGATGGTATGGCTTTAATGCGGGCAGCGAGATGCGCGTGGATTCCGTGACCGCCACCGCATTTTTGAACACCGATGTGGCCGCCTCCTTTGCCGCAGTTGCCTGGCTGATGGTGGCCTGGCTCAATGAGAAGAAACCGAAATTGCTGGGTCTGCTGACCGGAGCGGTCGCGGGATTGGCGACGGTGACCCCGGCAGCGGGTTATGTCTCGCCCACCACGGCGGTGATTATCGGCATCGTCTCGGGCGTGGTTTGTTATTACGCGGTGGAAATGAAGAACAAGCTGCACTGGGACGACGCACTCGACGTGTGGGGAGTCCACGGAGTCGGTGGATTCCTGGGGATCGTCATGTTGGGCATTTTCGCCACCAAACAATTCAATCCCGAGGGCGCGAATGGCTTGCTGTACGGCGATCCGACGTTCCTACTGAAGCAGGTTACCGCGGGCGTGTTTTCGTCGGTCTGGGCGTTCGCGTTCACTTACGCCATGTTGCGGATCATCGATGGCTTCACTCCGGTGAAAGTCACGGAACAGTCGGAGGAGATTGGGCTCGACGAATCTCAACTCGGCGAACATGCTTACGATCAATCGCCCGGAGAAGACTTGGTTCACGCCGGTCGCTAAGCGAGGCGGGTCAGCCCACCTTTCGCGTCGTGCGGTGTTTGGAACGAAGGTCTCATTTCATTTATCCTTACCGCACGTTTGAAAGGAGTTCCATGAAAGTTCTCTCAGTGCTTTTCGTGACCCTGACCCTGGCCGCCCTGCTCGCGGTTGCCGCGGATCAGCCACAACCTCCGGCGGCGGGCAACCCGGCGCCTGCGTTCAGCCTGCCGAACCAGGAAGGCGCACAGGTGTCGCTCGACCAGTTCAAGGGCAAGTGGGTGGTGCTGTACTTCTATCCCAAGGACTTCACCTCGGGCTGCACCATCGAAGCGCACAATTTCCAGCGCGATCTCGACAAATACACGCAGAAGAACGCCGTGATCCTGGGCGTCAGCGTGGACACGGTAGATTCCCATAAAGGTTTCTGCACCAAAGAAGGATTGAACTTCAAGCTGCTTGCGGATGCCAAGCACGAGGTGGTCGAGAAGTACGGCTCGGTCATGGAATACAACGGGATGACGCTGGCCGAGCGCAACACCTTCCTGATCGATCCCACGGGCGTCATCAAGAAGGTGTACCTCAAGGTCAATCCGAACAAGCACAGCGAGGAAATCCTGGCCGATCTGCAGCAGTTTCAGGCCGCAAAGTAGGGTTCTCACGGCCCAACTCGAGACCCGCCGCGGCGCTTCGTCACGGCGGGTTCATTTTTCTACAGTCGATTTGCCGGGCTTTTGGCGGTGCCCCTCCGTCCCAATAGAACACTCGTTACCGAAGTGACCTTCTGTTGGTGACGCCCGGCACTCTATCTTTAGCAGTGGAGCGCTCTCTACGCGTTGGAGAGCGCGTTCGTCCGCGACTATCTCAGACTGGACCGGAAAATCGCGTCTGGCGGATTCCAGTTCTCAGCACCACCGGAACATTGAAAGGTGAGGATTATGCCGGCCTACAACAGGCTCACTCGGATCTTGCGAGATCGATTGCAGACGCTCCACCTCGTCGTGCTGTTGCTCGGCCTGACCTTTGCCCAAGCTCTTTTGGCGCAAGAACTAGCGCGGAAGGTGATCGCCAAGACGGCCCCCAGCTACCCGGAAATGGCCAAGAAGATGCACCTGAGCGGGAAGGTGAGGCTGGAAGTGGTGGTCGCAGCGGGTGGGGCTGTCACTTCGGCAAAGCTGATCGGCGGAAGTCCCGTCTTCGAAAAGAGCGCGGTGGAAGCCGTGAAGCAATGGAGATTTCAGCCCGCGGACAAAGACACGCGGGGGATCATTGTCCTGGAGTTCACCAGCCAGTAGTACGGGCGAACCGCGGATCACCACGATTAAGTTTCACTTCTGAATCTGTTACCATTCCCGCCTCATCACATCGTCATATCTATGCATCTGTGGGCCACGATCGCCGGTCTTGCGCTGATCTTCATCATCCTGCTGGATGCCTTTGAAACCATCGTCTTGCCGCGGCGCGTGCAGCGCAGCTTTCGCCTGACCGCGTGGTTCTATCGCAACACCTGGGTTCCCTGGGCCCGGATCGCGCAGCACATTCACAAGCCTTCCCGACGCGAGAGCTTTCTCGGGTACTTCGGGCCGCTGTCACTCATCTTCCTGCTGGCATTCTGGGCGCTCGGCCTGATCTTCGGTTTCGCGTGCGTGCAATTCGGATTGGGCGAGCACCTGCAACTGGGAAGCGAGCAGATCACGTTTGGCAAGCTCATCTATCACAGCGGGGAAACTTTCTTCACCCTCGGCTATGGCGACATTATCCCCAACAACGCAGCGGCGCGGGCGCTGGCCGTGATGGAAGCGGGCATGGGGTTCGCATTTCTTGGCGTTGTGATCGGGTATCTCCCGGTGGTGTACTCGTCGTTTTCGAACCGTGAAATTGAAATCTCGCTGCTCGACGCACGAGCCGGTTCGCCACCCAGCGCCACCGAATTTCTGGGCCGCCTGGGTTGCTGTCCCGATCAATCGGTGCTCGACGGCATTTTCCGCGACTGGGAGCGATGGAGCGCAGAACTGCTGGCCAGCCACATCTCGTATCCGGTGCTGGTTTTCTTCCGATCCCAGCACAGCAATCAATCCTGGTTGGGAGCGCTGACCGTGATGATGGACGTGACGTCACTGGTCATCACGGGGGTGGACGGCATCCACAACGAGCAGGCGAAATTGACCTTCGCGATGGCGCGGCACGCGGCCGTGGATCTGTCGCAGGTGATCAACGCCAAGTACAACCCGCATGTCCCCGGCCGACTCGACAGCGCGGATCTGCAGCAGATGCGAAAAGAGTTGGCGCAGCGTGGCGTGACGATGAACGATGCGGCAGACGCCGAGGCGAAGCTGGCCCAATTGCGGGCGCTCTACGAGCCTTACGTACATTCCCTGTCGCGCCGTCTGTTCATGACCGTGCCGCCCTGGCGACGGCCCGAGTACAGGAAAGACAACTGGCAGGGCGGGCCCTGGGACCGCGCCATCCAGGCGCAAGCGCTGGAACGGCCGGGGCGAGCGGCTGACGATCACTTCTGAGGCTAAAGGCTTAACCACGGGGGACACAGAGGAGCACGGGGGTTGATGGGTTCCCCTGTGTTCCTCTGTGTCCCCCGTGGTTATGGTTTTCTGCCCGCTCTGCTAACATTCTTCCTTCCATGAAGCACATCGGCGAAAACGTGGTGCGCATCGAGGCAGAAGCGCTGCGAGCGCTGGCTGATCGTCTGGCGGGTCCCATGGGTTCGGACTTCAACCGCGCACTCGATCTGATGTTCGCTTGCCGGGGCCGAGTGGTCGTGACTGGCATGGGCAAGAGTGGACTGATCGCGCGCAAGATTGCTGCCACCCTGAGCTCAACCGGTACGCCCGCTCTGTACCTGCATCCGGTGGAAGCGCTCCATGGCGATCTGGGGATGATCGTGCGCGGCGACGTGGTGCTGGCGCTCTCGGCCAGCGGCGAGACCGAGGAGATCCTGCAGTTGGTGGCGACGATCAAGCGATTGCAAGTTCCGCTGATCAGCATGACGTGCGATGACGGGAATGGTGGAAGCCAGAAAGCATCCACGCTCGCGGCGGCCGCCGAAGTCGCGCTCGATTGCTCGATCTCGAAAGAAGCGTGTTCGCTGGGATTGGCACCCACGGCTTCGACGACGACCATGCTGGCGCTCGGCGATGCGTTGGCGGTGGCACTCTCAGAAAAGCGCGGATTCAAGGAAGAAGATTTCGCCAACCTTCATCCGGGCGGCAAACTCGGCAAGCGGCTGGCGCGGGTGGAGTCGCTGATGCACTCGGGGGACGCGGTCCCGCGGGTGAAAGCCAACACGAAGATGCCCGACGTGATCTACGAAATGTCGCGCAAGAAGCTGGGCATGACCACGGTGGTCGACGGCGACCGGCTGCTGGGAGTGATCAGCGATGGCGACCTGCGGCGTCTGCTGGAGCATCGCGGTAAAGACACGCTCGACCTCACCGCGCAAGATTGCATGACCCGCGCCCCCAAGACAATCGGTCCCCAGGAATTCGCCGCGACGGCGTTGGCGCAGATGGAGGAGATGAAGATCACCTCTCTAGTCGTCGTGGACGGCGATCAGCGCGTGCGCGGCATTGTGCACCTGCACGATTTGTGGGGAACGGAGATGGTGTAGAGCTGCGAACTTGCAGCTATCTCAGGAATTTGTCATCCCGAGCGAAGCGAGGGATCTGTAGTTTCTTGGTCAGCGAACAACTGCAGATCCCTCGCTTCGCTCGGGATGACAAGAGGTAGAGTTGTTTGCGAAACCCGCTGAGTTCACAAGCACGGCTCTCAATCTGCATGAAAAACATTGAATATCGAGATGGCGCCGACCTTGCGGTTGAGATCGCCATCGAACTCTACAACGCCTCCGGCCTCGGAGAGCGGCGCCCAGTTGATGATCCGAGCATCTTCTCCGACATGCTGCGTCACGCCAATCTCACCGTAACCGCGTGGGACGGAGACCTGCTCGTCGGCATCTCGCGAACCCTGACAGATTTTTCCTACGTCGGATACCTTTCCGACCTGGCCATCCGCCGCTCCCACCAGAAGCTCGGCATCGGAATCGAGCTCATCCAGAAGACACGAGAAAAGATGGGGCCTCGTTCCATGCTCGTTCTGCTCTCCGCGCCGCAGGCGGTCGAGTATTACCCACGCGTCGGATTTGCGCAGCACCCCAGCGCGTGGGTGCTGAAGGCGGGCGATCCGTTTCCGAAGTAGCTGCGAGCTACCAAAACGAGAGAAAGGACGGGCGCGGACGCCCGTCCCTCCGTCGGAATCCACTCGCGACTCACTTCTCGCTACTCCTACTCCCTACTCCAGTACAAAAATATTCTTCTTCGCGCAGATCTCCTTCAGTATCTTCGGCCACACCGTCACACTCACTTCTCCCAGATGCGCTTTCCGGAGCAACAGCATCAAGGTGCGTGATTGCCCGATGCCGCCGCCGACCGAGAGCGGGATCTGGTTGTTGATGATGGCCTGGTGATAGGGGAAATGAAGATTGCCGAGCAGGCTCGAAATTTCAAGCTGCGTCCGCAGGGTGTCGGCGTTCACGCGGATACCCATCGAAGTGAGTTCATGGCGCCGCTTGGTGACCTTGTTCCACACCAGGATGTCGCCATTAAGACCGTGCGTGTCCTTGCCGGTTTCCTTGCTTGTATCGGTGACCCAATCGTCGTAATCGGCGGCGCGGTTCTCATGCGGGAAGCCATCTTTCAGCGCCCAGCCGATCCCGATGATGAAGATCGCCGGATATTTCTGCAGGATCTGCGTCTCGCGCTGCTTGCGCGGCAGGTCGGGGAACATCTCGAGAATTTCCTCCGCGTGCAGGAAGGTGAGTTCCTCGGGTAGGTTGGGGAAGCGTGGATCTTTCAATTGCGGGAACAACTCCTGCGCATACTTCTCAGCGCCGACCAGCACTTTCCAGATCTTGCGCACGATTTCCTTCAGGAAAACGATATTGCGATCGCCGGCCGTGATGGCGCGTTCCCAATCCCACTGGTCCACGTAAGCGGAGTGGTCGTGGTCGAGGAAGTAGTCCTTGCGAACCGCCCGCATGTCGGTACAGATACCCTGGCCAGCCTTGCAATCAAACTGCTTCAGGGCGACGCGTTTCCACTTGGTTGCCGCCTGGACAACCTGAGCATCGATCGGATTCTTGCCGCGGTCGTTCGAAATATGGAACGAGATCGGCGTGCGTGACCCGTCGCGGTCGAGCATGTCATTGACGCCGCTGTTGGTATCCACGATCAGCGGCACTTCCACCATCATCAGGTTCAGTTCTTTGCACAGATTGTCTTCGATATAGCGTTTGACGTGGAAAATTGCCTGCTGGGTTTCGCGCCGGTCGAGCAAGGAACGGTAGTCGGTGGGGAGAACACGTTCGAGTTCTGTGTAGTCACCGATACCCGGTCCCGCCAGATCGGCACGCTTGTCGTATGTGAGAGTGGACATGAAGCCCTCCGCGGATGGAATAAAGACATTCATACCTATGGACTAAACCCGGGTGGACATTAACGCAGTGACGGCGGGCACAGCAGGTTGTGCGGAAAGGGCAAACTCAACACTCGGCATCTCGCATTGGGTACTTGGCCAGCGGCGTGGGAACTGGAAGCGGTGGTCGGGCAGGGGCACACCTTCAGCGGAGCCGCTGAGCCTGGAACCGGGCGGCGACGGGAGTAGGCCCAGTGGCTATCGGCAGAAGCGCTGCAGCTTGGGCGGTGGCGCGGTCGGGAAGTCGTTGAATTCGCCATCCCACCCGGTGCATCCCCGAGAGGTCACGGCGCGAATCACGGTCTGCTCCAACTCGCGCGCCTGGCCTTTTGCTTCTGAGATCTGCGCCTGGGTGAGGGCTCCCCCTCCGTCCAGTTCAGCCAGATCGGCCTGCGCCCTGGACTGCCCGGCGTCGAGCGCGACCACGAACCAGACATAGGCATTGAAGCGATCCTGCGCAACCCCGCGGCCGTCTTTCAGAGCCTTGGCGTAGTAGTACTGCGCCTGCGGCAATCCCTGGTCGGCAGCGGCTTTGTAGAGCGCGGGGGCCTTGGTGTAATCGCGGTCGGCCATGATTCGCCCCAGATAATAGGCGGCAAAGGGATTGCCCTGGTCGGCGGCTGATTTGAGCCACTTCTGGGCGGCATTGACGTCCTGCTGGATGCCTCCGCCAAGGAAGTAGGTGCGGCCGAGCATGTACTCAGCAAGCACGTCACCCTGATTGGCGGCCTTTCGGTACCAATCCACGGCCTGGCTCTGGCTGCCGGCAGTGAGCTGGCCGGTTTCGAAAAAGTAGCCGAGAGCAACCTGCGACGGGCCAAAACCGAGCTCAGCGGAGCGGCGGAAGTATTCGAGGGCGTCGCGGTCGTTGCGGGAAGGGCCGGCCCCGGAAATGGCGTCCATCCCGCGCTCGTAAAGGCCTTCCGGGGAAGTGCTTTGGGCAAAGGTGGCGATGCTGATCAGCACGACAAAGACGGACAGCAGGGTTCGGCGCATGGTGGAGGCTCCGCAAGAAGTATAGGAAACAAAGGCTCTGGTCGCGCAGTTACGAAGGTGTCGCCCGAGGCCGGTCAAAAGGCAGCCCAGCCTCGTTTTTTCGCAGTAGATGTTCGCTCACGGGCGGGCTTGACCTTGGGAAAGGGTTCCCATATGTTCGGCAATCAGTTCTTCAAGGCGCGAGCAGGGAGACCAAACCGATGACGACTGGGAACTCCGTCGATCCGATCGCACAATTTGTGTCGTATGCGGTCGTAGTCTGTTGGTTTCTGTTTGCCCTGACGTTCTTACTGCGGAAGCGGCCACCCAGGGGGCAGGTTACCCGGCGCGACCAGATGGCGCTGATCGGTATCGGGCTCCAGGTCGCAGCATCTTTCTGCGTCTGGTTTCGTCCCTTGCAGCGGCAGTTCTACTCACCGATCATCCCCATGCCCCAGTGGGCGGAAATCCTGCTTGCGATCCTGACTTTGGCCATCGCCGCATTTTCCATCTGGCTGGTGAACGCCGCCGTGCGCCGCCTGGGAAAACAGTGGGCGGTCTCAGCGAGCCTGGTCGAGGGGCACAAACTGGTGGTAGACGGACCTTACCACCTGGTCAGGAACCCGATCTACACAGGCATTTTCGGCATGCTCATCGCGACCGGACTGGCCGTGAGCCGATGGAACTGGTTGCTGCTGGCGGTCGTGGTGTTTGCTTCGGGAACCTACATCCGGGTGCGGATCGAAGAGCGGTTGTTACGGGAAGCCTTCGGCAGCGAGTTCGATGAATATGCGCGGAAGGTGCCCGCGCTCATTCCGGGGATTTACTAGGAATCGCTAGCGGTACCGCTCCCGCAGGAAATCTCCGATCGCGGAGTAGGCGCTGGTCAGGGTCTTCTCGTCCGGCAAAAAGACGATGCGGAAATGCTTCGTCCCAGGCCGCTGGCCGAATCCGGAGCCGTGCACGACCATCACGTATTTCTGGCGGATGAGCTCGGTGACGAAAACGTCGTCGCCCTCGGGAATGTCCAGACTCGGATAGGCGTAGAACGCGCCGCGCGGGGCCACGCAACTGACACGCGGAGTTTCAGCGCACCACTCCATGGTCAGATCGCGGCGGGAACGCAGTTTGCGTTTCACCTCCAACAGGTGGTCTTGCGGTCCTTCGAGCGCCACCTTGATCGCGTACTGCTCGGGATGGTTGGCACAGAGGCGCGAGCGCAGTAACTTGTTCACGCCCTCCAAATAGGGCTTGATCCCCGACGCTTCCCCGCTGGCAATGCCCCATCCGATGCGCCATCCGGGCGCAAGATAGTTTTTCGACAGTCCGCCGAAGGTGATGACTGGCACGTCGGGCGCAACCGCCGCCATGGCAACGTGCGGGTCGTCATCGATGATCAGCTTGTCGTAGATTTCGTCGGCGAAGATCACCAGGTTGTGGTGGCGCGCCAGTTCCGCAATCTGCTCCAGCATTTTGCGGGTCGCGACCGAGCCGGTGGGATTGTTGGGATTGATCAGCACGATCCCGCGCGTGCGGGGCGTGATCTTGCGCTTGATGTCTTCCAGGTCCGGTTGCCAGCCGTCTTCCTCGTTGAGGTAGTACGCATTCAGTCCGATGTCGAGCTTTGCCAGCACAGCCGAGTAAAGCGGGTAGTCGGGGCAGGGAGTGAGCAGGTTGTCGCCGGGGTTGAGCAGAGCGGTGAGGCAGATGTCGACCGTCTCGCTCACGCCGGTGGTGATGAACACGTCCTGCACGGTGGTGATGCCCTTGCGGGCAGCCTCGCCGCGAATCGCAAGGAGCGCCTCATTGACGCCCGAGGAGGGAGCATACCCGTTCTTGCCGTCGCGCATGGCCTGGTAGACGGCTTCGATCAGGTGCGGAGGCGTCTGGAAATCGAAGGTGATCGGATCGCCGATATTCAACGGCAGGATCTTGTGTCCCTGCTTGGCGACCTCATCGGCAACGCTGGCCAAGTCTCGAATCGCATAGCGAACTTTTTCCAGGCGGACAGCGGGGGCAATTTCACGGGCTTGGGTGACAGGCATGCGAGTCGCTCACTTTCGCCCTCGATTGTACAAGAGCCTGCCCAGGAGGAACGACGGGAGGCGGCAACGCAAATTGGCGGGAGATCGAGCGGAAAAATCAGGGATGGAAATCGAATTGGACTTCCGCGTTGGTTTGCCACGCGGCCGGGGCGTATTTCCACTGCATCACGGCCTTGGCCGCACTTTCTGCCAGGATGGGGTTGCCGCCCATGATTTCGACCTTCGACACGTTTCCATTGGGAAGCACCACCGCATGCAGACGAACCGTGCCTCCGATCCCGGCCCGTTTTAAGGTCAGAGGATACTCCGGCTTCACCGTGACAACGACCTTGCGGCCGTTTTTTGCGGCGGGGCGTGCTTCCTGGGCGTGAACCGGCACGAAACTGGCCGCCAGACAGAGCAACAAAGCCAGAGTCGCCGACCCGAGCCTCCCGATGACGCCGAGCTTCCGCAAAGAAATTTCAAAAAAGAGGTCGCTTTTCAACTTGTCACCCAGAACGGGATACTCAATCGTCGGATCCGCCTACCTCAACACAGTATGGGTTCCAAGGATCAGGCGACAAGGTTACTCATGTCATGCCGGCAACCTAAATGGACGTAGGAGTGCCTGCGGCCAAAAAACAGCCGTCAGTATCTGACCCTGACGGCTGATGGCTGATGGCTGGCTTACTCCGGCCGGTCGATTTGCGCCTTCTGTAGCTTGTCGGAGTAATCCACATACACCGCCTTCCACTCGGTATAGAAATCAATCGCGCCGATGCCGCCCTCGCGGTGTCCGTTGCCGGTGGCCTTCACGCCGCCGAACGGCAGGTGGACTTCCGCGCCGATGGTGGGAGCATTGATGTAGGTAATTCCGGCATCCAGATCGCGGACCGCGGCAAACGCCTTGTTCACATCCTTCGTGTAGATCGCCGACGAAAGCCCGTACTCGATGTTATTCGCGATCTCGATGGCATTCGCCATGTCGTCGCAGGGGATGATCGAAACCACCGGCCCGAAAACTTCTTCCTGCGCGATGCGCATCTTGGGATCGACGTCGATGAACACGGTCGGTTCCAGGAACCAGCCGTGCTGGTATTCGCCCTTATCCAGACGATTGCCGCCGCAAACCATCTTGGCGCCTTCGGTCTTGGCGATTTCGATGTAGCTCAGGTCAGTCTTGAGCTGGTTCTCGTTCACCGCCGGGCCCATCTCAACCGTCTCGTCGAGCCCATTACCGACCTTGATCTTCTTCGCGCGCGCCACAAAGTGCTCGATAAACTCCCTGTATACGCCCTTCTGCACGATGATGCGGCTGGTCGCGGTGCAGCGCTGTCCGGTGGTACCGAACGCGCCCCAGAGTCCGCCCTCAATGGCCAGTTCGAGGTTGGCGTCATCGAGCACGATCATGGGATTCTTGCCGCCGAGTTCGAGCGAGCAGTGCTTGAAGCTCTGGGCCGCGGTCGCGCCCACAATCTTGCCGACCGCCGAGGAACCGGTCAGCGAAATGGCGCGAACCGTCGGGTGCTCGGTGAGCGGCGTGCCCACTTCGGACCCGAATCCGGTGACGATGTTGATGACGCCCTTGGGTACGCCCGCATCGGTCAGCGCCTGCACCAGGTTGAAAGTGGAAAGCGGAGTGTCCTGCGCGGGCTTGATGATGCAGGTGTTGCCGCAGACGATCGCCGGCAGCAGCTTCCACGAAGGAATGGCCATCGGGAAATTCCACGGCGTGATCATGCCGCACACGCCGATCGGCTGCCGCACGGCCATGGCAAACTTGTTGGGCAGCTCCGACGGCACGGTCGGACCGAACAGACGGCGGCCTTCGCCGGCGTTGTAGTAGGCGGCGTCAATCGCTTCCTGCACATCGCCGCGTGTTTCTTTCAGGACCTTGCCCATCTCGCGAGTCATGTCACGAGCGTGATCTTCCTTACGCTCGATCAGGATCTCGGCGGCGCGGAATACCATCTCCGCGCGGCGGGGCGCCGGCACCAACCGCCACTTGGCGAAGGCGCGCTTGGCGGCATCCACGGCGGCATCCACATCGGCCTTGTTCGAGCGCTGGAAAATTGCGACGACTTCGCGCGTATCGGCCGGATTGCGGTCTTCAAACGTGTTGCCGCTGACGGACTCGACCCACTCGCCATCAATAAAATTCTTGCAAACCCGCGTTTTGGTCGTGCCGCCCAATATTGCCGGGCCGGTCAGGGTATCGGTCGCCATAAATGCCTCCTGGGAATAGTGCAGATCCTCCATGCTAACAACCGGGGTAGAGACGGGCAAGCCAGCCGATTGCTCGGTAGCGGGTCAGTTTGAAATTCCAGCCCATTGAACCCTATGAGAAAGCCATATATTGGGAGCGTGACGGGAATTTGCAGGAGATCGCAAAAGTGCTCGAAAAGCCGGAGGCTCGCGTGAAGACAAAATGGAGAGAGGTCTGTAAGTTCCTGTCAGGCGCGTTCTTTGTAAGCGCAGGAATACTCTTTTACCTCTACATTACGGGCACTCCGATACCGCTGATTGGTACGCATTTTATGGTGGGACCGGGAGTTAACGGCCTGCGTTCCATCATTCACGCCATTCTGTTCTTGGTCACTTTCTACTTCGGTTTTATTCGGAAATGAAGATTCCAAGAGCACGTCCATTCCGCCCAATGGGATTACTTTGGTGACATTCCAGCCCACCCAAGCGGACGCTACCCTGAACTGTGGACCGGCAAGTGGCTGGGAAGGTGTCTTGGATGAAGTGGGCAACGAAAGCGCTCGTGGTGTGCGCGGCGTTTGGGGCTCTATTTTCATGGGGGCAGAGCACTGCCGAGGTGCGCGGAAAAGTTACTGATGCCTCTCACCAAGCGGTGGTGAGCGCATTCGTCATTATCACCGCGGAAGACACGTCCTTCATGCGCGCGGCAACCAGCGACGATGCGGGCGATTTTGAATTCGCTTCCCTGCCGATCGGCGCCTATCACCTGCAGGTCAAGGCGGACGGCTTTCTGGCATTTGAAGCGAACAATATCCGCGCCAGCATTGGGCAGATGGTAAGTCTTGATATCGTCCTCTCACAAAAGCAGGACGCTCAGGGTTCGCTCCATGCTCAGAAGGCCACCATGATCGAAGCGGGGAACGCTCAATTGGGTGTAGTGATGGGCAACCTCGAAATCACGCAGCTTCCCCTTAAGTCCCGCGATACCTTTGACCTGCTCCAGTTGCAACCCGGCGTGCAAGGCACTCTGGGCGCCGATCTGTTTTTCGGCAATAACCAGCCAGGAGTCGTTTCCGTCAACGGCGGCCGCTCGCGCTCGAACAATTCCAACGTCAATGGGGGAAACGCTGGCGAGCAGATGGTGAATTCTCCTTCCATCCAGCCTTCGCCGGATTCCGTGAGCGAGTTCCGCGTAATCTCCCACAACTACGAAGCAGCGCTGGGCCGCAATTCCGGGTCCGTGCTGAATGTGATCACCAAGTCCGGCGCCTCTTCCTTTCACGGCAGCGCGTATGAGTTTGTCCGGAACAATGAACTGAATGCGAAAGGGTACTTCGACACGACGACTCCGCCGTTCAAACAGAACGAGTTCGGCGGGACGTTTGGCGGCCCAATCCGGCGGGACAAGACTTTCTTTTTTTCTTCGTATGAAGGCGGGCGGGTGCGGCGGGGCATCACATCCGATCCGGTGGTCGTACCAACGGCGGAAGAGCGAGCCGGCGACTTTTCCGCGGGACTGGCGTTTTCCGGCGTGCTCAGCAGTGCAACCGTTGCCCAGGCACTGATCGTCCGCAACGGATGCGCGGCGGCCGTGCAGGCCCAGGGCGGAGCGGCGATTGCAGCCGGGACAGCCTATGCGGACATTTTTCCGGGCAACAAGATTCCGTCCGAGTGCTTTGATCCCACTGCGCTCGATCTGCTGAACCAGTTTGTTCCGCCGGCGAACGCGGGAAACGGTACGTTCCGCTCCGCCCCCAACGCAAAAGTCCGCCAGGACCAGTTGACATTCCGCCTGGACCACAACCTCACCAGCCAGCAGCAGCTCAGCCTTTACTACTACGGAGCGGACGGCTTTGACGTGGAGCCTTTCTCCCGTTTTCTGGCAAGCGGGGCGAACCTGCCCGGATTTGGCAACGACACACGAGCCCGTTTTCAGCAGCTGAATCTGTCGCACGTCTGGTCTCTGACCGCGAAGACCAATAACGAGATCCGATTTGTCTACTACCGGGATGGGCAAGGCAAGTTGCTGTCTCCAGTGCGAACCCATTTCGTGCAGGACTCGTGTGTTGTGGTTCCAACCAGCCAGTGTTTTGCCGATCCGGCAAATCCGGGCCTTGGAATTACACCCGGGTACGGAGCCGGCTTCGAAGGCGTTCCTCTTGTCTCCCTGGCGGGGGGCTTTGCTTTTGGCAACAATCAGTCTGGGAACTTTTCGCAAACGGGAAATGTGTACCAGGGTTTGGAAACCTACAGTCGAATCCTGGGCAAGCATACCTTGAAATTTGGGGCCGACGTCCGCAACCAGCGCCTGCATCAAGTGTACTTTTATGACGTAAGCGGCGGATTTTCCTTCACTGGCGGCGGCACCAACGATGTCGGGTTCAGCAGCCTCCTCCCCAACTACCTTCTTGGTCTGCCGGACTCTTATACCCAGGGCTCGGCAAACTCAGTGGACGTGCGCACTACGCAGTTTGACTTTTTTGGTCAGGATGCCTGGAAACTGAAGCCGAACGTTATCCTCGATTACGGACTTCGCTGGGAGTGGAACACGCCTCAAGCCGATGCTGGCCACCGCATTCAGGCATTTCGTCCGGGGCAGGCTACCGGAATCTATCCTTGCGTGTTGAACCCGTCCGACCCGCTGCTGGGTTTGGTGGGGGGCAGCGACTGCTCTCCGCAGGGACCCGGCGGCTCCGCCTTTCCTCTGGGCATGGTCTTCCCGGGAGATCCCGGAGTTCCGTCCGGACTTACGAATAACTATCTGCGGGCTTTTGCCCCGCGCCTCGGCCTGGCATGGTCGCCGAACTGGTCCAAGGGCTGGTTAGCCAAAATCTGGGGTGGTCCGGGCAGCTCCAGCGTCCGTCTTGGATGGGGCGTGTTCTATGACAGCAACGAGGAACTGGTACTCGGTGAGAATTTCACCGCGCAACCGCCGTTCGGCGGCAGCACCGCGATCAGCAACGTTTTCCTGAACACGCCGTTTCTGGGCCAGGACGGTTCCATTACGCCCAATCCATTCCACGGATTCCTCGACCCGAAGCCCGGGTCCCCGGTGGACTTCGCACTGTTTCGTCCAATCACCCTGTTCGGAAATTTCCCTCCGACCCTGCGCCATCAGTATTCGGAACACTATCACCTGACGGTGCAACGCCAGTTGTCACGCGACACGCTCTGGCAGTTCGGATACGTTGGTTCTCAGGGACATCGGCTCCTGGCATCGCTGGACCAGAATTTTGGCAACGCGCAAACCTGTCTCGACCTGAATCAAATCCCAGGCCTGTCTTGCGGTCCATTTGGGGCGGACAGTGCTTACTCCATTCCCGCCGGTGCCATTCCCGCGGGCGTTACCCTGCACTTGCCCTATGGTTCCGTGCCGGCCATGACTGGCCCGAATGCAAGTCCGATTACGCTGGTGGGGCTTCGCAAGTACTCGTCTCCGCTCTGCGAACCTTCGACTGGAGTCGGTTGCCCGCCCGACGGCATCCCGGTGTTCGGCAGCATCTTCGGACTGATGCCGGTTGCGAACTCGTCGTACAACTCTTTCCAGACACTCGTAAATCAGCGCTTCTCCCACGGACTGCAGTTTCTGGCCTCGTACACCTGGAGCCGGTCGATTGACAACGCCTCCAGTTTCGAAAACGCCGTGAATCCGATTGATCCACGGAAGTCGCGTTCTCTTTCCCTGTTTGACGCCCGCCACCGGTTCGTAGTCACCGGGTATTGGCAGGTTCCTGACTGGCAGATCTCGAATTGGACCCGCCACCTGGCCAATGGGTGGGCCCTCAGCGGCATTTTCACGCTGCAGTCGGGCTTTCCGATTCGATTGACCTCCACCAGTGATCAGGAACTGATGAGCAGCCTGGACCTCGAAGCGCCGGGCGAGCCGAATCAAATCGCGCCCTTCCGTCGCCTCGAACCACAACAAGCCGGCGGCTACTACTTCGATCCATCATCGTTTGCTGAAGCTCCCCTCGGACAGATTGGCAATGCGCGGCGCACCATTTGCTGCGGCCCGGGCACGGCGAACTTGGACTTCGCGATTCACAAAGTTGTTGCGCTGCGAGAGGGCATGAATCTTGAGCTGCGTGCCGAGGTTTTCAACGTGTTCAACCACACGCAGTTCTTTAGCCCCGACGGGAATATCACGAACGGAGCGTCCTTTGGACAAGTAAGACGGGCGCAGGATCCCCGGCTGATTCAGCTGGCGATGAGGTTCACTTTCTAGCACGAACCCGGCTAAACCGGGAACGACAATGGCAAGAAGGAAGCACATCCTGTTAGCTGTAGCACTGCTGGTCGGCAGCGCGGTTGCCGCGGATCAGGAGCGCAAGATCGTTCACCGCGAAGACCCGGAATATCCAGTCGTTGCGGCCAAAATGAATCTCCACGGAACGGTCAAACTCAGGATCTGGATTAGTCCGGGCGGCACGGTGCGCCGGCTGGAATACATTGGCGGGCATCCCTTATTGGCCGAATCTGCGCTGAAAGCGGTTAAGAACTGGACGTACGAGCCCCACGGCAAGGAATCCAGCGCGGTCGTGGAACTGAAGTTCTGAAGTAGCCTTTCCGGAAAAGCTGACCTCTTGGGAAACTGATGTTTCCCCGCGGCTGAGGCGCCTGCTTCCGCAGTCACTTTCGTAACCTTTTCGCTCTGACCCAAGTTAATTACCGCCCGGAACCAGAATATGATTGTGATAATTTGGAAATTAATCCAAATTCTCTAATTTTTGAGTGAGTTGGCGGGGCTCCGTGTCGGAAAGACCCAAGCAGGGAATCTACGTCGCCTGGAAGACAGTGACCTACCGCAGCGTGCTGCTGATGCTGCTGGCGGGGACACTCCTGTTTGGCGTCGTGATGCACTTTGCTTTCCCGCAGTTCACCGATTCGACCGCCAAGGCGGCGGGACACTATACGACGGGGTTGCTGGAAAAGGTGGCGGGCCTGGCGCCTCCGATCCAGAAACCGGGGGTATCGGTTTCCCAGCAAGCCCACTTCACCGCGCTCGACGGCACCGTCAAGGTGAAGAAATCGAACGGCAATAGTTGGATCAACGCGGACTACGGCGTGCCCCTTGAAAAAGGGGACGTGGTCCAGACCGGCGCCGAAGGCATGGCCAAGGTTGTGTTCAACGACGGAACCAACTACACCGTGAAACAGGATTCGCTGATCGTGATTGAAGAGAACTCCGCCAACGATCAGCAGCAGACCAACGTGGCGGTGGCGGTAACCACGGGTACGGTGGATTTGACGACCGCGACCTATGTGCAGGGATCGAAATCGCAGGTGATTGTGGCGGGCGCAAAGGCTTCGCTGGCGCCCGATTCGTCGGCCATGGTGCACAACGATCCGCGCGGTGACCAGCACGAGATTCTGGTGAAGAAGGGCAGCGGCAACATCGAGCGCAATGGCGAGACAGTCCGGCTGTCGGACTGGGAAAAGGTGAGTTTCCAGAGCCAGTCCAAGAACATGGATCGGGGAAAGGAAGTCGGTCCGCCCACACCCATCACGCCGGGAAACATGATGCCGATTTTTGTGACGGCGGGCGAAAAATCGAAAGACGTGGAGTTTGCCTGGACGCCCATGGCCAATGCCACCGGATACCGGCTGCGCATCTCGCACAACCCGTATTTTTCGTCGCTGCTGCTGGACCGTAACATTGAGACTGCGAATGTCGTGGTCACGGGTTTGCCCCAGGGTGCGTACTACTGGATGATCCAGTCGTTCGACGCCGGCGGCAAGCAATCGGCGGAAAGCGAAAAGAACCGCTTCACCATCATTCCCAAGGCCAAGGAAAAAGTGGATCTGTCGCTGGACATCGATCCTTTCATCCAGCACGGGCATGTGATCGAAGTGACGGGCAAGACCGAGGCAGGAGCGCGGGTGATGGTGAACGGCCGGGAAGTGCCGATCGTGGGCGACGACGGGTCCTTTCACTTCTTTACGCCGCCCTTGCCCAATGGCGAGAACATGATCACGGTGACGGCGCAGAATTCCAAGGGTGGGGTGAATACCCGCCAGGAAAAGATCGTGATTCAGTAAGGATTTGATGTTCAGGGCAACCGGTGGCAAGTTGTGTGCGCAGGCGACCTGAACATCCAATAAGATAGAAGAACGAAGGACAGCGTCTTGACCTCGGGAGCGAGCTACGGTTCCGGGCTGCGAGGCGGTAGTCCAGAGAGAAGAAGTACTTCCCATGTCAAACAACGGCTTTCATAGCAGCGCCTCGCGTTTCCACAACCTGCGTTCGCTGTTCAGCATGTTCTCGAGCGACCTGGCGATCGATCTCGGAACCGCTAACACGCTGGTGTACGCGCGCGGCAAGGGCATCGTCGTCAACGAGCCTTCCATCGTAGCGTTGAACAAGAACACCGGCGAGGTCGAGGCGGTCGGCAAGGAAGCCAAAGAGATGCTGGGCCGCACGCCCGGCAACATCGTGGCCATCAAGCCGATGAAAGATGGCGTCATCGCCGACTTCAAGGTCACCGAGAAAATGTTGAACTACTTCATCCAGAAGGCGCACAACCGCAAGATGCTGGTGCATCCGCGGATCGTGATCGGAGTGCCTTCCGAGATCACCCAGGTGGAAAAGCGCGCGGTCATGGACTCAGCCTATCGCGCGAAAGCCAGTGAGGTGTACCTGGTCGAGCAGGCAATGGTGGCCGCGATCGGCGCCGGCCTGCCGATTACCGAACCCAGCGGCAACATGGTGGTCGACATCGGCGGCGGCACCACCGACATCGCAGTCATTTCCTTGAGCGGCATTGTTTATTCGCGTTCGGTGCGCATGGCCGGCAACCAGATGGATGAGGCCATCATGAATTACCTGAAGCGGAAATATAACCTGCTGATCGGCGAGCGCACCGCGGAGCAGATCAAGATCGAAATCGGCAGCGCCTATCCGCTCGACAAGCCGCTCACCATGGAAATCAAGGGCCGCAACCTGATCGAAGGCGTGCCCAAAACCATCACCGTGGACGACAGCGAAATCCGCGAGGCGCTCAGCGAGTGCGTCTCGACCATCATGAACGCGATCCGCGTGGCACTCGAACGTACGCCACCCGAACTCTCGGCCGACATCAGCGATCGTGGCATCGTGCTGACCGGCGGTGGCGCGCTGCTGAAGAACCTGGACAAGCGCATCCGGGAAGAAACCGGCCTCCCGGTCTCGATCGCCGACGATCCGCTCTGTAGCGTGGTTCTGGGCACCGGCAAAATGCTCAGCGACTTCAAGCTGCTGCGCAAGATTTCGATCGAGTAGGCAGAGGACTTTCCTTCGGTCCGGTTCGCTGAGAACTGACAACTGAGAACTGAGAACTGGTTTTATGGAGACTGTCCTCGGCCGCTACAAGAATCTGATCGTGCTCACGGCCGTGCT
>Ga0182021_10002197_pt1 | contig 22738 bp, 22 predicted proteins | sample 612E3MmetaG_FD_120493 | JGI IMG/M metagenome (GOLD analysis project Ga0182021, IMG submission 120493) | Permafrost microbial communities from Stordalen Mire, Sweden - 612E3M metaG (Illumina Assembly) | ecosystem: Environmental > Terrestrial > Soil > Wetlands > Permafrost | place: Sweden... | reverse complement strand
TCACAGCCGACTTGGTGACCATCGTTGCTCTCGTGCTTCTCGCGCGTCGAACCGACCGTATGCATGGTGTTTGGCTGTGGCTCCTGGCCATCCCCACACTGGGTACTCTTCCGCTGATCCGGTTCGACATGATTCCCACCGCTATCGCCGTCGTTGCCCTTCTCCTGGCCACGACCAGCGTGAAACGGTTCGGCTTCGTGGTCGGAGTCGGGACTGCAGTCAAAGCGTGGCCAGTGCTCCTTCTTCTTGCCTTCCGCGACCGCACCAAAGTCACTGTGGCGACCATCACAGCCGCCGTCACAGGCCTCGCGTTCTTGATTGTCAGCTGGCTCACGCTCGGTAACACGTTCGGGTTTCTCCAGCACCAGACCGGACGCGGACTTGAACTCGAGGCGGTCGGTGCCACCCCGTGGTATGTGATCCAAGCCGTCATCGGGCGACCGGTGCACTGGGCGCCAAAGAACGGCTCATTGGAGATCCTCGGCCCGATGGCCGCCATTGCGGCGTCGATCCTTCACTACACCATGTACCTGCTCGTGATCGCGGTACTGGCATGGTGGGTGACGTGGTATCGCCGCGGGCCGGTCTCGCCATCCCTGGGGTGCGACGCCGTGTTCACAGCAATCCTACTGTTCGTTGTCGTCAGCGAAGTCCTGAGCCCTCAATACATGATCTGGCTCATCGGAGTCGGAGCCGTCGCCGTCACATCCCCGCTGTGCCGGGTGCGCCGACCCGTAGCCCTCGTCGCGGCAAGCGTGCTCGTTACCCGCGCGCTCCTCGCGTGCTGGGGTGACCTTGTCTCCAACGGCGCCAATGGCGCCTACCTCCTCACAATCCGCAACACGCTCCTGCTCGTTGCGGCCGTCGACGCAGCGCTGATCATGTGGCGTGTCATACGCTCCACGCCGGCCCTCGACAAGAAGGGCATGCTCGAACCTGCGGTGGGCCAGAGCTAGCGGACTCCTCCGCGAGCCCAGCTGTCGCTAAGCTGTGCGCTTTGAAGTGGCGTCAGATGGTGGTGAAGACCGTCGCTCGCCGACAGTGGGCAGCAGTTCTACTTGGGACCCGTGGTCGATCAGTCCGAACTGCGGCGTTCTGCAGTTACTGCCCCAGAACGTTTGAGCCATCGCAATGGGGCGGTGACCCGCCAAGAGATGCTTCTGGTGACGGCCACGATTTGGGCTGCGGCGTCTCGCGCCCTGGCCTCGGCGTGCTGCGCCCTGGCCTCGGCGTGCTGCGCCCTGGCCTCGGCGTCCTGCGCCCTGGCCGCGGCGTCCTGCTCCCTGGCCTCGGCGTCCTGCGTCCTGGCCTCGGCGTTGATAGCCCGGGCCTCGGCGCCCGTGGCCCTGGCGGCGCACGCTTTGGCCCACTGATCGGCCTCCTGGGCGACCGCAGCGGCCTCCGCCTCTCGGGCTGAGACGAAGTCGTCCCGCACATTGGGTTGAGTCCGTAGTGCTGCTTGAAGCTCCGCGTGCTCTTCTGCGACGTAGTAGCGGTTCAGCCCATCGAAATGGGTGAATTGATATCCGTGATTCAGGATGATCGGCTCCCATTCCTCACGAGTCTCCGGCCCCGCCTCGGACAGTGCGGCTTCAATGACGACGACCCACGGCCGCCATCGCCCAAAGTCCATCCCGTCGATGACTTCAGATTCGGCGCCGCCGACACCGATCCTGAGGAAGTGAATCTGCCCCATCGAATGGTCGTCGCAGATGCTTGCGAGCGTGCGAACGGGAACTCTTGTCCGCACCAGACCATGAGCGCGAACTTGATGGGCGCTCGTCCGTCCGGGAATAGCCGGAACGCCGAGCCCAAGCGCCTCTCCGTTGGCTGCCCCCGCCACCATTGCCAGATTGACGTCCCTGAGCCTCTCTTCACGCAGCCGATCGTAGCGTTGCGCAACGGGTTGGACATTGATCCCGTGCCAGCCGCGGTCGTAGAAGGCTTTTGTAGCCGAGTCTTCTTTCGGGTCATCTGGCCCCACGTCGACGTAGAAGCCGTGCTCCACGTGCCCAAGCGCCCGCCAAAGCACGACGTCTTCGTGGTTTCGCGCATATGAGATGAACGACGCGGGCTGCCCACTGTAGCTTGCCAGTTCCGCCTTGAAGCGTCTCATGTGAGCGTCGGCGAGCTCCAGGTCATTCGCAGCCCGATAGAAGTGCTCGAATGCCAGATTGTGCATGCAGTCGGCAAGCTGCAAGGGAAAGGCGGGCGCATACTTAGCGAGCACATGGGCGATGTCTCGGCGCTCGCGCACGGGGCTTCGCGAGCTCGTTTGTGGCCAGGATCTGCAGCGGTACGCATAGCAGATGGCCGGGATGTACCCAAGCGCTTGCCGACTCATCGCCCACCAGGCGAAGTCAAGATCCTCGCAGAACACGGTGCTGTCGTACTCGAACTCCCCGCCGCGCCCCTTGAAGGCCCAGCTGCGGAAACTGAGGAGGTTCCCTGGCTCCCCCCAGTGGTAGAGAAGCTCCTCGGCAATGTTCTCGGGGCCAAGCCGTGCCGGGTCGATGGAACTCACAGCCATGAGGCTCTCTTGCAAGACGCTGCCGTCCAAGGCAACGGCCTTACCGTCGCAAAAAGCCCCCGCCCAGCCCGGATTGGCCACCATGCCCTCTGTCTTCGCGAGCAGTCCGCCGGGAAGGAAGAAGTCGTCACTGGCTAGCACGTGGATGATGTCGCCTCGAGACTGGGCGATCAGCTCGTTCAAAGTGGCTGCGGTTCCAGTGTTCCTGTCATGCTCGACAAACAAGAAGCGACTGAACTCGCCTTCATGCTGGCGAGCCCACTCGCGAATTTCCTCCCGCGTGCCATCTGTTGACGCGTCGTCACAGACGAGCACTTCCACCTGCCCAAGCCCGCTGTCGAGTGTGCTGTCCATAGCCTCCCGCACAAACGACTCGTGGTTGAAGGTAGGAATCACAATTGAGATCGCAGGCATCGCACCCATTTCAGGAGGCTGTAGCTGGCGGCACAGCCACACTATGGTCTAGGGCGTGTACGCACGAGCCCACATGTGCCCGGTTCGCCGCACCGCCAAGACACGTCATCGCTGAACCGCCCGCCCAGGTCGCAGTCCGCCTAAGGCCGGGTGATGAGACACGGCTCACGACGATGGCACGTACTTGGTCAAGTCCAGACGCTTGGCAACCGCCCTCGTTGTCTCGGCAACGGCACAGACTTGATCCCGAGACAGGTGGGGGCCAAGAGGGACGCTCAGAACATACTTGGCAAGGTCCTCCGCCACAGGGAGAGAGCCCGGCTCGAGACCCATCTCCACATAGGCAGGCGAGAGGTGGGGCGGAATCGGGTAGTGGATGAGAGTCGCCACGCCGTGCTCCTCCAGGGCAGCCCTGATCTCGTCTCGACGGGGATGGCGAATCACGAAGACGTGCCAGGCAGCCTCGGTCGAAGGCGGCTCCACCGGCAGCGACATACCCGCCACATCGGCGAGTTCGGCAAGATACTGGTGCGCCCGGGCGCGGCGCCGGTCGTTCCAACTGTCCAGGTATTGTAGCTTCACTCTAAGGAAAGCCGCCTGAAGAGGATCCAGCCGGGAGTTCCAGCCCTTCACTGCATAGTGGTACTTCCGCGGAGAGCCGTAGTTCCGCAGAACACGAACGCGGTCTGCGATTTCGTCGTCGTCCGTGATCACCGCCCCAGCGTCGCCCATGGCACCAAGATTCTTGCCTGGATAGAACGAGAACCCAGCGGCATCTCCCAGACTGCCGCAACGACGGCCGCGATAGGTCGCGCCATGCGCCTGGGCCGCGTCTTCGAGGACCAGGATTCCATGCTTCCGGGCCACCGAGAGGATCTCATCCATGCTCGCCGGCAACCCGTAGAGGTGGACCGGGATGACCGCCCGCGTGCGCGACGTGATCGCGGCCTCAACAAGAGAAGGATCCAGCGTCATCGTGCGCCAATCAGGTTCGACGGGGACGGGCGACGCGCCTGACTGGCTGACGGCAAGCCACGTGGCAATGAACGTATTCGACGGGACAATCACCTCGTCGCCTGGCCCGATGCCCATCGCTCGCAAGGCCAGGTGAAGCGCATCCAAGCCGCTACCGACACCGACGCAACGCTTCACGCCACAGTAAGCCGCCCATTCCTCTTCGAACGCGGCCACCTCCGCACCAAGGATATAGGTGCCCGACGCCATGACTCGCGTGTACGCGCGGTGGAGCTCATTGTGCAATTCCTCGTATGCCGCACGCAGATCGAGGAACGGGATCTCTGTCATTCGGGAAGCAACGCCGCCGCGGCACTGAACTCTCCGTAGTCGCGGCAGTAGTCGTTTTCGTCGAAGAAGTCGGACGCGAGAGCCATGCACACCGAGCCCGACGAGAAGTTGTCGATATCGCGCCAGATCATTGGCGGGATATACAGACCAAAGTACGAACGATTCAAGTGGAACAGCTTTCGCTCGCGCCCGTCGTCGAGCGTAACGTCAAAACTTCCCGACATCGCGACAAGCAACTGATGGAGAGTCTTGTGCGCGTGCGCCGCCCGCGATGCCCCGCCAGGAACGTCATATAGGTAGTAGACCCTTTTGATCTCGAATGGTACGTGCCTGCAACTTTCGATGAAGGTCAAGTTGCCGCGAACGTCCTGGATTCTCGGGAAGTCGATCAGCTTCGCGTCCGCTCGCACTGGTGGTCCTCCTCTTGGAAGCATACGGTCGGGCCATCGCTTGACCGTGAGCCTGAACGGTACAGCGTGCGCATACATGTCATCTTAGCGAGATGGATCCTGCCAGCACCAGCCGAGCTGCCGGCTGGTAGGAGGCAGCGCCCCGATCATGAGGCCAGACTCTCAAAACGCCAGACCCTGGAAACCGATCGGCGCAAGGGCGCGAACTCGAGCGACTGTACCCCTCTTGCGCACACGAATGTTGGATGGTCCGATGTCCAACTGCGCGGAGTCTCGGTCTGAATCTCAATGCTCCATCCGGACGGCAACTCGGTGGGCGTCCGATTCACGTGGGTTCGACTGTTTGGAGATGTAGGCTAGGCCCCCGTCAACCAATCGCTCGTCCATGAGTCCCAGCCAGTACGTCACGTAGGCCGGATCCATCTCCTGGAAGCTCTCGATGTTCACGACCAAGTTGTACTCTTCTCTCGGAAGAAGTGACAGATTCCAGGACGGGACGATGGTGACCTCATAGTCGTCGGGACTGCCACGGACTCCTCCGAAGGAGTCGACACCTCGGAGGAGGATTCGAACACGGGCACTCGGAACGGCCTGCGTCAAATAGGCGTGTGCTGCCGCTAAGGACGAGGGCACGGCGTCGACGAGGACGTGTCTGTGAGCCAGATGCGCTCGATGCGTTTGCGGTTTACGGCATGGCCGCGGCGGCGCAGCTGGCGGTGCGTGCGGCGCACGCCCCAGCGCGGCTTGCGGCGACGGATCTCGGCGATCGCGGCGAGCAGCTCGCCATCGTCCCTGGGCTTGGCCTCGTAGGCCAGGTGCGAGCGTGAGGTGCCGACGAGCTCACAAGCGCGTCTTGTCGAGATCCCTGCGGCGGCAAGCACGCGCACCGTGTGCCGCTTCTCCGGTGTGCCGCTCATTTTCCCCGGAGCACATCGCGGATCGTGTCGATCTCCAGGTCACGCTCGGCCAGCAGGCGCTTGAGGCGGGCGTTCTCGGCCTCGAGCTCGCGCAGGCGCCGGACCTCGGAGACCTGCATGTCGCCGTAGCGGCGCTTCCAGCGGTAGAACGTCTGCTCCGAGATGCTGTGAATGCGGCAGAGCTCGCGGACCGTCATCTTGCCCTTGGCGGCCTGCGCTAAGACGTCGACGATCTGTGCTTCGGTGTACCTGGTCTGCTTCACGAAGGTCTCCTCTCAGCGAGGAGACACTAACACCGGCGCTGATACCGAGATCGGGGGGGCATCCCATTGGCCCGCGTCTGGGCAACGCGGCGTGCCTCGAAGCTCGCGGCGGGCAGGGGCAGCATCGCAGCGCGGTCGTCTGCCAGCCGTTCTGCCTTGCTCTGTGGCTTGCCCCACAGCTGACGTGCAAGGTCGGCTCGGCAGCGCTGCTTAAGGTAGGCGTTGAACTCGCCCCAGCTGGCGAAGGCCGGCGCCGGCACCATGAAGTTGCGCCGGCCGTAGCCAACCAGGGACTCGACGTGACCCTTCTCGTTGGCGCGCCGCACGCGGCAGAAGTGATGCCCGAAGAGATGGTGATAGTCACCGAGCCGCCAGCTGCGTATAGTACGGTCCCTCCGTGAAAACCCCTTTCGCGAAGTATCCTACCTGGCCGCCAGCGGCCACAGTAGTCATCACGGCAGTGCCCGCGCGACCTCCTCGAGATCGGCGAACACACGGAGTCCCCAGGCGAGCAGGTACTTCTGCGAACGCTGACCGGAACACACGGCGTAGAACGGGATCCCCTCCGCTCGGGCAGCACTCGCATCGGCCTCGGTGTCCCCAACGAAGGCTGCGGCCGACCACGCCTTCAGCCACCTCCCTTTACCCTCTGGCGCCGCGCGCGGCGAGACCACATGCGTCGAGTCAACATGATCCGCCAGTAACCGGTCGACTTGCCTCAAAGCGCGATCGGGGTGGGTGCGGGCAGTGAGGACGCGGGGCACATAGCCTCGTGAGCTGAGTTCATCTAGCGTCTTGACCGTCCCGGGGAGGAGCTCGTCCAGCATGAGAAAACGCTCCTGCTCGACAACGCTTACCCAAGCGGCGGCAACGCGTGTGGCCCAGACGTCATCGTGGCCAAGCAGAAGGAGCGCCTCGCGAGTGCTCGCACCCTCGAGCTTGAACTCCCAGAACTCCCGCAGTGCGCTGTCGTCAAAGGCGGCCTCTTCGGCGCGAGCTACCTCGGCAAGGGCCGAGAGCTGTCGTCGCCTGCAGCCCACCAGGGTTCCGTCGAAGTCGAGTCCCAAAACCGATGTCATTGCGTCACGATCTCAGAGAAGACACGCAGGACGTAACGCTGACGACCCAGCGGCTGGAGATACCGGGTCGGATCCCGTCCAAGCGCCTCCGCAACGTGAGCTGACAGGAAATCGACGCCGCAGGCACCGCTCATGGCGGTGCCCGCCCCTGGGCGGGGGTTGACGTCAGTGATCAGTGGGTTGCCATGCCCATCGTGCATGAACTGCACGCAATATGCGCCTCTGACGGAGAGAGCTTCGCCTACCACTTGGACGACGCACTCGAGCGCAGGATCAGTGAAGACACGCGCTTTCGTACACACTCCGGCTTTCGTCTCAATTCGCTCACGACAAACAGCGCGGAAGGTTTCTCCGGAAAGAAAGGCGTCAACTGTGAACTCTGGAGCGGATAGGCGTGGCTGCACCACGTAATCCGAGTCAAGTCTGGCCGCGTCGCTTGGCGAGTCGAGAAGCCGGAACCCGAGGCTCCCACGGCCGTGCCTTGGTTTCGCGATCAGCTGACCATTCATGTTCTTCATCTGGTCGAAAGGATCGTCGCTACTGAACGTCTCGACCGTCGGAATCCCGAGCTCTCTGAGGAACTGATGGGTGCTGAACTTGTCAAAACAGATCTTGGCGCCCTCTTCATTCAGGCCGACAACACTCAGATTCATCGCGGACGCGAACGTCGCGGCTCCCGAAATCTCTTCGTCAATGATGGGAATGTAGGCCGTAACGCCTTCTTCGCGCACGAGGGTCGTAAGGTCTTCCCGAAAAGACTCATGGTCTACGCCCACGGTGCGCACGAATAGATCGCACAGGGAACTTGCCGCACACAGCTCGCGCCTATTTGTATCCGCCGCAATCAACCGGACATCTGGTTGGTGCTCGCGTGCCGACCTAAGCAAGCCGTAACCATTGGCAGTGCCTGCTGCCGTAACGAGCAGAGTTGGGGGGCCGAGCGTACTCAATTGCGTCGATGCCGCCGGGAAAGCCTGTCGCGATGCAGGATTGCATGTGCGGGGGAACGGTTCATTGCGTTGTTTGCCCTAAGGCAATAATCGGCTCCAAGTCGTCTTCTCTGCGGATGGGGGTCGCAGATGCGCCTACGAGCGGAAGCATACATCGTCGGCGGTTTCAGTGGCGCTTCTAGACCTTATGGAATAGCCCGACGCCGCACCTCTATAGGCTGGCACGGGTCGCCGTCGCGAACGGCGCGACGGCGAAGCCGCGACTGGAGTGGAACCCAAAACAAGTCCAATCCTAGAGGAGTATCTGCTCACTGGCCGTGAGCAACAGCTTGACTTGGCATGCTCACCTGCATGGGGCGCGGTTTCATGCGCATTGCCCCAATGATGATTGCCGCTGACCCTCCCATAGCGATGATACCGCTGAAGTAAACATCGTTAAGCCCTGCAAAAATTAGTGCCCACCAGACTGACCTGCACCCCTGAGATCGGTCCACCTTGAGAGTAAGGTTTCTCGACCGACCGAGGAAGAGAACTGATAGAGATCGACGCTTGGCAGAATGACCGGGTGTTGTCTGTAAATGCCGCCCATGGTCGGACCATACGAGATGCTAGGCTGCGATGGCTCGAGGCAGATTCGGCGATGCCGTACGTCCTCATCGAGCCAGCACAGTGGGACGCGTCTCAGACTTCGGAAACGGCTGTAACTACAACCTAGAAAGCTCGCTATCGGCGAGGCGAGACGTCTGTCATGCTGAGCCAGGTACTCCGTCGCATGCATCGCGGCGTAAGCGAGACGCTCTGACGCCCGTCTCGTTTGCGGTGAAGATCGGGCGAAAGTCATCGTCTTCGAATGCCAGCCCTGGGAGCTCTTCGCCAGGGCCCTCCCAAGGCCGACGACCCTTCGCATGCCCGCCCCGGGCAGCCTGCCTGGTTGAAGGGCTCGTTTCGCCTGGGTGGTCAAGAGAGCGAACTGGTAGGCTAAAGTGGCACGCGACTTGGCCGCCACCCCGCGCATGCCATCATCTCGCCACGTCCTGCAAAGCGTCGCGCTCTTGCGACGGAGGGTGCGACCAGCGCTACTCATGTCAAGACCGAACGCACGACGTGGCTACGACCCCAAGTCTGATGGATGGTGCCTCCTATGGATGGCAGACGAGTGCGCCCGGCCGAATATTCATTATACGGACGGCAGTGGCATCTGCACCGCGAGTTCAGCTCCCACAAGGCACAAGGGGTCCGACGTCGTCTCGCATCCATCATCGCGCGACCTCAAGCGTGACTCGCCAAGTCGAGCTGACAATGCCGTCCTCATACGAGCCTGTTCGCCTATGGAGAACGGCCGCTCGAACCCTCCAGCAATCACCATGACTGTTCCAAAGAGACCGCACAGGCGGTCTCTTTGGAACCGACCCAGGTGTGATTCTGCACCGGATGGCTCATCGAGGCCTACGCTATACTGAGGCGCGGCATGTCCTCCTACCTCAGAATCGGCACGTGAGCGAACTCCTCTCGCGGCTTCAGCTGCGGTACCGATACTCCGGCATCCTGCTGCGGGCCATGGTCGTCACCGACTTCAAGCTCCGCTACCAGGCCTCGGTCTTGGGGTACCTGTGGACGTTGCTGAAGCCTCTCGCACTGTTCACCGTCCTCTACGTTGTGTTCGTCCGGCTCATCAGGATCGGCAACGCCCTTCCCCATCAGGCCATCTACCTGCTCTTCGGCCTGGTCATCTGGTCCTTCTTCGCGGAGGCCACGCAGCAGGGGCTGGGGTCGCTCGTTGGGCGCGCGGACCTGTTGCGCAAGATCAGCTTTCCTCGCTACGTCGTGGTCATGTCGATCGCTGCATCGGCCCTGATCACACTGGGGCTCAGCATGGTGATCATCGTCCTCTTCCTGATCCTGGGCAACGTGCACGTGACTGTCCGGGTCTTCTGGCTCGTGCCTCTCTTCCTCGAGCTCCTGGCGTTCTCTTTGGCGTTCGCCTTCTTCCTGAGCGCTTTGTTCGTGCGGTTCCGTGACATGAGCTACATCTGGGAGGTCGTGTTGCAGGCGGCCTTCTACGCAGTGCCGATCATCTATCCATTGGCCTACATCCCGGCACGCTACGCGAAGATCATCATGCTCGACCCGATGGCGCAGATCATCCAGGACGCCCGCTACATCCTGGTCACCAACCAGACGGAGACCATGACGCAGCTCTACGGCACACCCTGGGTGCGTGCCATTCCCATCGGAATCACTATCGTCCTGGGCGTCACCTCCGTGATCTATTTCCGCCGCCAGTCGCCGTCGTTCGCGGAGCTCGCCTGATGGCCGAGCCCATGATCCAGGTGCGCGACGTCTCCAAAGACTTCCTGCTGCCGCATCTGCGCAGCAACACGCTCAAGAGCCACATCCTCAACCTGTGGCGCCGGCGGAAGGTCCTTGAGGTGCAGCACGCCCTGCGCGACATCGACTTCGACGTGGCGCAGGGCGAGTTCCTCGGCGTGGTGGGCCGCAACGGCTCCGGCAAGAGCACCCTGCTCAAGATCCTGGCCGGCATCTACCGGCCCACGAAGGGCTACACGATGACCAGCGGCCGGCTGGTGCCCTTCATCGAGCTCGGCGTGGGGTTCAACCCCGAGCTCACCGGTCGCCAGAACGTCTACCTCAACGGGGCCTTGCTCGGCTTCTCCAAGAGCGAGGTCGCCGAGATGTACGACGACATCGTCGGCTTCGCCGAGCTTGAAGGCTCCATGGACCAGAAGCTCAAGTTCTACTCGTCCGGCATGCAGGTGCGCATCGCCTTTTCGGTCGCCACACGCGCCAGGGCCGACATCCTGCTGATCGACGAGGTCCTGGCCGTCGGCGATACCGCCTTCCAGCGCAAGTGCTTCGAACACTTTCATGCCCTGAAGAAGCGCGGCACTACCATCGTGTTCGTGACGCACAACATGAGCGCGGTGCGGGAGTTCTGCGACCGCGCCATCCTCATCGAAGACAGCCGCATCGTCGCTGAGGGCAGTGCCGAGGAGATCGCCGAGCGGTACACGCAGCTGTTCACGCCGACCGGCCAGGGCGCCGCGGCCGGCGGAGACCCGGGTGGTCCGATTCGGCGTTGGGGCGAAGGCCAGGTCCGCTACACCAGCGTCCAGGTGCCGCAGTTGCTCACCGACGAAGACGAGATCGTCCTCAAGCTCGAGGCCGTTGCGGCGCAAGACGTCGACGACGCTGCCTACAGCTTCGTCATCAGCGACTCCAGCGGCACGCCGATCATGGGTACCGACTCGGAGCAGAAGAAGCAGGCGTGCGGCGGCCTCCGAGCAGGCGAAGGCGTCTACGTGCAGTGGTCTGTGCCCAACATATTCCGGGACGGCGTTCACACGGTCGAGATCACCATCACCGACCGGCAGGGCCTCACCATCTACGACCAGTGGAAAGAGGCGGCTACCTTCACGGTGGTCAAGGAAGAGAAGACGCCGTACCTGGTGACCCCCGACACGTCGTTCAGCTTCGCCCGGGCGGGCGGTAACGCCCAGCTGGACGTTGAGCCTCCCGGTCGGCCGACTGCGCCCACGTCCACATGGACGTCCGGCTCCCCTGGGGCAGGCGGCTGAGCCCAGCAGGGCGTGTAACCTACGAGCGGCGCAGCCGCCGCAGGTGCCAGTGGGCGCGCGCCGAGGCATTGCGGGCGCGCGCCTCAGCCACATCCAGCAGGCTGAACAGCTCGCGGGCCTCGATCGGCGTCTCCAGCCTGGCGGCCGCGATCGCCGGCCCCCAGCACATCTCGGCGATCGCGTCGACATCGCGCCGGGCCATCACCACTCGCTGCTCGTCTTGCGCCGCGCGCCAGCCGTCCGCAAGCATCTCTTCCAGGGCCGCCGACCAGCCTTCGTAGCTGTTTTCGGCCAGCCGGCCGCAGCGCAGGTCGCTGTCGGTGTACGGCGGCGCATTGCTGTAGACGCCCGGATGCCCAAAGCCGCCGTAGTCGACCATCTTGACGTCCGACTTGCCGGCCACGAACTCCACGGTGGCCGCATCTCCACGCGTCTCCAGGGGCGCCACTGCCAGCATCGGCGGCAGCTCGGCGAGCACGCGGTGGTACTCCGCCAAGGAGAGCTGCCCGCTGCTCACCACCCCGCCCAGCATCCGCTCCAGGCCGGTCGGCAAGCCCTTGAGCGGAGGCCCGAAGGAACAGATGGGCAAGGCGTGCCGGCGCGCCACGTCGGCCACGGCACCGAGCACCTCTTCCGCGGAGTCGGTGAGCGCCAGCCGGTGACCCTGCGTGAGCACCATGGCCTCCGGCCGCCGCGGCTCGCGCGACGCCAGGCCGGCGAAGCGGGCTGCATTGGGACAGACCAGGAGCCTCGTGGCAAGGTCTACCCCGGCGCGCGCCGCCAGCAGGCCGCCAAGGCGCTGAGATGGCGTCGTGACCACTCGAGCGGCCCGCAGCGCCTCGGCGATCCCTTCGGGCCGCGGGAATTCGAAGTCCTGCAAGTAGCCGGGTCGGCAGAGCAGGTTGTCATCGACGTCCAGCAGGAACCGCCCGGCAAGCGAGGAGACGATCCGACGCGTCACGAACGGATCGACCGCCCGCTGCAGCCACACCACGTCGAAACGACCGCGAGACGGCAGGCCACGCAAGGCGGCGTCGGTGACCGCGAAGTCGGCGACCAGACCCAGACGCTTCAGGGCCGCGAGCGGGCCGTGGACGCGCCATGCGGCCACGTAACTGACGGCGACGTCGGCGATGGCGAGCACGCGGGGCCCGTCCGACCGAATCGGCGCGCCCGACGCGCGGGCCGCACCGCTCACAGAACGTCGCCTCTGCTGACGCCGGCTGTGCCCACGCCACTCACAGCGCCCTACCCCGCGAGACCATGAAGCGGAACAAGTTCAGAGTGAGGCGCACATCAGCGGCTCCGGGCCCCTGTCGGACCAACGCGAAAGCCGCTAACGTGAAGGCCGCCTCGCGCAGGCGGAAGGCGGCCACGATGCCCCCGCGGAAGAGCGCCGCGCGCCGCGCGCCTTCCCACTTCTCGAAGAGCTGGTGGGCGGCGAACAGACGCCGTGCCTCGCGCAGCGACGCGTCCGAAGAGCTCGCGCCCCCCTCATGAAAGGCGCGGGCGCCGCCGACAAGGAGCACAGTGCGTCCCTGTGCGCGCGCCTGACGGCAGAGGTCCTCGTCTTCCGAGAACAGGAAGTAGCGCTCGTCAAGGCCGCCCACGCCGCGGAGGAAGGGTACGTCGAGCAGCATCACAGCACCCCACAGGCTTTGCACGGGCGTGACCGTGCCGTCGCTGGCGATATGCTGTGTGGGTCGGTAGTCGGGTCGCAGCACCGCCAGGCGGCCCAGAAGAGGCAGACACATGCCAACCCTGTTGACGAGAGTAGAGAAACGCGCCGCGCCGAGCGCGAGCCGGCCCGCGGCATCCGTCAGGATGGGCGCCGCTATGGCGGCGTCTCTGTTGGTGGCCAGCGCGTCGAGCAGCTGTGTCAGGCAGGCCTCGTCGATGCGTGCGTCCGGGTTCAGCAGCAGGATGAGCCCCGCGTCGGAGCGCTGCAGGCCGAGGTTCACGGCTCGGGCGAATCCCAGATTTTCCACACTGCCGACGACCTCGTCGGCGCCAGCCTGCCGGCTGGCCTCGACCGAGCCGTCGGTCGAGGCGTTGTCCACCACGATGACCCGGCCGACGTGCGGACAGCCACGGGCAGAGCTCACAGCCGCGCCCACGCTGGCCGCGCTGTTGTACGTCACGATGATCACATCTACAGACACGCACGCCGCCCTCGGCGGGTCGCGGCCGTCGGCCGCATCCGCCCTCGTCCCTCTGGAGGTCGCCCGGATTATGGCAGAGCTCGGGGCGGGCTGCCGAAGCTGCGGCTGCGATACGTCTGCGCCGGCCGTCCTGGTTCACCGCAACCGGCGGACGGACTGATGCGGCTGCTGTTCGTCCTCCCAGACCTGCCGACAGCGCCGTTCACCGGCGCCCACACGCGGCCGCTCACCATGCTCAGAGCGGCCGCACGCACTCACGAGATAGTCGCCACCGGAGCGGCCCCGCCGGGCGCCGACCTGAGCGCCCTGCGCGAGCTGTGCGTCGCCGTGCTCTCGGTGAGCAGTACGCAAGCCAGACCGGCGAGCCGGCGGATGCTGGCGGCCGGCAGGCGCCTGCTCAGTCCGGTGCCCCTGGTGGGACGCGGCCGCTCGGAAGCGGTGGCCGCGCTCGTTGAGCAAGCCATCGCCCAGCACCGCCCGCAGGCGCTGTTCCTCGAGACGATGTACGCCGTCCACTACCGGACGTCGGCGTTGCCGACGATCGTCGACCTGCCGGACGTGGTCAGCGGACTCTGTGAGGCGGCGGCGGCGGCGCATCCGCTGCGCTACACCGCCGCGAACCGGCAAGCGACAGTCGCGCGCCGTCAGGAGGTCGAGCTGCTGCGCGACGTGCTGCCGGTGACCATCAACGACGACGATCGCGAGCGACTCCTCCGCTTGGGCGTGACCGCCTTCACGGTGCCGCTAGCGGTCACGCCGCCCGATGACGGGGCGGTCGGGCGTACGAGCACCGAGGCGCTCGGGCCAGTGGACGAGGCGATCCGGCTTGCGGAACTCGCCGGCACCCCGCTCCGCCTGCTATTCGTCGGCTCGTACCTGCATGCGCCGAACCGCGAGGCGGCGCGCTTTCTGGTGCGCCGGCTGGCGCCGGCTCTGCGCGCCGCCTCGCTCCCGTTCCACCTCACCCTGGCCGGTCGCTCGGCGCCCGACTGGCTGCTGCACAGCACGGCCGCCGACGTCACCGTGCTCTCCGACGTCGCCGACCTGGCGCCGCTCTACCGTAGCGCCGATGTGGTGGTCGCGCCGCTTGCTCACGGCGGCGGCACCAAGAACAAGACGCTCGAGGCCATGGCCTGGGGCCTGCCGGTCATGGGCACGCCGCAGGCGTTCACCGGCGTAGCGGTCGCGGCCGGCGTGGGCTACCTCCGCGCGCCCCTGCGAGCCGCCGAGATGGCTCGCGCGCTGGGTGCACTGGCCGCCGACCCGGGCCGGCGCACGCGCATCGGGCAAGCCGCCCGGCGCTACGTCCTGACGGCCCACTCGCCGGAGTTTGCGGAGGAGCGCGCCGCCGCCGTGTTCGACGCGGTCGCCGAAGGCGGCGGTGTCGGCGAGGCAGAGGCGCTGTGGCGCTCGCGCCTGGCCGTCGGCAGCACGCCCGGCGTGCCCGGCGCGTCCAGATCCGGCGCTAGCGACGGATACCCAGAAGAAGGCGACGGGCCCGACCCACAGACGCCGGCGGCGGCGGACGACGCAGGGAACCCCGCCGCCGTGTCGTAGAGCGCCCCACATGATCGCACCCTCCGGATTCGCCAGACTGATCGTAAAAGCCGCCGAGCGCGTGCGCCCGGGCGCCTCCGCCGTGCTGGACGACATGCCGCCGGCCGCGCTGGCCCGCATCGCGTCGATGGCCGCGCGCGGCCTTGTGCGTGCCCCGCTGCTGGGCGCCGCCGGCACATCACTGCTGGTAGGGCGCCGGGTGACCATCCGCGACCCGAGCCAAGTCTTCCTGGGGCGCGGCGTGATCATCGAAGACGGGGTGGAGATCCAGGGCCGCTCGCGCCGCGGCATCACCCTCGGAGACGGCGTGACCATCCGCAACGGCGCCATGCTGCGGCCCTCCAGTTACTACGGCCGCGAGCAGGGAGAGGGCTGCATTGTCGGTCCGGGCAGCAACGTCGGCGCGCTGTGCTACCTGGGATGTGCAGGCTTCATCGAGATCGGCCGCGACGTGCTCATGGGCTCCATGGTGCAGCTCATCGCCGAGGAGCACGTGGTCACCGGCGACGAGACGATCAAGGCCGCCGGCACCACCCGCCGCGGCATCCGCATCGGCGACGGCTGCTGGCTGGGAGCCGGCAGCATAGTACTCGACGGCGTGGAGCTGGGCGACGGCTGCGTGGTCGGCGCCGGCGCCGTGGTCACCCGCTCCTGGCCTGCCGGCTCGGTGCTTGCGGGGGTACCCGCCACGCTGCTGCGCGAGTCGGCGGCCGGCGAAGAGCCCGCGCCCGGCGAAAGGCTCGCGACCGGCAACGCCGAGTCCGCAACCCGCGACGCCGAGTCCCCGACCCGCGACGCCGAGAACGACTGACTGTGCTGGTCCTTGTCGACGGCCACATGCTCGGTGCCCGCGAGACCGGCAACGAGACCTACGTCCGCGGCCTGCTCGCCGGCCTGGAGGACATGGGCCGCCGCGACGCGGTCGCCGTTCGACGCTCCAATGTGGACATCGGCGTGCACTACCCTGTGCTGCTGCCGCGGCGCTCCGACGCCGCGCGACTGCTGGCCGACCTGCCGGCAGCCGCCCGCAGCTGCGGGGCGGCCGTCATACATTCCACGTACGCCGCCCCGCCGCGAGCGAGCTGCGCCCGCGTGGTCACCGTCCACGACGTCTCCTTTCTCGCCTATCCGGAGTGGTTCACCGCCCGCGACCTGGCGGTGCTGAACGCCGGCGTGCGCTTCTCCGTGCGCCGCGCCGAACGCGTCATCGTGCCCTCCACGCACGCCCGTGACGAACTGATCAGACTGCTCGGAGTGCCCGAGCAGCGCATCGGAGTCACCCCGGAGGCGGCCGACGCTCGCTTCCGCCCGCTGGACGACGATCAGACCGGCCCCGTTGTGCAGCGCTACGGACTGGAGAGGCCGTTCGTCCTTACGGTCGGCAACCAGCAGCCGCGCAAGAACCTCGGCCGGCTGCTGCAGGCCTGGAAGATGTTGGCGGCAGCGGGCCACGACGGCGGCTGCCGCCTGGTCATCGCCGGCGGCCATCGCGGCCGGCGCGACGATCTGGCTTCGCTGGCCGCAGCGCTCGGCCTGCAACAACACGTCCTGTTCCTGGGCTATGTGCCGCACGAGGACGTGCCGGCCCTCTACGCCGCCGCCGAAGCCTTCGTCTTCCCGTCCCTCTACGAGGGCTTCGGCCTGCCCCTGCTGGAGGCCATGGCGTGCGGCACGCCGGTGGTTTCGTCGAACGCCACCTCGCTGCCCGAGGTGGCCGGTGATGCGGCCGTCTTCTTCGACCCCCTGGACGTCTCGGGCATGGTCACCACGATCGGCGCTCTCATCCTGGACGACGGGCTGCGCGCGGCCCTGCGCGAGCGCGGTCTGCGCCAGGCGGCGCGATTCAGCTGGAAGGCTTGCGCGGAGGCGACCGTGTCCGTCTACGAAGAGGCGGTGCGGGAGCACGGCTCCGCGTGAGGATCTCCCTACTGGGCACGCGCGGCGTGCCGGCCGCCTACAGCGGCTTTGAGACGGCGGTGGAGAACATCGGCACGCGCCTGGCGGCGCGCGGCCACGTGGTGACCGTGTACTGCCGGCCGCATATGGTGGAAGGCCGCTACAGGACGTATCGCGGCATGCGGCTGGTCTACCTGCCGACGGTGCGCAGCAAGCACCTGGACACGTTCGCGCACACCTTCATCAGCACCCTGCACATGGCGTTGATCGCGCGGCCGCACGTGGCCGTGTACTTCATCGCCGGCAACAGCCCGTTCGCCGGCCTCAGCCGGCTGCTGGGCGTGCCGTCGGCGCTGAACGTGGACGGCCTCGACTCGCGGCGCGCCAAGTGGAGCGGCGCGGCCAAGCGCTACCTGCGCTGGGCCGAGCGCGCCGCCCCGCGCATGGCGAGCGCCGTGATCACGGACTCGCGCAGCGTGCAGGACCTGTATCGCAAGGAGTTCGGCGCCGAGACCCACTACATCCCCTACGGCGCCGAGCTGGACGACCCGGCCGAACGCGAGGCGGGCTCCGCATTGCCTGACGCGCCGGCGGACCCCGCCGGCAGCGGCATCCTGCAGAGGCTCGGCCTCACGCCACGCGGCTACCTGTTGTTCGTCGGCCGCCTGGTACCCGAGAACAACGCCCACGTGCTGGCCGATGCCTACGCGCGGCTGCAGACCGACCTGAAGCTGGTGATCGTCGGCGACGCGCCCTACGCCGAAGACTACAAGGCTCGCCTGACCGCCGCCGCCGGTGAAGGAGTCATTCTCCCCGGCTACGTCTTCGGGGCCGGGTACCGAGAGCTGACCCGCAACGCGGCGGTGTTCGTGGTGCCCACCGAGGTCGGCGGCACTCATCCCGTGCTGCTGGAAGCCATGGCCGCCGCCAACGCCATCGTGGTGAACGACCACGCGCCCAATCTGGAGGTCATCGGCGACGCGGGTCAGAGCTATCACGGCCAGGACGGCGCCCCGGCGCTGGCCGCCGTCCTGGCCGCGCTGCTTGCCGACCCTGATCGCATCGCCGAGCTCAGGCGGCGCGCCCGCGAGCGGGCGCGCCGCCTCTACTCCTGGGACGCGGTAACGGACGCTTACGAGGCGCTCGCCCGGTCTCTGGTACGGTAGCCTCGAACGACCGGCCGCACCGCGGACGCTAACCTGTGCGGCCGTACGGCGGCCGCGTAAGGTTCCCGACATTGTGAGCGTCGTGATAGTCGACTAGAATTCTAGTCGGGTGGGACCATCTCGGCTCGCCCGAGCCGAGGTTCTGCAGTCCACAGCCAAGCGCCGGTAAGGGGGCAGCACCGTCATGAACGCAGCGCCGATCTGCGAAGTGGTCGTCGCGCACGACGTGCGCAAGCGCACCCGCGTGTCTGCTCGCTCCCTCCTGCACGCCTACTATCTCCGCCGAGCACTCAGCACGCTCCTCCTGGTAGCGCTGGACGTGGGCGCCATCTACCTGGCCATCGCCTTGGCCCCGGTCCTCTGGCGCCCGTTCCACATCTATCCTCAGACCCCGCACCCGTTGGAGATCCTGGTCACGGTGGTGGTCGCCATGTTCGTGGCCGCCTGCACCCGCATGTACGGGCAGCGCGAGCAACGAAGCGGTCTGGGCCACGTCCTCCGAGACGGCGCCATCGTTCTCACTGTCCTGGGTTTCATCATCATGTTCACGCACAAGAGCATCACCACGCACTCGGCGGTCTTCCTCGCGTTGACCTGGCTCTTTGTCCGCTACGTCGTGCGTTTCGCTTATGACCACGCGCTGGTGCTGCGCTACGGCCACACCAACGTGCGCCGGCCGGCGATCATCGTGGGCGCCGCCGAGCTATGCCAGCGCGTCGCCGACTCGTTCGCCGCCTCGCCGGCGGCGCGCGACGTACGCATCAACGGCATGGTCACCGGACAGGACAATGCGCAAGCCTCCCTGTTCGACGAAGAGGTGCCGGTCACCCTGCGCCGCCTGGGCAGCCTGGACGATCTGGAAGAAGTGGTCGCTCGCTCGCAGCCCATGGAGCTCATCATCGCCGACCCGGATCTTGTCAGGGAACGCATGGTGCCCATCCTGGAGCTGTGCCGTCGCGAGCGGCTCACGTTGCGCATGGCCGCTCGCGACATCGTCCTGGACGGCGACTCCGTCAGCTTCGCCCCAGGGTTCGACATGCCCGTGTTCCTGGTCACCTCCCCGGCGCACGGAGGCGCCGACTACGTCGCCAAGCGTGTCCTCGACGTGTTCGTCTCGTCCGTCGGGCTCCTGGTCCTCTCGCCGCTGTTTGTGCTCATCGCGCTGGCTATCAAGCTCACGTCGCCCGGCCCCGTCCTCTACGTGAGCCCGCGTGTCGGTCTCGGTCAGAAGCCGTTCAGGCACTTCAAGTTCCGCACCATGTACCAGAACGCCGGCGAGATGCAGGACCAGCTGGAAGAGCTCAACGAGGCGGACGGCGCCATCTTCAAGATCCACGACGACCCGCGCATCACCAGCGTCGGCGGCTTTCTGCGCCGCACCAGCCTGGACGAGGCACCGCAGCTGTTGAACGTGCTGCTCGGCGACATGAGCCTCGTGGGCCCGCGCCCGCTGCCCACCCGAGACAATCACCTCCTAGAGGATTGGCACAAGCGCCGGCACGTCGTCCTGCCGGGCCTCACCGGCCTGTGGCAGATCAGCGGCCGTTCCCGGCTGAGCTTCGAGAAGATGATCGAGCTGGACTTCCGCTACATCGACACGTGGTCGTTCCGCTCGGACCTTGAGATCCTCGCCCGCACTGCGCTCGTCTTGCTCACTGGTAAGGGCGGGTACTAGCAGGCGCGGCCCGCGCGTCCGTGACCCAAGCACAGACCGTGCCCATGGACCCGCTGCCCAGCGCTGAGTCGTGTCACCACATTGGGCACGCTCGCGCCGTTGTGGGCCGCTTTTGCTTCTTGTACATCTTTGGCGGGCGCAAGAAGTTGTACACAAACGAAGAGCGCTCGAACAGGACCCGCAGCCGTGGCCCGCATTTCGTCGCGGCCGACGCGGAGCGGTCCACTCTCGCGTATTACAATGCCTTGGCAAGCACCGCCGACGCGGGGGAGCGTCGGCTCGGGGAGGGGAGCACATGACCACATCCGTTGTCACCGGCGGCTCGGGCTTTCTCGGTTCGCATCTCTGTGAGGCTCTCCTGGCGCGGGGTCACCGCGTCCTGTGCCTGGACAACCTGGACACGGGCACCCTGGAGAACATCGAGCACATGCGCGACGAGCGCTTCGAGTTCCACAACACGGAATGCTCGGAGTTCATAGACGTCGCCGAGCCGGTGGACTTTGTCTTCCACCTGGCCAGCCCCGCCAGCCCCATCGACTACATGCGCCTGCCCCTGCACACGCTCAAGGTGGGCTCCTACGGCACCCACAACGCGCTGGGGCTGGCCAAGTTCAAGCGGGCCCGGTTCCTGCTCGCTTCCACCTCGGAGGTCTACGGCGACCCGCTGGTGCACCCGCAGCCGGAGACCTACTGGGGCAACGTGAACCCCATCGGACCGCGCGGCGTCTACGACGAGGCCAAGCGCTACGCCGAGGCGATGACCATGGCCTACCACCGCCAGCAGGGCGTGGACACCGCCATCGCCCGCATCTTCAACACGTACGGCCCGCGGATGAGGCCTAACGACGGACGTGCCATACCGACGTTCCTCAAGCAGGCGCTGGACGGCAAGCCGCTCACGGTCTTCGGCGACGGCAGCCAGACGCGCTCGTTCTGCTACGTCGACGACCTGGTGAGCGGCCTGATCCGCCTGGCCGAGAGCGGCGAGCACGACCCTGTCAACTTGGGAAATCCGGACGAGCACACGCTGCTGGAGCTCGCCCAGCTCATCGTGCAGCTCACGGGCAGCGCCAGCCAGATCGTTTTCGAGGCGCTGCCCGTTGACGATCCGCAAGTCCGCAAGCCGGACACGACACGGGCCCGCACGCTGCTCGGCTGGGAGCCGAGCACGCCGCTGGCGGAGGGCCTCATGCGCGTGCTGGACGCCGAGCGGCAGCGCTCGCCGCAGCACGGCCGGCCGGCGCCGCCGCAGGCGCGCTAGCCGCGGGCGGACTGCGCGCGCAGGCATGGGCCAATGCATCGCGCTGAGGCGCCCGTGCCCTACGCTGCGGCGCCCGTGCCCCGCAGCTATGCCCACTCCCCGCGCGGCTGTGCCTGCGCCCCGGGCTTGGACGCCTCGGCGGAAACCCGTAGGGTAGACTACGTGCCACGGCAACCATCAGGCGTGCGCTGCGCTGCACGCCTGGGGACGGCGTCTACAAGGAGCTCCGAGTGAAAGGCCTCATCCTGAGCGGCGGTGCGGGCACGCGTCTGCGTCCCATCACGCACACCTCCGCCAAACAGCTCGTGCCCGTGGCCAACAAGCCGGTCCTTTTCTACGGCCTGGAGGCCATGACCGCGGCCGGCATCACGGAAGTAGGCATCGTCGTCGGAGAGACGCAGGCAGAAGTACGCGCTGCCGTCGCCGACGGCAGCGCGTTCGGCCTGCGCGTCACCTACCTGCCGCAGGACGCGCCGCTCGGCCTGGCGCACGCGGTGCTCATCAGTGAAGACTTCCTCGGCGACGAGCCCTTCGTGATGTACCTGGGCGACAACCTCCTCAAGGAGGGTGTCGCCCCGTTCGTGCAGCGCTTCGCCGCCTCCAGCGCCGATGCGCTCATCCTGCTGCAGCGTGTCGCGGACCCGCAGTCCTACGGCATCGCCGAGCTGGACGGCGAACGCGTGGTGCGCCTGGTCGAGAAGCCCAAAGAGCCCAAGAGCGACCTGGCCCTGGTCGGCGTCTACCTGTTCACGCCGGCCATCTTCGAGAGCGTGCACGCCATAAAGCCCTCGGCCCGTGGCGAGCTGGAGATCACCGACGCCATCCAGCACATGATCGATCGCGGCCTGCGGGTAGAGCCGCACATCGTCACCGGCTGGTGGAAGGACACCGGCAAGCTGGAGGACATCCTGGAGGCCAACCGCCTCATCCTCAGCACGCTGCAGAGCTCCTGCGTGGGCACGCTCACGGACAGCACGCTGGAAGGCCCCGTGGCCATAGGCGCCGGCACCGTCCTGGACCACGTCACGGTGCGCGGCCCGGCGATCATCGGCGCCGGCTGCCGTATCTCGCACGCCTTTATCGGGCCTTACACCGCCATCGCCGACGGGGTAGTCATCGAGGAGGCGGAGATCGAGCACTCCATCGTGCTGGACAACAGCCGTATCTGTCACCTGGGGGCGCGCATGACCGACAGCCTCGTGGGCCGCAACGTCAGCATAGAGCGCTCCGACGAGCGCCCGGTCGCCTATCGCTTCATGATCGGCGACCAGAGCCGCATTGGCATCCTGTAAGGAGAGAGCAGCAGATGATCGAGGGCGTGGTGACCAAACGGTTGAAGGTGGTCCCGGACGAGCGCGGCCATCTCATGGAGTGCCTGCGCAACGACGACGATTTGTTCATCAAGTTCGGCCAGATGTACATGACCACCACGCTGCCGGGGGTCGTCAAAGGCTGGCACCTGCACCGCCTCCAGTGGGACAACGTCGTCTGCGTCAAGGGCATGATCAAGCTGACCCTGTACGACGCCCGCGAGGGCTCGGCCACGCAGGGCGAGAT
>Ga0182021_10002196_pt1 | contig 22738 bp, 16 predicted proteins | sample 612E3MmetaG_FD_120493 | JGI IMG/M metagenome (GOLD analysis project Ga0182021, IMG submission 120493) | Permafrost microbial communities from Stordalen Mire, Sweden - 612E3M metaG (Illumina Assembly) | ecosystem: Environmental > Terrestrial > Soil > Wetlands > Permafrost | place: Sweden... | reverse complement strand
TGCCATACATCGCTTCGTATGTCGTCATGGCGCTGATCCTGCAGATTTCCTCGGCGATCCTGGCGGAGGCCGGGTTGTCCATCCTTGGGCTGGGACCCAGAACAACGGATGTGCCAACCTTGGGTCTGATGATGAACTGGGCTATGATCTACCAGGCCGAGATCCTGGGAAAATGGTGGGCATACTTCCCCGTGCTCGTAGTCATCGCTCTGATTACCTTCTCAATGAATTTGATGAATACGGGTCTCGACCAGGTATTCAATCCGGCATTAAGGGACTAGGTGATGGCTATGGCAAGAGTGATGTTAGAGGTCAAGGAACTTACCACCAAATATATCACCCGGTTTCGGGAAGATGTTTATGCTGTCGACCATGTATCGTTGAAGGTCGAAGAAGGGAAATCGCTGGGGATAGCTGGAGAATCCGGCTGCGGCAAGTCGACGCTCGCCCTCAGCCTGATGGGATATTTTTTCGCACCGCTGCACTATACGGGCGGAGAGATCATCATCGATGGAAATAATATTTCCTTACTCGCCCCCGATGATATACGCAGAAATATTTTGGGTACGGAGATATCCTATATCCCCCAATCCGCGATGAACGCGCTCAATCCCACCCAGAAGATCATCGATTTTATTGAGGATGTCATTAATGCCCACCATCCGATGTCCAAAAAAGATATCTTTGGACTCGCCAGAGAATCCTTTGAGGTCCTTGGGCTTCCGGCGGAGGTATTACAAAAATATCCGGTTGAACTTTCAGGCGGGATGAAACAGCGCACGGTGATTGCAATATCCGTGATCCTATGTCCAAAAGTGCTGGTTGCGGATGAGCCTTCCTCTGCACTGGATGTCACTTCCCAAAAGATGGTGATCAAGATGCTGCGGGATTTGATGGAAATGGGTACCATCAAATCGATGATCTTCATCACTCATGAACTTCCACTCCTTTACAACGTGACCGACGATATCATGGTCATGTACGCCGGGCAGATAGTGGAGAAGGGCACCGCGAAGGAAACCGTATTTGATCCCCTGCATCCCTATTCCAAGGGCCTGATGGGCTCGATCATAGTTCCTGAAAGTGGTCTGCGAGGAGTGAAACTGGCTGCCATTCCCGGTGTGCCGCCAAATCTTAAAAACCCACCATCCGGCTGCCGCTTCGCCGAACGCTGCAAATACGTACAACCGGAATGCCTGGTGCATTCTGTCGATCTTCGTGAAATCGAAGGCGGGCGGGCGTACCGCTGTATCTTTTCGGAAGTTCAACTGAGAGAGGATTATAAAAATGGCTGATGAAAAAGCATTATGCCTGAGCGGAAAAGGACTTACCAAGGTATTTGGGTTTGGTCGTCAGAAATGCGTGGCCGTCGACCACGTGGATTTCGATTTCTACGAAAGAGAGGTCGTCTCGATCGTGGGCGAATCGGGAAGCGGAAAGACCACCCTGGCCAAGATGCTCTTGGGATTGATCAAGCCCACTGAGGGTGAGATCTACTTCCAGGGGAAGAAACGAGATATCAGCACTCAAAAGAAGAAACAGGAATACTGGAAAAACATCCAGGCGATATTTCAGGATCCGTACTGCTCATACAACATATTTCACAAGATTGATTCCGTGCTGATGGATTGCATTCACATGCGCGGCGGACGAACGCTCCCGCACGCAAAAAAAGTGGAATTGATGGCAGAGGCGTGCAGTTTTGTCAATCTGAAGTTCGATGAAATGACCAACAAGTATCCTTTTGAGCTCTCTGGTGGACAGATGCAGCGCTTGATGATTGCCCGTATTTTCCTGCTGAAGCCGAAGATCCTGCTGGCCGATGAGCCGACCTCAATGATCGATGCCTGTTCGCGGGCAACGATCCTGGACATGTTGATGCAACTGCGCAATGAAACCGGAATGACGATCATTTTCATCACTCATGATATCGGCCTGGCGTACTATGTCTCCGACAGTGTCTATATCATGGAGCATGGAAAGATTGTTGAATGCGGTTGTGCCGATGACATGATCCTGCATCCACAAAAGGCGTACACCCAGCGCTTGATCCGGGATGTTCCCAAGATCCATGAAGTATGGGATCTCTCCACTGTGTAATGCATTCCTCCCGATTCTAGATTCGAATTGAAAAACGCATATGGAAATTCAACCCTTAACCGGTAGTTGGCAATTTAAACAATCGGGTAGCGAAGACTGGCTCCCGGCAAGCGTCCCAGGTGGTGTTCACACTGACCTGATGACAAGCGGACGCATTGCGGACCCGTTTGTCGCTGATAATGAGAAGCTTGTCCAATGGGTCGCCGAGACCGATTGGCTTTATCGCCACAGCTTTACCTGTTCGCCTGAATTACTGGCCCAGGAAAAGGTCCTGCTTGTCTGTGACGGGCTGGATACCCTGGCGAAGATCGTCCTCAATGGTCATGAGCTTGGCAGCACGGACAACATGTTCCGCAGGTATCAATGGGAGGTTAAATCACTTTTAAATGTAAAAGGTACCAACGACCTGACCATCCTTTTTTCTTCGCCGGTAAAGTATGCCGCGAAAAAGCAAGCCCTTCGTCCTCTACCGGGCGTCGCCCAGGCGATCGCTGGCAGTTCCCATCTACGCAAGGCTCCCTGTCAATTTGGCTGGGACTGGGGGCCGCAGCTCCCGCCCACCGGTATTTGGAAAGATATCCGCCTGGAGGGCATTAGCGAGGCACGCTTGACAGAAGTTCATCTGCGCCAGGAGCATGCGGATGGGCAGGCAGCAGTTGTGGCCCGGATCGCCATCCAACACTGGGGCAAGATGCCGCTCACAGCGGCCGTACGCATCACGGCACCGGATGGCAAGATTCTCGAAAAAGAAACCGCGTTTAACGGCCTGGATGAAGTGATTATGAAGGTACCAATCTCCAATCCTGACCTGTGGTGGCCCAATGGCTACGGCGGGCAACCGCTCTATCAGGTGAAAGTCACTCTACTTAACGGGGATGGTTCCAGGATGGAACCTCTGGACCAGCAGAAGTATCAGGTTGGACTGCGCACGATTGAATTACGACAGCAAGAGGACGGCTGGGGGCGCTCATTTGTCTTTGTGGTTAACGGTGTCCCGATCTTCGTTAAAGGCTCCAACTGGATCCCGGCAGATTCCTTCCCCACCCGGATTACGGATCAATTCCTGGAAGGACTTATCCGCTCGGCGGCCGAGACACACCAGAACATGCTGCGCGTCTGGGGCGGCGGGTTCTATGAGGAAGAGAATTTCTACGATCTCTGTGATCGTTATGGTATTCTCGTGTGGCAGGAGTTCATCTTTTCCTGCAGTATCTATCCATTAGATGATTCCGCTTTCCTCGAGAATGTCCATTTGGAAGTAATTGATAATGTACGCCGCCTGCGTCATCGCGCCAGCCTTGCGCTGTGGTGCGGCAATAATGAGATGGAATGGGGTTGGGTCGACTGGAACTGGAAGGTTCCCGAACTCCAGGGTTTGAAGGCTGCATATGGCCAGTTCTTTCACCATACACTGCCCGCCTGGTGCAAGGCCGAGGACCCCGATCATTCCTACTGGCCCAGTTCGCCATCCTCCGATACTCCCTTTGAAAACCCAAATGGGCAGAGTCAGGGCGATGCCCACTATTGGGATGTCTGGCACGGGCGCAAACCTTTCACAGCTTATCGGGAGCAGTACCCACGCTTCATGAGCGAGTTTGGTTTCCAGGGGCTCCCGCCAATCGAAACCATCCGGACCTACGCCGACGAAACTGAATGGAACATGACCTCGTATGTTATGGACCTTCATCAGAAAAACGCCAGTGGAAATTCCCTGATGGTGGGGCAGATGCTGGATATGTTCCAGATGCCCAAGGATTTTGTCTCGCTTGTCTACCTGAGCATGGCCCTCCAGGCGGAGGGCATCCGCTATGGTGTGGAGCACTGGCGGCGTCATCCCGACCGCGTCTCCGGCATGCTCTACTGGCAGCTCAACGACTGCTGGCCGGTTGCATCCTGGTCCAGCTTGGATTACTTCGGACGCTGGAAAGCATTGCATTACGCTGCCCGCCGCTTTTATGCACCCCTGATGCTCTCCATAGAAGACAAACCATCCCAACAGGGAGTGTATGTATCCAATGACCTGCTCGAACCCTGGGAAGGGACCATGAACTGGTCGTTGGAGACACTCGGCGGCGAAGTTGTGGCCTCGGGAAAGGTTTCGGTCAAGGCAGCCCCGCAGGCTGCGACCCGGGTATGCGAGCTGGATTTTTCCGACCGCATCTCGGATGACAACATACGCAGGCTGGTTTTCATCGCCGAACTTTGGCAGGGGGCTCGCTTGATAACCCGGCAGACTGCGAATTTTGTACCAATCAAGCATTTATCTCTGGCGAACCCGGATCTTCATGCGAAAGTGAGTAAAGAAAAAGATCAAATGGAGATCGAGTTGACCTCGTGTTCACTTGCCCTGCTGGTGGAGCTGTCCATGGATGGCAGCGATGTCGTCTTCAGCGATAATTACTTTAATCTACCAGCTGGCAGGATCGCGCGGGTGTCCTGTCCGATACCACCGGGCTGGTCAGTAAACCAGGTGCGCAAAGCTCTTCGGCTTCGATCTGTATATGATTCATATACCCATGGCGCAGTCTCAAAGGACGGGAATACAAAAGTCGGTTAGGGTTGCACCGATTGGATCGTTAAACCTTTGGGGTTGTCACCTGCCTGAAATCAAATCGGTCGAAAGGTCTGATGCATGATGAACGTTAAAGGAATGATTAAGAAAATGACGCTTGAAGAAAAAGCTGCCTTATGCACCGGAGCCAGCCCCTGGACGACAACGGCAGTGGAACACCTGGGACTTCCGGAAATGACCGTTTCAGATGGACCGCATGGTGTGCGGCGCGTGGCAAATGCTAACGGCCTGATCGCGACAAGCCTGCCCGCCACCTGCTTCCCGACCGCCTCCTGCATGGCCTCCACCTGGGATGTGGATTTGATCCATGCCATGGGGCAGGCATTGGCGGAGGAGTGCATCGCTTTGAAGGTTGACGTGGTCCTCGGCCCAGGAACGAACATGAAGCGCACCCCCCTGGGCGGACGTAATTTCGAGTATTACTCCGAAGACCCATACCTTGCCGGGCAGATGGCCGCCAGCTTCATTACCGGCGTGCAGAGCAAAGGGGTGGGCACCTCGCTCAAACATTTTGCTGTAAACAATCAGGAATTCCAGCGCCTGACGATCAGCTCCCAAGTTGATGAGCGCACCCTGCGAGAAATCTATCTTGCGGCATTCGAAATCGCCGTTAAAAAAGCCAAACCCTGGACGGTGATGTGTGCTTACAACAAACTCAATGGCGTCTACTGTTCCGAGAATCACATGCTGTTGGAGGATATCCTTAAAGACGAGTGGGGCTTTGAAGGGTTGGTGGTCTCCGACTGGGGTGCCGTGCATGATCGAGTAGCAGCCTTAAAAGGAGGTCTGGATCTGGAGATGCCGGGACCGAAACCGCGCCGGACTCAAGCAGTAATGGATGCGGTCCGCAGCGGTATGCTGGAGGAGGCCGTTCTGGATGAGTCGGTCCGCCGTATTCTGAACATTGTTCTTCGGGCTGCTGAAACACCTAAGGGCAGGCCGTTCGATATTCCTGCCCATCATGCACTGGCCCGCCACTTCGCCGCGGAGGGGATGGTTCTGCTTAAGAACGATGGCATCCTGCCATTGAAGAAGCCACAGCATATTTCTGTTATAGGACGGGCGGTCATGGATGCGCATTTCCAGGGAGGGGGCAGTTCGCATATCAATCCCACCCTTGTGGACAGCCCGTTCGAAGAGCTAAAAAAACTGGCCGGTGACGCCCGGTTGGACTACTGCGAGGGGTACCCGGTGGAGGGTGAATACGACCAGGCGCTTATCGATCGAGCCACCCAGGACGCCGGTTCCGCGGATGTGGCCGTGCTCTACCTTGCCCTTCCCGAGTCCAAGGAATCCGAAGGCTACGACCGGACCGATCTCGACCTTACTCCTCATCAAGTGACATTGATTAAATCTGTCGCCGCGGTCCAGCCCAAGACCGTTGTCATCCTGAACAATGGCGCCCCGATAGTGATGGGCGAATGGATCAATGCGACTGCCGCCGTTCTCGAAGCCTGGATGATGGGACAGGCGGGAGGAGGGGCAATTGCCGATGTGCTTTTTGGCCGGGTCAATCCTTCGGGCAAGCTGGGGGAAACTTTCCCGCTCAAGCTGGTCGATACCCCGGCATCCATTAATTATCCCGGCGGCAATGGAGAGGTACTTTACGGGGAGGGGTTGTTTATCGGCTATCGCTATTATGACATCAAGCGGGCACCGGTACAATTCCCCTTCGGTTACGGGTTGAGTTACACAACCTTTGCCTACAGCAACCCGAAGGTTTCAGCCCCGACCTTCAAAGACATGGATGGGCTGAGCGTCTCGGTGGATATCACCAACACGGGTCCCGTTACGGGTAAGGAAGTGATCCAATTATATGTGCATGACCGGATATCTGCGCTGGTGCGTCCACCCAAAGAGCTTAAAGCGTTTGCCAAAATCGAGCTACGACCCGGCGAGACCCGGACAGTGACCTTGACCCTCGACTCCCGCGCTTTTGCTTACTACCACCCGACCTATAAGCAGTGGATCACCGAGGACGGCGAGTTCGACCTCCTGCTCGGAGCTTCATCCGCTGATATACGTTTCACCCAGACGGTCAAGCTGCAGTCCACTCAGAAGCTTCCCTGTCTCCTGGACCGCGAATCGACCGTACGGGCCTGGATGGAAGACCCGACCGGAAACCGAGTCCTTGGCCCTCTGCTCAAACAGATGACTGCCAAGTTGCAATTAATCCTTGGGGAGGACGATACCAGTGAGGCGGCAGGAATGGACACCCTGGGATTTATGATGGACATGCCCTTGCGGAATGTTTTCCATTTCCAGGAACATATGTTGCCTGAATCACCCGAGGATACCGTGGACGGGCTTCTTGCGCAGGTTCATGGCACGTCCAAATGACCTGTCTTCCAGTATGTTCACGACGGCGAATGGGATGATATCTGTCAGGTGAAGGTGTAGAGGTAAACCATGTCAAAGAATGAATTAAAAGGTAATGTCCTGACCAATATTCCCTGGGAGGAGCGGCCATCCGGGAGTCATGAAGTATTGTGGCGTTCAGCAAAAAACCCGATCATCACCCGAGCAGCAGTCCCGGGTGCCAACAGCATCTTCAATAGCGCTGTCGTGCCTTATAAAGCTGGTTTCGCGGGGGTTTTTCGGTGCGATAACACAGCCAGGGATATGCAAATCCATGCAGGTAGGAGCCAGGATGGCATAAATTGGGAGATAAAGCCGAACAGGATTCAATTTAAATGTGAAGACAACGAGCTGGGCCGGTTCGATTACGGTTATGACCCACGTGTATGCTGGCTCGAAGACAGGTACTATATCACCTGGTGTAACGGTTACCACGGGCCAACCATCGGCGTAGGTTATACCTATGATTTCAAGGTATTCTATCAGATCGAAAACGCATTTCTGCCTTATAACAGAAATGGTGTGCTCTTCCCGCGCAGGATCAACGGCAAATATGCAATGTTCAGCCGTCCCAGCGATAACGGGCATACAGCCTTTGGAGACATCTTTTACAGCGAGAGCCCGGATATGACCCACTGGGGTCATCACCGCCATGTCATGTCTCCGGTCGGGGGATGGCAATCTACGAAGGTTGGGGCGGGTCCGACACCCATTGAAACCTCAGAAGGGTGGCTCTTGTTCTACCATGGTGTACTGACTTCGTGCAACGGGTATGTCTACAGTTTTGGCGCAGCGTTGCTGGACCTGGAACAACCCTGGAAGATTATTTACCGCACCCGCCCGTATCTGCTCAACCCGAGAGAATACTATGAATGCGTGGGCGATGTTCCGGATGTTGCATTCCCATGTGCAGCTCTCTTCGATCCTCCGTCTGGTAAGATCGCGATCTATTACGGTGGGGCGGACACGGTCACCTGCCTGGCATTTGGAAAGTTTGATGAGATAATGGAATTCATTAAAGAGAATTCTCTTTAAATATATGGAACAGTCCAGTCTACTTGTCTTACCGAGCAATGAAGAGACTTTCCTTCAACATTCCGTAGAATAATCCCTTTATTACCGAGGGCCATCATGAAATTTGGATACTTTGATGATCAAAACCGCGAATATGTGATTACGCGGCCCGATACTCCCCTGCCATGGATTAATTACCTGGGCTGTGAAGGATATATCGGAATCATTTCCAACACCGGGGGGGGTTACTCGTTTTATCGTGATGCCCGTCTTCGCCGATTGACGCGCTATCGATATAATAATGCGCCTCTGGATATGGGGGGACGTTATATTTATCTGCGAGATGATGCGGCGGATGCCCGCACACCTGTTTTCTGGTCTCCGACCTGGATGCCAACCCGAGGCATTCTTGACCGCTATGAATGCCGCCACGGTCTCGGGTATACATGCATCAGATCGCAGGCAAATGGAATTGAAGCGGAGACACGATATTTTGTTCCACTGGGGGAGAGTCTTGAGATCTGGGAGTTGACCATCACGAATCAACGCCAGAGCAGCTCTGAACTTTCGATCTTTTCAGCGATCGAGTTTTGCCTGTGGGATGCCAATGATGATGCAACAAATTTCCAGCGCAATTATTCAATAGGGGAAGTGGAGGTCAGCGACGGTGTCATTTATCACAAAAGTGAATATCGTGAGCGTCGCAACCATTTTGCCTATTTTGCCTGTTCCGAACCCCTGGAGGGGTTTGACACGCAACGGGATACATTCCTGGGAACGTACCGGGGTTGGGATACTCCCGCCGCCGTGGAAGCGGGAAAGACATCCAATTCCCTGGCACATGGCTGGCAACCCATGGGTTCCCACCATGTTAAGATCCGGTTGCTGCCCGGTGAACATAAAAAAATCATCTTTATCCTGGGTTATCACGAAAACCCTGATAATGAGAAATTTGATCCTCCAGATTCACAAGTGATCAATAAACGGACCGTAAAACCGGTTATTGCGCGTTATATGGATGTTAATGAGGTTGAAAATGCGTTTCAGGCATTGCGAAATTATTGGAACGGACTGCTCGAGCAGCTGCAGGTAGTCACGCCTGACACACACACGAACAGAATGGTAAATATCTGGAACGCCTACCAGGTAATGGTCACGTTCAACCTGTCCCGCTCGGCCTCCTATTTTGAGTCTGGCATAGGTCGCGGCATGGGCTTCCGGGATTCAAACCAGGACCTGCTCGGTTTTATGCATATGATTCCCGGTCGGGCGCGTCAGCGCATCCTGGACCTGGCAGCGACGCAACTCCCAAATGGGGGTGCTTATCACCAGTATCAACCGCTGACAAAACGGGGGAATAATGATGTAGGAAGTGGTTTTAATGATGATCCTCTGTGGCTGGTGCTTTCCGTGGCTGCCTATCTCAAAGAAACCGGCGATTGGAAAATCCTGGACGAGCTTGTACCTTTTGACAACCTGCCCGGGACGGAGCATACTCTCTACCAGCATTTGCATTATTCGATCCAATATACGCTCGACCGCAGAGGCCCCCATGGGTTGCCGTTAATTGGTCGGGCCGATTGGAACGACTGCCTGAACCTAAATTGTTTTTCCACCACACCCGGGCAATCCTTCCAGACCACGACAAACAAGGATGGCAAGGTCGCCGAAAGTGTGTTGATTGCCGGCCTGTTCATACTTGCGGCAAAGGAGATGGCAGTTATTACCTTAAGGCGAGGTTATGGCAGAGAGGCAGAGGGTCTGGAGAGAGATGCTGAAAAGATGGAGGCAACCATATGGGCAGCTGGCTGGGATGGGAATTGGTTCCGGCGTGCTTATGACGACCTGGGCAGACCGATCGGGTCGAGCGTTTGTAAGGAAGGTCAAATCTTCATTGAACCTCAGGGGATTTGCGTGATGGCTGATCTCGGGTTGCGGGATGGTCGTGCAACGCAAGCACTTGACTCTGTTGCGGATTACCTGGCCACCTCCCACGGAATTGTCTTGCACCAACCGGCTTATACCCACTATTACCTTAACCTTGGCGAGATCTCGACTTATCCTGGCGGATATAAGGAAAATGCCGGTATTTTCTGCCATACCAATCCATGGATCATGATCGCTGAAGCGAAAAATGGACGTGGAGATCGTGCCCATGATTACTACCTGCGGATCAACCCCTCAGCCCGGGAGGAGATGAGCGAAGTTCACCGCTGTGAACCTTATGTGTACGCCCAGATGATTGCCGGTCGGGATGCTCATGCCCCTGGGGAGGCTAAGAACTCCTGGTTGACCGGGGCGGCAGCCTGGAATTATGTCGCCATTACACAATGGATCCTGGGAATCCGCCCAACATATGATGGATTGGCTGTGGAACCGATCATTCCGTCGGACTGGTCGGGATTTGATGCCGTGCGGAATTTCCGGGGAGTCCGGTATATCATTCACGTGGAGCGACAGGGAACAGGAAACACGGTTACATTGGAAGTGAATGGAAGAGTTATCAATGGAGCAGTCGTCCCTCTCCCCTCGGATGATACGCTGGAAGTTCACGTGAAAGCCAGGGTTGGATGATGCAGTACGGTTATTTTGATGATGATAAAAAAGAATACATAATCACCCGCCCGGATACACCCCAATCATGGAGCAATTACCTGGGTTCGACTGAATATGGAGCCATCATTACGAACAACGCAGGTGGTTATAGTTTTTTCCAATCCGGAGCCCGCGGACGGTTCCTTCGCCTGCGATTCAATAACATACCGCTGGACCAACCGGGACGCTATTTTTATCTGCGTGATCGTGATGACGGGGACTACTGGTCCGCTTCCTGGCAGCCGGTGGGGAAAGCTCTTGATCAATACCAATCCACCTGTCGCCATGGGACCGCCTATACGATTATCGAGTCTCATTATAATGGGATTGCCACCGAAACCACCTATTTCGTTCCATTGGGCGAGAGCTTTGAATATTGGAAGTTGAAAGTCACCAACGAATGCGATCACCTTCGCCGACTTTCCATTTTTTCCTTCTGTGAATTTACAAATCAGTGGGACACTGCCCAGGACCAGGTGAATTTGCAGTACTCGCTCTTTATTGTGCGGGGACAATTGACCAAAGAAGGTCTTTTGCGCATAGCAATTCAGGATAACCTGACACGGGAACAAACAGGCTTCTATCTGCATGATGTGGCCCGGCATTGCTGGGTTGGTTTAATTGGAGCACCGATACAAGGGTACGAAACCAGCCGGGAAGCCTTCCTGGGGCCGTACAGGGCCTATTCCAACCCATTGGCCGTTGAGCTGGGGCAGTGTACCAACAGCGAGGTCTATGGCGATAATTCCTGCGGCAGCATGCAGTCTGAGATAGATCTCCAACCTGGTGAGAGCCGGGACCTGCTGATACTTCTGGGTATTGGAGATGCCCTTACCATTGGCAGGCGAACAATATCCGAATTTGGATCGCTGGAACGTGCGGATGAAGAACTGCAAAAGCTGAAGAAATACTGGCATGAGAAATTAGGCAACCTGTTAGTAGAGACACCGGATGAAGACCTTAATCACACAATAAATGTCTGGGGACTCTATAACTGCCTGATCACTTTTACCTGGTCGCGGTCTGCGAGCCTGATCTATAACGGTGAAAGGGATGGACTGGGATTCCGGGATTCTGTACAGGATATTCTGGGGGTTATTGCGGCCATTCCGGTAGAGGCGAAGAAACGAATAAACCTGATGCTTACCGGACAAACATCCAATGGTGGGGCGATGCCCCTCATCAAACCTTTCGAGCATCATCCTGGGAAAGAGAAGGTGCCCGAGCCGGAAGAATTTCGATCGGATGACTGCCTATGGTTTTTCAATACCATACCAGCTTATGTTAATGAAACTGGGGACCTGGATTTCTATCGAGAAATGGTGCCCTACGCGGATGCCGGGGCAGACAGTGTTTTTGGCCACCTGCGTCGAGCCCTTGAATTCAATCTCGGGCGAACGGGCAAGCATGGACTACCCTGTGGCCTTTCTGCAGATTGGAATGATTGCCTGAAACTGGGCTATCATGGTGAAAGCCTGTTCGTTGCATTCCAAGTGCGAATGGGATTAACGGTCTATGCCGAAGTGGCGGAACACCTGGGAAAACCGGAAGAAACCACCTGGGCTCTACAACAACGTGAAACGCTGGATAAAAATATTCAGGCCTGTGCCTGGGATGGCAAGTGGTTCATCTGGGCCATCGGCGAGGATGGCACGGTTTATGGAACCAAAAAACAAGCTGAAGGGCAGGTTTATCTAAATACCCAGGCATGGGCAGTGATCAGTGGCGCTGCGACTGCGGAGCAGGCTACAAGTTGTTTGCAAACCATCAAGGAGCGACTGGCCACTCCCTACGGTATAATGCTTTGCGCCCCGCCGTTTATAAAAATGCCGATCCAAGTCATGCGGGCAGTGGTCTTCAATCCGGGGATAAAAGAGAATGCTGGAATCTTTAATCACACTCAGGGATGGGGAGTGATGGCCGAGTGTCTCACGGGGAACGGGGACCGGGCATATGAATACTACCGAGCCTGTATGCCGGCTGCATACAATACCCGGGCTGAAATTCGTCAAAGCGAGCCTTACGTACAAGGACAGACCACTTATTCGAAATATTCTCCCCGCCCCGGCAATACGCGCACTTCCTGGCTGACCGGTGCGGCAGCTTGGGCCTATTTCAGCGCTACCCAATATATTCTGGGAATACGGCCCGAGTTGGATGGCTTGCGAATTGACCCCTGCATCCCATCGACCTGGAACGAATTTACTGTCACCCGTCGATTTAGGGGAGGAACGTACCGGATCCATGTAAACAACCCTGAACACATTTGCAGAGGTGTCAAGCAGATGATCGTAGATGGGCTTGAAATTCAAGGCTCATTGATCCTTTCTGATGCCAACGGATCAGAGCATAATGTTGATGTTTGGCTGGGAGAATAAAATGGCAATTGATGAGAAACTTCTGGAAATGCATGAATTTACCGGGATTGGCTATCAACCATTGGTCTATTTTAATAGCTGGCGAGTGGCGATTATGAATTTCATTGATGAAATCCAACCTGGACGGATTGAAACGGTTGAACGACACAGGGAAACCGATGAGGTCTTTGTGCTGCTCAAGGGGAAAGGCATCCTTTTCCTGGGTGACGGCGAATCGGTGTTGGAGGGATTGTATCCGCAAGTGATGGGACCAGGCAAAATCTACAACGTCAAGCAGAACGTCTGGCATTCCGTTGTTCTTAGCAGGGACGGTTCCGTTCTGATCATTGAGAACCAGGACACTGCAAGGATGAACACAGATTATTCACCGATCCTTCCCCGGCATCATCAGCTTATCCTGGATGTCGCCCGCCGCGAGCAGCCCGAAGAATGGGAGAATTAACCACGGGGTGATCGCCTTATGTCTGAATTGCGCAAGGCCAGCCTCCATATTACCGGTATCGTTCAAGGCGTAGGATTCCGGCCATTCGTATATAGTTTGGCGGCCCGTTACCATCTAAATGGCTGGGTGCGGAATACATCTGCCGGGGTGGATATTGAAGTAGATGGTATAGAGGAGACCCTGGATGAATTCATTACAGACCTGAGGACAGAACTTCCTCCACTTTCACGCGTCGATACTTTCGATATTATTTTCAGCGCTCCAGGTCGATTTACGGAGTTCGAGATCATTAACTCCAAAGCAGTGGCAGGAGCCTTCCAACCCATCTCTCCAGATGTGTGCATCTGTCCGGACTGCCTGCACGAACTGCTTGACCCCGGGAACCGGCGGTACCATTACCCGTTCATCAACTGCACGAACTGCGGCCCCCGCTTTACGATCATCACCGACATCCCCTATGATCGCCCCAATACCACGATGGCGCGATTTAAGATGTGCCCGGACTGCACAGCAGAATACCGGAATCCATATGACCGACGTTTTCACGCCCAACCTGTTGCCTGCCCTGTCTGCGGTCCAAAGGTCTGGTTGGAGGTTGCTGGAAGGCAACGAGCGGAAGGTGAGGATGCCATCCGGCAAGCAAAGCAACTCCTTGCCGATGGGAAAATAATAGCGATCAAAGGCCTGGGCGGGTTTCACCTTGCCTGCGACGCGACCAATCCCCGGGCTGTGGATGAATTGCGACGCCGTAAGCTGCGGGTCGATAAACCTTTTGCCCTGATGATGCCAGATCTTGCGATCGTTAAGCAAAATTGCGTGGTCACATCCTTGGAATATGGACTATTGGAGTCGCGCCAACGCCCAATCGTGCTTTTGGAAAGGAAACTCGATTGTGCTATTGTGGAAGGAATTGCGCCAGGCCAGCATAGATTAGGAGTCATGCTTCCATATACGCCGCTGCATTATTTGCTCTTCTCTGCTGACGGTTCACCATTTACAGCACTGGTCATGACCAGTGGCAACCTGAGCGAGGAACCCATTGCCACGGAAAACGATGAAGCCCGCGAACGCCTCTCCGGCCTGGCTGATGCCTTCCTGATGCATGACCGGGATATTCATATACGCTGTGATGACTCGGTTGTCCAGCAGTTTGAGAATAAAATATACTATTTGCGCCGATCGCGCGGTTATGCACCCGACTCGGTGCAACTTCCCTTCGAGGTTCCACCCGTTCTGGCAACCGGCCCGGAGTTGAAGAACACCTTCTGCCTGACACGGGGGCGGTATGCCTTTCCGAGCCAGCATATCGGGGATATGGAGAATTACGAGACCCTGCGGTCCTTTGAGGAAGGCATCCAGCACTTCGAACGGTTATTTCGCATCCAGCCTGAAGCCATCGGATACGACCTGCATCCGAACTACCTGTCCACGCGTTATGCAATGGATCGGGCCAAACATGAGAACCTGCCGGCCTTTGGTGTTCAGCATCACCACGCCCACATTGCGGCCTGCATGGCGGATAATGGTTTGAACGGCGACCATGCGATCATCGGAGTGGCATTCGATGGTACCGGATACGGTGATGACGGAGCCATCTGGGGCGGGGAAATTTTAGTGGCTGATTATGCCGCATACCAACGTGCATTTCACCTGGCGTATTTTCCCCTCCCTGGAGGCGATGCCGCAATCAAACGCCCGGCCCGCACAGCACTGGCATTGCTTTGGACGCTTGGATTGGAATGGGAGGATCTTCTTCCTCCTTGCCGGGCACTTGGTGACGAGGAACGCATATCCCTGCGTACCCAGATAGAGAGCGGCTTGAACACTGTTCAGACATCCAGTCTGGGCCGTTTGTTCGATGCGACTGCAGCTTTGGTTGGAATAAGGCAGCTGGTTAATTACGAGGCCCAGGCAGCGATCGAATTTGAATCGGTGCTAGATGAGTCAGAATCACGGGGATACCACTTTGAAATTCAGAATGGGATCATGGATCCAAAACAAGTCATAACATCCCTCCTGATAGATATTCATAGCGGGGTTTCAGTGCCCATCCTGTCGGCGCGATTCCATAATGGGGTGGCAGAGATGGTCCGAGAAGCGTGCGGGCAGGTAAAACAAGAAACCGGATTGAATGAAATCGTCTTGAGCGGAGGAGTCTGGCAAAACATGGCCCTCCTGAAACGCACGGTGCACGGACTGCGCAAAGATGGCTTTACGGTCTTGGTACACAACCAGGTTCCGACAAATGACGGCGGCCTTTCTTTGGGGCAGGCAATGATTACAGCAAACAGGTTCAATGGCGGAGTAAAATAGGGGATCTTCTTATGCTAATGGGTATATAATGATTGGAATGGTTTTCAATAACAAGAATCTGCAAAACGAGGGCAGGGAATGAGCAGTATCCTTCTCGTGGAAGACGAATCACTGCTCTTGGAAGTGATGTGCAATATTCTGGAGGCCGAGGGTTATGAGATGCATCCGGCAGCCAACGGTAAGATTGCGCTCGAGATCCTGGCGAATTTCAAACCCGATCTGATCATATCCGACATCATGATGCCGGAGATGGATGGATTTGAATTTCTGGCGTCGGTGCGGGACATGCCCAATGGGATAACCACACCTTTCCTGTTCCTAAGTGCACTGACCGGTCGGGCGGATGTGAACAGGGCACGTTCACTGGGGGTCGACGATTACCTTTTCAAGCCTTTTGATGCCCCCGAGCTCATTAATGCGGTCCGCTCCCGCCTTGACCGGCGAAGGGTAGTAGAACTATTCGACACCCGGGCGGCTCATTTACAGACTGTGGTCATGCTGGCAAATGTCATAGAGGCTCGTGACCCTTACACTGCAGGCCATATTGAACGCGTTCGCCGTCTCGCGATCAATCTGGCGTTTGCATTGAATTGGTCGACGGAAGACTTAGCCATTTTGGAATTCGGTGCGATACTGCATGATATTGGCAAGATCGTTGTACCCGGCCGGGTATTAAAAAAGACAGGCCCCCTCGATGAAGAAGAATGGAAATTGATGCGCCAGCATCCAGAAGTGGGCGCCAAGATGCTGGAAAGTGTTGACCATTTAAAAGCGGCTGTCCCTTATGTTTTATATCATCATGAATGGTGGAATGGTAGTGGCTACCCGGAGGGTTTAAGCGGTTTAAAGATACCACGGGAGGGGCGCCTCCTGGCGATCGTGGATGCGTTCGATGCAATGACAACCAACAGGCCCTATCATGTCAGCATGTCAGCTAAGGATGGGTTGGAAGAGATCCGGGAAAATCAGGGGATATATTTCGATCCGGATATGGTGGAAGTCTTCATCCACTCATTTAGGATATGATCACGCCAGATTATGAATAGCGACTTCAGGCGGTCCTTTTGAATTAAACCTATTGACCGGAGGGGGATTTATTAATGTTCCCGCTCCCTCTCACGCTCGGCGTCGCGGCGCGCGATTGCTTCGCGTTTGTCATGCAATTTCTTTCCCCGAGCAATCGCAATTTCAAGCTTGGCGCGCCCATTCTTGAGATAAACCCGGGTGGGAATAATTGTCACCCCTTTCTGGCGGACAGCATCCCAAAGTTCATGGATCTCCTTCTTGTGGAGAAGCAAGCGGCGTGCCCGTTTTGGTTCATGATTAAAGCGGTTAGCCTGCTCATACGGGGCTATATGCGCTTCCATGAGGAAGGCCCCTTTAACATCATCCAGGCGGACGTAGGCCTCTGCAAGGCTAATTTGACCCGCTCGAATAGATTTGATCTCACTTCCCATGAGCGACAATCCAGCCTCGAAGCGTTCAAAAAGAAAGTATTCAAAACCAGCTTTACGATTAGTGGCAACGACCTTGATATGCTCTGGCATAGTATCCTAAATCTGAGAGGGATTGTAACATGGTACTTATCAGACGAAAAACATCAACCCCATTTTAAAATAGCCACTCCAGAGAAAAAGCGGAGGATTCCAAAGAAAAATAGTGCAGTTCCGAGCCCGATAATACTTGCAATAAATGGTCCGGCGAGCGATCCAACCAGGACAGCAGCATTTAATACGATGTTGTACCACGCCAGGTGAAAGGGACGTTCATTTTCCGGAATTTGCTCAAGCAAATAGTTGGCATAGGCCCCACCGACCAAAGCCCAGGCAAACCCGCCAATGATGGATAAAAGATAATAATGTAAAGCGTTCCGAGCAAGCGACATGGCTATAGGATATATACTCATGGCGATCACGCCGAAACCGGTTAATTTACGATGACCGGTCAAATTGACCATGCGACTGAGTTGCGTGGAGCCGAGAAGAACTGGCAAATAAAAGAATGCCGTTGCCAATCCAATATTAGAATCGGTAAGATGTAATTTGTTGACCACATAGAGGGGAAAAAGGGGTAATGGAAGATACTGCGCGAGATGGAAACCCATCAGAACGAGTAAGACATTACGAAAAGGCGTCCGCCAGATGTCGAGATGGAGAGATGCAAGCCATTTATGCGGGGTATTTTTCTCTTGGGTCACCGGGGGAATGTCCAAGATCGGCAAAGACCTGGGATCTGAAACGACCTGAGGCCGAACGAAGAAAAGGTGCAGGGTGCTCATCGCGGCACTCAGGAATCCAATCCCAAAAATAACCTGATATCCGGCCGGAAAGCGGACATGATCCAATATATATCCGGCGCCGATGGAGGCAATCACATAGGTGAGCGATTGGATCATATTTCGCCGGCCAACGATGAGCGCACGCAATTCAGACGGAACTGCTGCTGCAAACAGTGCATTGAAACTTATGCCCAGGCCGCACATCGGAATACCCATCGCAAGGGTGATGAGAATGAGAGCCCAGATTTGTCCTTGATTGGCGAACAACCAGGGGAGGGGGATCCAGAAAAGATAACCCAGGCGGGCAAGGGCGGCAGTCCAGAACACAGCTTTTCCGACCGGCTGCCTGTGCAGCCAGCTCGCTGCAGGTATGGAAAGGCCCAGACTGACAACAGCTGGAACCGCAGTAAGTAAACCAACTTGAAAACCACTGGCTCCAAGCCGTGTGGCATACACATTCAGGAAACTTATCGCACTGCCGCCCAGGATCCCAAACCAGACTGTATCCATGTACAGATGGATGAAATTCCGCCTGAATTTGGGGCTAATATTTGGACTAATGGTCACTTGCCGAACGGGAATCACGGGTTGATTATACCGGGACAGCTTGCAGGATGCCATCCCACAGCAGGTCAATCGAAACCCAACCAATCCAGTGGAATGTGCCGAACTTACTCCATCGCGATTCATGGTACCGATGTATGAGGGATTTGTATTGCATTTTCATGGCAGTTATGAACCTGATCCAGAAGGGGATAATCAATTAGGTAAATGGCGCTGCACCTCAACCCATATTCATGATGAGCCTGGGCTTATACATCCCTGCTTAGGTTTAACAATTCATCTGCGCTCAGGAAGGATGTCAGCGGATGTGGATTCTTTTCCACCCATCTTCGTAACGGTTGGGCCCATTTCACCAATGCACGTGAATCTGCCGGATAATGGCTGGAGCGGGTGCCAATATTGATCCATTCGACCCCCTCCAGTGCGGATTCCCAATCCTTCCAGGGTACCAGGTCCGGCGTGAGCGAGAAGGTTGCCAGTGGAGAGAAAAAGACAGGTTTGTCCGCCGGGAATTGTTTCCGCATTTCCTTGAGGTATTCCAGACTGTCCTGGGTGTTGAAGATCAACCAAAGCGGCAGCAACCCGGCCTGTCGGGCAGCATTGGAATCGAACTGACTGAACATTTCCACCAGCACACCTGCCGGCTGGCGGTCCTCCTTTTGGAGCAGCGCCCTGGCGCAATTAAATGCCAGGCGCGAAAAATCGTTTGGATGGGGCAGGTGGATTCGAATGAAACGAAAACCTTTGTGTTTACAAAAAAGTTCCAGGGCAGAATCGAGGCCCGGTTCAGACCCCCATTCGGATTCAGGACCGCGCTCCAGCTGGTATTCCTTTAATTTCCAATCGGTCAATGCCAGCCCGGATGACCTGGCATAGGCCCGCAGCCGTTGACTGCTTTCCAAGAACTCCTCAGCAGAAACCCCGCCCCAGCCACCGACCTGGAAGACACTACGCGGTCCTACCCGGTAGCGCAGCCAGGAAGCACCTCCATCAAGGTAGACGACAGCACCACCTGGTTCCAACCTTGTACTAATGAATTCGGCATAGGCAGGAGGAAGAGCGAGCAGTTTGAAGCGCAGGTGATTGACAAAGCGGGTCAACCAGCCATCGTGAACCGGGTCATAATGTTGGATGGTCATCAGTCCAGGGTTCTCTGCGGCAATACGCAGGGCTGCATCCAGTGAACGGTGAAGGTATTCGTTGGCATCACCGGTCATGGAACCATGTTTAAGGGTCGTCACAAAGGTTTGAGGCAGGAATGGTCCACCCAGGGCAAGTGACAGGTAAGATGTGGCTCCACCGAGCGCCGCACCGACTGTGACCGCTGGAAAAGTTCCCTTGATATTTGCATAGTCATTAATTCGCTGCCGGACAAGTTCGTCCATTGAAAAACCATCCAGCACTTCTGGAGAAAGCCCGGAGATGGATTGTAAACGGCTGATGGCATAGCGAGCGACACCTTGGGGGAAAAGACCCATGCCAAGCAAAAGGGCTTTTTGCCATTTAGGAAATTCATAATTTTCAGTGTATCGACCCTGGAGGCCAGCTGCCACGGCGCGGGTCACGATCGGTGAGGAACTCTCGGTTGATTCAATTGTTAACATGGTTACTCCTGAAAAACGTATAATAATTATGGCTTCCAAAATATATACCGTTCAATAAAAGTTAGGGGCCAAATAAGCCTGGAAATTAAGCTTGGTTTCGGTATTAATACTGTAGATGCTGTCCTTTTTGGATGGTTAGTTTCTTTGCGCTCTATTTCCCAAAATCAATGCGGATATGGTCAAGCTATCCCGGCTTTTTAGGTTACCGATCTGCGATATTGTTTGATATTGGCTGAGTATACCGTGCTCAGCACAAAGATCCCGGCTGCAATGAATAAAGTGATCTATCAACCTCCTGCGCCGTAGAGAATTCCGCCCAGGATAGGACCAATGAGCCTACCGATAGAGGGGTAAAAATTGTAGACTGACTGGCTGAGTCCCTGTTTGAGAGCAGGGGCATGCTTTGAGACAAGAGTGATATTCGCTGGGCGGATCTGGGAAGGGGTCAGCGACGGCACCAGATTGATCGCCAGGGTCATCCAGAATCCATTGGAGAAGGGAATGATCACATAGAAGATCACCGCAGCCACCATGCCGATAACAATATCCGTCAACTCGCCGAAGCGTTTCATCAATCGTTCCACAAAAACGACCTGGGCGATGATTATGGCGAACGTTCCCGGAGAGAAAATGATACCTGATTGGCTGATTGTCATCCCTAGGTCTTTGAGAATGAGGGGCAGTGAAGCTTCAAAGAACCCAGTAGGGAAGGCGATAGCGAATGCGATCAAGAGGGCTGGTCCAACTGCTATACACAGGTAGCTGAATGGCCTGGCGAAGGATGTTCCTAGCACACCAACACTGTTTTGCCATCCGAGTTGTCTGTTACGAGGGCTTCTTTGGTCAGGGATTCCTTCAGGAATAAGCACAGCACCAGCGTCACCAAAGCGATACCCATCATGATGAAGAATGGCAGCGAGATGTTTACATCCGTCAGGAATCCGCCTACCAGGGGAGACAGGAATGCACCGAACATTTGGGCAGCCTGTAACCGGGTTATATAACCACCGCGTTCTTCCTCAGTCGTCACTTCCGAGACGTAGGACATGGGCCGCTGCCATGGCTCTGATGAAGAAGATCCCACCAATCAGCGCACCAATATACAGAAAGGCCAATGAGGTTGCAAAAGCGAACAACCCGAACCAGACAGCCATCCTAAACAGGATTACCGGTCGCCCTCCCCAGCGGTCGGTAAGCACCCCCATGACCGGTGCAAATAGGACCGTGGTCAGGGGTGCCAGAGTTATGACTACTCCTACCTGACTTTTAGAACCGCCAAGTTTGGTAATCAAAAAAGGCAGAAATGGGGAAAATAAAGTGTAGCCGGCCACAATGGTAAAAGCTACGATCAATAAAAACCATATGCTTTATTCTATTGCCCGTCTTTCTCCTCCAATCAAACGATTGGAACCCTTCTCTGATTTTAAGAGAATAGTTTTCGTATCATGCCCGCGGGTTCTATATCGCCTTCGGCTATAAGGCTTTTAGTTAAGAACGCCTTCATCCCAATCCCTATTTGCGGTACCATGTCACTAAAAACCCCTGACGTATTCCTTGACTGCAATTAATGGCCATTAATCTTCACCGCCTCGATGACGTACATCTGGCGGTCGATACCGCTTGCACCATACGCCTGATAAACGGGATTACCTGTGTATTTTTCTGAAAGTTTGTTTATATGGTCGCGTGCACCATGTGCTTCGTCATTCAGCGTGCCAACATACCCCTGAATCTCAATCCAATGGGCCGGATTTTGAGGATCAATCACAAGCAACGACATTTTGGGGTTGATCTGCAAATTCCGGGCTTTCTTAGTCGCAGCAGGCACATTGACCCGAATATGCTGACCATCGAAATCGCACCAAACCGGCACAGTGTGCGGTTGTCCGTCCGGGTTGATGGTAGTTAAGGCACACAGAATTGGTCGGCTAAAGAGATCATTGAATATATCTGGAATGGATAGTGACATTTGAAATAGTCCTTTACTATCGGATTGGCTGCAAAACGAATGATCTTGTTATCATTTTCTCACTATTATTATCGCGCTATTTCTCACAACCCATTCATCAAAATCGATTAGCCTCTCGCCTGCCTGGAGGATATTTAAAGCGCATTAAAACTTATGCTCATCCATGCTTCCCGATGAAAGAATTATTTGAACTGAGGACAGCAACAGAGAGAGGACCGACCGTACGAGGTTACGCCATCGGTTTTAACAACTAACAGAGTTTTTATTGAGAGGGTTGGGAAGGGTAGTTTCTTTAGTTAGTGCAAAAAACAGCCCTTCATCAGTTTACGCGGTGGGACATGCAGGATGTGCACGCCTACGACCTAAAAACACAGAAAGATATTGTGCGAATCGAAAATATATATTATCTCCTCTTACATTATTTTATATCGTAGATTCAACTTACAAGTGCAACTTTGAAGGTCGACGAGAGAGGTAAGCTGGTGTAGGATGAATACTTCTCAGACGACCAAGTCAAAGGAGCACTCATGCGGTCCTACACATAGCTTACC
>Ga0182021_10002195_pt1 | contig 22739 bp, 15 predicted proteins | sample 612E3MmetaG_FD_120493 | JGI IMG/M metagenome (GOLD analysis project Ga0182021, IMG submission 120493) | Permafrost microbial communities from Stordalen Mire, Sweden - 612E3M metaG (Illumina Assembly) | ecosystem: Environmental > Terrestrial > Soil > Wetlands > Permafrost | place: Sweden... | reverse complement strand
TTGCCGCGAGGGAGCATACGGCACGAGGGCGAGGCGTGCCTCGCCCCTATAAGGACGCGGTGTAGGGGCCGGGCATGCCCGGCCCGAGGCGTTGAGGAACAAATCAGACGGTCGTGGTACTAGCTCCAGCAAATTCCGACGACGATCGCGATCAGCTGACATGCTCGCCAGGGAATTTGGATCTCGCGGCGCAGGGACATGCAGACTCTCAACCCACAACAGCAAATGATCCCAGTAGAGATAAAGAATACGGGACGAGGTTCATCGAAGAGGAACTACCGCACGTCATCAAGCGGGTCGTCAAAGAAGGTATCGTGCCCGCCATCGTCTTCATTGACGTCGACAATCTGACAGTCATAAACAAGGTCCATGGGTGGGAGGTCGGTAACGTCGTTTTGGACGTCGTTTACGAGTCGGTTCGGCGCCGCTCCTTCGCGAAGGCAAAGTACAAAGGGCGTTGTGGCGATGACACCTTCTATTCGATATTGTTCGAATCTGACAGAGCGGGCGAATATTGCGAGAAGCTCCGGCGCGATATCTTTAGCTATCCATGGCGGCGCACCTGCCCAAAACTCCATGTATCCTGCACCATTGGTTACGCCACAATCAAACCCAAAGAACATCCCTACGAATGGGTTGTGCGAGCCATCCTAGGAATGCTTGAGGGCAAAAGGGAGGGGCCCAACACGCTGCAGGAGGGCCCTCAATTCTCCGGGTTGAAAATCGAGGAACCAGCTAGGCCACAGCTTTCGGGGCCCATCCTACCCGCCAGTTTCCAGAGGTTCGCATACGAATCCGGTCCTGCAGATATGCGAATTCCGCGACCCACTCCAAGTGAGTCTTTAGATGTTGTCGCATTCAAGGTATCGCGCAGGCAATTGAGGGCAAAGTATCTAGGCGATACCCGGACTGACACAACACCGCGGTTGTCGTTGAGGGAGTTCTTTTCTTAGTCTGTAGACAACAACTCATCGGGAGTCGATCAAAATCAGTGGTGCACCGCATACGGACCGATCTCCTCCAGACGTGCGCGACGGAACGGCGAGGCGGCGGTGATCGGTGATCGCAAACGACTGTGGTTGAGTCACGCCGCCCTATTCAGAATTTGGGCGGTCGGTTCTCAAGTTGCCGTCTAACGCCCGACCCGCGGAAGTGGACGCCCAAACTCCCCCGGAGGTGTTCTTCTGTTCCCCAGCCACCTGCGCCCCGCCGGGCCTCGGCCTCGGCTCCGCATCGGGGGTGGTAAGCTGTGGCTATGAAGCTCATGATCGAGCTTGACCGCGAAGTCGATGGCCGTTGGATTGCCGAAGTGCCCGAATTAAACGTCCTCCTGTACGGCGACTCGAAGCAGGACGCGATTCAACGAGCCCAGTCGGCAGCGCGGGAGATTGTTCTCGACCGGATCGCTCACGGTGAGTTGCCTCCCGATTCGGCGAATGCCATATTCGACGTTGCCGCATGAGCTCTTGGCCTTCGGCGAAGGCGCGTCGTGTGCTCGCCGCTCTGAAACGGATCGGGTGGCGTCACGACCGCACCGTAGGCTCCCACAAGATCATGAAAAAGGATGGGTGGGCGGATTACCCCTTCTCGTTCCACGATTCCGAGGAACTTGGTCCAGCCATCCTTGTGAAGATCTCAAAAAAGACCGGCCTTCGACCGGAAGACTTGTGATGATGCCCGCCTCCCTATTTCGCCGCGGCGATGGAATCCACCTGGATGGTCTTGGTCTTCGCGTCCAGCGTACCCGTCACCGTCACCTTCTTGGCGGCGAACTTCTCGGGGGTCTTCTGGTCGCTCAGCGTGTAGGCCTCCTTGCCGTCGTATAGAGCGTACTTCGCGCCCGCTTTCACACAGGCGGTGACGCACGCGGCGTCCGCGCCCATGTTCATGGATTTGTGATCGGCGTTGGCGCACATGCTGTCGGTGATGACGCCCGTGAACGTCTGTTTGGCCGGCGCCGCTAACATCAGGGCCGCTGCCGCTATCGCGATTGCAATCTGCTTCTTCATGGTTGAATTCTCCCGTTCTTCTTTTCGATTTGAAGCCACAGGCTGTTGTACCGGGCTTCCGTGATTGGTTGCTTTAACTGGAAGTTGAAAGCCTTTTCCAAAGTCGTGATGGTCAGTTGGAATGGGCCGGAGCTGGCAATGGTGTCGATGTCCGAGTAGCGCCACGTGCGGGATTCGGCCTTGGTGGGGGTTGAATACACGATAGCATCCGCACCGAATGCGAGCGTGCCCTCGGAGCCAACGATGGGTCTCAGGTGCTTTACGGGCACCGACCAGGTTGGCAGGCCCAGGGCCTGCCCCACCGCCGCTACGAAGCGTTGGTCCATTTTGTCTTTCAAGAGTGCGTACAGTTCTTCGGCGGGGATCTTTCCGGTGAAGTTGTACTCACGGTCTTTGCCCAGCCGCAGTTTGCTGTCCTTATACGTCAGTATATAGATACTTTCGGGCGCCAGCCTCAGTTGCTGAATGTCATCGTACTTCCAGCTCCAGGCGTGCTTTTTGGCGCCGGTGAACCGAACGCCGTTTTCATCCACCGTCATCGCGCCCGTGCAGCCGCCGTTCAGGTGCTTGTGCCGCACCGTGAACTGCGCGGCCGACGCCCACATCGCGCCCGCCATTATCAAGCAGCTTGCCGTTTTACCGAATGCCATTTCCAGACCTCGTAGATTGCCGGGTAAACCACCAGCTCCAGAATGAAAGAAGTGAAAATTCCGCCGATCATGGGCGCCGCGATGCGCTTCATCACGTCCGCCCCGGCCCCCGTGGACCACATGATCGGCGCCAGGCCCACGAACATAGTGGCGACTGTCATGAACTTCGGCCGTATGCGCTTCACGGCGCCGTGCACAATGGCTTCCTGCAAGTCCGCCAGGCTGCGCATCTGTCCCGCCAGGCGTCGTTCCTCGAAGGCGAGGTCGAGGTACAAGAGCATGAAGACGGCCGTCTCCGCGTCCACGCCCATCAAGGCGATCAGGCCCACCCACACGCCGATGCTCATGTTGTAGCCCAGCAGGTAGAGCAGCCAGATGGCGCCCACCGCCGAGAAGGGCACGGCCAGCAGAATCAGCATGGTCTTCGCCGTGGACTTGGTGTTCAAGTACAGCAGCAGGAAGATCAGGAACAACGTCAGCGGCAGCACCACCTTCAGGCGCTCGCGGACGCGCTCCATGGCTTCGTATTGCCCGCTCCACGCCAGCGTGTAGCCCGGCGGAAGCTTCACATTTCGACTCACTACGCGCTTGGCCTCCGCGACGTAGCCGCCAATGTCGCGGCCCGCCACGTCCACGTACACATAGCCGTTCAACATGCCGTTTTCGTTGCGCAGCATGGCGGGCCCGGTGACCAGCTTGAGGGTCGCAATTTGAGCCAGCGGGATCTGCATCTTGCCATCCATCGCAGGCACTAGCGCGCGCCCCAGGCTCGCGAGCGAACTGCGGGAATCGCGGTAGTAGCGCACGTTGATGGGGTAGCGCTCCCGGCCCTCGACGGTGGTGCTCACGTTTTCGCCGCCGATGGCGTTGGTGACCACCATCTCGGCATCGTCCACGCTCAGGCCGTAGCGCGCCAGCTGGTCGCGCTTCAGGTCGAAGTCCAGAATGTAGCCTCCGGCCACGCGTTCGGCGAACACGCTGCGCGTTCCGGCGACCCGCGGCAGCACGCGCTCGATCTCTTTCCCCAGGCGCTCGATCTCGCCCAGGTCCGCGCCGTAGATCTTGATCCCCACGGGTGTGCGTATGCCCGTTGTCAGCATGTCGATGCGGTTCTTGATGGGCATGGTCCAGGCGTTCGAGACTCCCGGGATTTGTAGCGCATCGTTCATCTCGGTGACGAGCTGATCGGTCGATATGTGATCCGGCGTGATGTGCGCGCACAGCGCCTTGGTCCAGTGCGGCCAGTTGTCGTACCATGTCGCCACCTTGCGCCACTGGGATTTCGGTTTCAGCGAGATGACCGTCTCCATCATGGAGAAGGGTGCGGGATCGGTGGAGGTTTCCGCGCGGCCGGCTTTGCCCAGCACGCGCTCCACCTCGGGAAACCGCATCAGGATGCGGTCTTGCACTTGCATCAGCCTTTGCGCTTCCGCCACCGAGATGCCCGGCAGCGTGGTGGGCATGAACAGCAGCGCGCCTTCGTCGAGCGGCGGCATGAACTCCGAGCCCAGCTTCAGGAACACCGGAACGGTCACCGCCACCAGCGCCAGCGCGCCCGCGATGACGATCCACTTCCAGCGCAGGGTCGCGCGAACCACCGGCTCGTACGCGCGCATCAACACGCGGCTGATGGGGTGCTTCTCCTCGGAGTGAATTGTGCCCACCAGCACTCCGTTGACCAGTGATGCCAGCCAGCGCGGCCGCACCCGGAACTTTTCCTTGCGGAAGAAGAGCAGCCGCATGGCCGGGTCGAGCGTGAGCGCGAGCACGGCGGCCACAATCATGGCGAAAGTCTTGGTATAGGCCAGCGGTTTGAACAGGCGGCCCTCCTGTGCCTCCAGCGTCAGCACCGGCAGAAATGAAACCGCGATCACCAGCAGCGCGAAGAAACTCGGTCCACCCACTTCCTTCACCGCGTCCACAATGGCCCGCTGGTAATCGGCGAACGTCCAGCTCGGGTGGGCCCCTTCCAGCTTCTTGTGGGTCTGCTCCACCACCACGATGGCGGCGTCCACCATGGCGCCCACCGCGATGGCGATGCCCCCCAGCGACATGATGTTCGAGCTCATTCCCATCAGCCGCATGGGCAGAAACGAAATCACCACCGCGATGGGAATCGTCAGGATCGGAATGATGGCGCTGGGAATGTGCCACAGGAAAATCAGAATTACGATCCCCACTACCGCCAGCTCTTCGATGAGCGTGTGTTTCAGGTTCTCGATCGAGGCCAGGATCAGCTCCGAGCGGTCGTAGGCGGTGACCAGCTTCACTCCCGGCGGCAGCCCCGGCTCGATCTCCTTGAGCTTGGCCTTCACCCGCTCGATCACCGCCAGCGCGTTCTCGCCCTGCCGCATGATTACGATGCCCGAGACCACCTCGCCTGTGCCATTGAGATCGGTCACTCCGCGGCGCATATCCGGGCCCAGCGTCACCGTTCCCACGTCGCGCACCAGAATCGGCACTCCCGTGGGGCTGACCGCCAGCGAGATGTTCGCAATATCCGCCGTAGAGCGCGCGTAACCCCGCCCGCGCACCATGTATTCGCGGCCCGTGAACTCCACCAGCCGCCCGCCCACGTCGTTGTTTCCGCCGCGCACGGCGGCCACTACTTTGGAGATCGGTACGCCGTAGGCCGCCAGCCGGTTGGGATCGACGTTGACCTGGTACTGCCGCACGAAGCCGCCCAGCGGCGCCACTTCCGCCACCCCCGGGATTGACTGCAAGTGATACCGCAGGTACCAATCCTGAATGGAGCGCAATTGCGCCAGGTCGTGACCGCCTTTATCCACCAGCGCGTATTGAAAGACCCAGCCCACGCCGGTGGCGTCCGGCCCCAGCTCGGTATTGACGCCCTGCGGCAGGCGCGGCAGGATCTTCGAGAGGTACTCGAGCGTGCGCGAGCGCGCCCAGTAGAGGTCCGTGCCGTCCTCGAAGATGATATACACGTAGGAGTAGCCGAAGTCCGAAAACCCGCGCACGTCCTTTACCTTGGGCGCGCCCAGCATGGCGCTCACAATGGGGTAGGTGACCTGGTCCTCCATGATGTCGGGGCTGCGGTCCCAGCGCGAGTAGATGATGACTTGCGTGTCGCTGAGGTCGGGGATGGCGTCCAGCGGGATGCTGTTCATGGCCCACCATCCCGCCATCACCGCCGCTGTGACGAAGAGGAACACGACGAAGCGGTGGCGGGCCGAAAGTTCAATGATATGGTCGATCATTTCAGGCGGCTCTCCGAATCCATCAGGAAATTGCCCGAGACGACGATGCGCTCGCCGGCTTTCAGCCCGCTCAGGATCTCGATGCGGCCGTCCATTTGCTCGCCGATTGTGACCGCGCGCGGCTCGAAGTAGCCGTTTCCGCGGTCCACGAACACGGTTTGGCGGTCGCCCGAATTCAGCACCGCCGATTGCGGAACCACCAGCTTGCGCGCGCCGCCCGTCTGAAATTCCACCTGCCCGTACATGTCGGGCTTCAGCGCGTAGCCGGGGTTGGCGACCTCGATCCGCACCTTGAGCGTGCGCGTGGCGGGGTCCACTTGCGGCAGGATGTAGCTCACCCGCCCGTGGAATGCGCGCCCCGGCAGATAGGCCAGCGTCAGGGTCGCCGGCTGGTTTAGGTGGATGTTGACGGCTTCGTACTCGAACACGTCCGCGATCACCCACACGGTGGAAAGGTCGGCCACCGTGTAGAGCACCGTTTCCGGCGTCACGCGCTGGCTGGGAAACGCGTTGCGCTCCGTGACGAAACCGGAAATGGGCGAATAGAGCGTGAGGTTTTTGAGCGGCTGTCCGGTGCGCGAGATTTCGTCGATTTGCGCATCGCCGATGTCCCACAGTTCGAGGCGTTTCCTGGCCGCCGCCACCAGGTTCTCCGTGCTGCCCAGCATCTCGTGTACGGGGTTATCCTGCATGGCGTGCTGCGCTTTCACCGCCAGCAGATATTCCTGTTGGGTCGCCAACGCCTCCGGGCTGTAGATGGTCAGCAGCGGGTCGCCCTTTTGGACCAGCTTGCCGGTGAAGTCGACGGAGACCTTCTCGATCCAGCCCTCCAGCTTGCTCTGGACCTTGGCGATTTTGGTCTCATCGAGCGTCACCCGCGCCGCCGCGCGTATGGAGCCGGTGGCGGCTGCATATTCGGCGGCGCCGTACTCGACGCCCATGAGCTGCTGTTTCTCGGGGGGGATTTCGACGGTGCCCGGCGGCATGGCGGCGGGTTGCTTCTCTTCCGGGGCCGTGTACACCGGTACGAGCTTCATGCCGCAATCGGGCGCCGTCCCGGGCTTGTCGGACTTATACCAGGGATGCATGGGGTCCACCCAGTAAAGAGGCTTCCGCTGGGCGGCGGCCGGTTTGGCATACCAGCGCCCATAGCCGTAGCCGCCCACATAAGCGGCCGCGATTAAGAATACAATGGCAAGTCTTTTCATGAGTACCTCACCGTGGGGCAGCCAATCCTGGCTGCAGCCGGCTTTCCAGCCGGCGACTGCGGCTCCGAAGACTCGCGCACGGCGCGAAAGAGCCGCCTGAAAGGCGGCTGCGGGCAAGATTGCCCGCCCCACAACAAACGCAGAATGTACCGCATCATGGCTGCATCTCCATGCCGGTCAGCTCCTCCAGCTTGGCCAGCGCCACGTGGAACTTCATGAGTTCCTCGTGGGACATCAGCTCGTAATCCACTACGTTCATGAAATTCGAAAACAGCGACAGAAAATCGAGCGCCCCCGTCTGGTAGCTGGCTATGGACGATTCCAGGGCCAGCCGCGCTTCCGGGATCACCGATTTTTCGTACAGGTCGATGAGCTTCCGCGACGTGGCCGCCAGCGTGTACTCTTCGCGAATGCTCGCTTGGATTCCAACGTCCGCGGCTTCGTAGTCGTGCCGCGCCTGGCTCGCCGTGAAGACCTGCTCGCCGACCTCCGCGCGCTGTTTGCCCAACCAGGCCGGCAGCTTGAAATCCACCCGGAACTGCCACATCGGAGGCATGCCACCCTGGTTGTAATAGCCGCCCGAAACGGTGTAGTCCGGGTAGTAGCTTTTGCGTGCTAGGTTGGCCGCCAGCTCGCTGCGCTCCACCATCTTCTGCTCCCGCGCCAATGCCGGCGCCTGGGTGCGCGCGTGGGCCAGCATGTCGTCGAGCGTCACCGTCAGCTCGCCCGGCGCCATCTCCTCCGGCACCTCGATGCGCCCCGCGCCCGGCCGGTTGAGCAGCGCGCCGATCTCGATCTCTTTGCTGTCGCGCTCCTGCTGGTAGCGCAACAACTGCGTTTCGAAGATGGAAAACTGCGTCTGTGCCTTGAAGACGTCCTGCTGCGCCGCGCGACCCACCGTGTAGCGGGCTTCGGATATGCGCAGGATATTGCGGAGCGTGTCCTGGTAGCGCTTGACGAAGGCGATGCCCGTGGCGGCGTGGTGCAGCTCGTGGTAGGCCTGCTTGAGCCGCGAGACCACGTTGAGGCGCACGGCGAGATACTGCTCGAATTCGGCATCGGCCTCCTTACCCGCGATCTCGCCCCGCAGCTTGCGTTTGCCGGGGAACGGCATCTCCTGCGAGATTGAGAGGCCCGCGTTGCTGGTGGCTTCGCGCCCGATGCCCGCCACCGGCCACGGCCCGCCGTTGGACGTATAGCCCACCGACAGCGTGGGGTCGGGCAGAGCGCCGGCCTGGCTGGGCCGCTGGCGGGCGGCCTCATAGCGCTTCTGCGCCGCCAGGATTTCGCGATTGTTCCGCAGTGCCTCTTCCACCAGTACCGGCAGCGGCTGCGCGGCGGCCGGCGCGGCAAGGGCCAAGAAAAAGAGTAGATATCGAGACATGGTTTCCTTTTCAGCCAGGAGTGCCGGCATGAGTGCCGGCACGGCAGGCACGGGTGCCTGCGCCACAGGTACTGGAAAGGGAAACGACTAGATTCTAAATGCGGAGTGTAGGGAGAGTAAGTCGGGCGGTGCGTGTGGCACCTCGACGGGCGCTGCCAGCGCGTTTTGAGGCAGAGGAACCGCGACCGCCGGCGTCACCGCCGCCACCGCCGCGACGGCTGGCGTCCGCAACTCCGGAGCGGCTTTCAGGAAATGCTGCAACCCTTGGGATTGGCATTGCGTGCCCGCCGACTTGGTCTTATGGCAACAGCTATGCGCCGGTTGGTGCGCCGCGGCGAGCAGCATCTGCGGACAGGAGAGGCAGTTTCCCCAGAACAGCGCCACCACGATCAGCGCCGCCATTACTGAGCTGAGGGCCCTCCGCATGATGATTCTATTCTACACCGGTTTGCCATCAACGCCGGTGCCAGACTCACCATCGCTGCCAGCACGGCGGTTTTGAGAAAGCCGAACACCGGGATCAAGTAGACGCTGAACAGCACCGCGCCCAGGCAGGAGCCCGCCAGGTCGAGCGCATAGAGCGCTCCCGGACCGCGTCCCGGGCTGTTCGAGAAGAAAATTCGGCTGGCAATCGGAAACTCGTAACCGCCCAGCATTCCGCAGCCCAGGGCCAACGCCGGAAACAGCACCTGGCCGCCGGTCAGGTGGGCGACGGCTTCGAAGACGGCATAGAGCAGCAGTGGAGCGACCGCCGCGCCAAGCTGCAAAAACACCAGGGTGCGCATCCCTCGAGGCGCCGGTGCGCGCAGGGCCAGCCAACTCCCCAGGGCCATGCCGGCCATGAAGGCGGCCATGATGACGGCAAGCTGCTGGTAGACGTAGCCGTAGATCGCCTGGAAGGCCAGCAAGAGCAGCACCTCCAGGCCGATGAGAGTGAACCCCATGGCGGCGGTGCAGCATGCGGCAGCGGTTTCGGGCCGCCGCTTCCTGGCCACCAGCACCAGCAGCAGCACCCCCAGCGTGCCCACCAGCCAGTGAAAATCGACGCCCGCCACGGCGCGGAAAAGGCCGCGGTAGCGGTGGTCGAAGCGGCTGCTCCACAGCGCCACGTCGAAGTAGTAGGCTACCGGCGCGAAGTCGCGATTCACGGGCGTTTCCGGCAGCGGCTGAATCTGCCGGTCGAGATCGGCCATGCGATCGGGCATCATGCGATAGGGAATGTAGTACTCGCGCACATAACTGGTTTCCAGGCGCCGCGCCCGAAGCCGCGCCAGCAACTCTTCGGAGCCGGCCGCCAAAACCCCCGGCCGCCCGGCGGCGAAGAAGTGAACGGTCTCGCCGGGAATCGCCGCCACCTCGGGAAACACCGCGCGCAGGGTCTTGTAGATCGAGCGCAGAAATGCGGCCAGCTCCGGGCTGATGTAATCCTCCGACGCGCTGAGCCGCAGCGAGAGGATGCCGCCCGGCGTCAGCTTCCTGGCCGCCTCCTGGAAGAATTCCAGCGTGTAGAACCGGTTCAACTGCGCGGTCTGCGGGTCCGGCAGATTTACGATGATGACGTCGAAGGTGGACGTCGTGGTCTTCAGAAACAGGCGCCCGTCGGCGACGTGCACCCGCACGCGCGCATCGTTCGGCACGGGGAAGAGGTCCAGAATGGCGGGGTCGAGCTCGACGTAGTCGATGCGCGCGAGGCTGGCGTGCGTGAGCGCTTCGGCGATGCTCCCGTTGACGCCCCCGCCGATCAGCAGCAGGCTGCGGGGCCCAGGGTGCTCCAGCAGAGCGTAATGCACGGCTTCCTCCGCCGCGGCCGGGTCGGGCACGTTGAAGAGGTTCAGACCGTTCTCGTAAAGGCTGCTGGCGCCTTCCCCGCGGACCACCGCCAGGTTGCCATAGACCGAGTTGCGGTTGGCCACCAGGTGGAAGCCGCGCCAGAAGCGCTCGAGAGAAACGGCTTCCAGCCTCGGGACGCCGAAAGGCAGCGCCAGCAACACGGCCATGGCGCCGAGCGCGCCCATGGCCGCGCCGCGAGCCAGGCGCGCGCGGATGGCCAGACTCGCCGCGGCCAGAAGATTGAGCAGGCCCAGTCCCAAGGCAATCTGGAGTGGTGCCACGTATCGCACCAGCACCAGGCCCGCCAGAATGCCCCCGGCGGCAGCCCCCAGCGCTTCCAGCAGGTACACCGAGGCCGTGGCTTCTCCCGTGGAAGTGGCCGCCCGATCCGCCCGGAGCCTGCTGCCGGTGGCGAACAGGGCGCCCGACACCACGCAGAACAGGCTCAGCGTCGCCAGCGAACCGAGCAGCATCGGCCCGGGTCCCAGGCTTTCCCCGGGAACCGTTTCGAGGACTGCCCGGCTGGCACGCACGGCCAGGATGGCGACGGGCAGCGCGACGGCCACCAGCGCTTCCAGACCGGCCATCAGGCGGCGGGGCTGGAGCGTTCGCGCAGCCACGCGGCCGGCCATGCCGCTGCCGGCGGCGGTCCAAAACAGCCAGCTCCCGAGCATCAGCCCGAGCGAGATCTCATTGCCGCAGAAGACCACCATCAGCTCGCGCATCAGCACGATCTGAGCGATGGCCGCGGTGAAGCCGATCAGTAGAAGAACCGGCACCTCTACACGCGTTCGATCACCTTCAATAGCGCCTTGAGCGACGTCGCGCTGGAGTAGGTTTTGCCCTTGGGGTCCAGCCAGTGCGTCTCGAGCGTAAAGGTGTCTTTGTATCCACTCTTCAGCAGCGCGCGGATCTGGCCGAGGTTGTCGAACTCGCCATCGCCCACGGCGGTCCACACCACCTTCCCGTCCTGGTGCTTGTAATCGCGGAGATGGACATGGAAGATGCGCGCCGGGTCGAGCTTGCGGTAGCCATCGGGAAACGACTGCTCGCCGGCCTCACCCGCGTTGTTGGGGTCCCACAAAAGCCCGAAGTTGTCCGCCTTGACGCGCTTCAGCATTTCGGCCGACTGCGCCCCGGTGGCCACGCATCCCGCGCCCAGGTTTTCCACCGCCAGCCGGAACCCGCCCGGCTTGGCGCGCCGCGCGGCCTCGCTCAGCAGCTCGTAGATGCGCGCGTAGCTCTTCTCTGAGGGAGCCGCGGCGCCTTCCGCCATGAACGCGAAAATACGCAGTTTCCGAGTGCCGAACGCCTTGGCGCGCTCCATGGAAGCGTTCAGCAAGGCCCACTGTGCATCCAGGGTTCGCTGGCCCTCGGCGGATTCGGGCGGCAGCGGAATGCGGAAGAAGGCGGTATCGTCGATCGACACCTTAATGCCGTTCCGGTCGAAGATCGCGCGCGCCTCGCGGATCTTCTCTAGTGGGTGCTCGGTATTGTACTTGCCCCAGATGTTGCGCACCTCGGCCCAGTTCAAGCCATATTCGCGCAGGAACTTGACGGCGGTGAGGACGTCGTCGTCGATCTCGTCGGTAGTTACCCCGAGTTTGAACTGCGACAAGGGCAGCGCAGGCAGGCGGCCGGCCAGCAGAGCCAACCCGGCCCCGCCGATCCATTCGCGGCGACTAGGATTCCACATGCCGCGATTATCTCAGAAAACGCCGCCCGCGCCTATCCGGGGCACGAGGTTCGCGGTGTTGTGGGGCGGGCAATCCTGCCTAATGCCACATACTTTTCGGGATAACGGACACCATGCACGGATCGTGGGGCAGGATGGCATCCTGCGCGCCGGTTGGCAACCGGCGCTGGGCGGGTTACCAACCCGCCGCAGATTGCCAATCTGCCCCACAATTCTCGCCAAATTCCAGGCTTCGGGAAAAGTATGTGGCATTGGGCAATCCTGCCCGCAGCCGCCTTTCAGGCGGCCTCGCCGGCTGAAAGCCGGCTTGCAGCCACGATTGGCTGCCCCACCCGCTGCCTACTTCGGCCCTGAGCCCTCGCGGATCCAGGTCTGCGAGCGTCCGAAGAGGGAGACGCCCAGATAGCCCCGCACGGAAAGTTTGCGGCCCTGGTCGATCAAGTGCATTTTGCAGCGGTACACCGAGCCGTTCTTGGGGTCGAGGATGTCGCCACCGGTGTACTCGTCGCCCTCTTTCTTCATCCGGCGAACCACCACCATGCCGGCCACAGCCTGGCCCTTGCGCTCGTCGCCGCACTTGTTGCAGATCTTGACGGCGTCCGGATCGACCAGCGTTTCCACACGGCCAAACAGCAGCCCCTTCTCTTCGTAGAGCACGATGATGGCCTTGATCTTGCCGGTTTTATCGTCGACGGTCCGCCAGCGGCCGGCGGGCGTGGCAGCGGAGTCGGCGGCCCGTAGGGCCAGCGCCGAGAGACACAGGAGAACAGCCAAGGTGCGAATCACGATTCAATATACAGCACCGCGGGGCCGGGCCGCCACGCTAGAATAATGACGTGGGCCCGTAGCTCAGGTGGATAGAGCATCAGCCTTCTAAGCTGAGGGTCGTTGGTTCGAGTCCAACCGGGCCTACCAGGTGAGACCGCCCGGCGCGCCGTCTTCTCAGCGGTAGCGGTATACCGTCACGCGCTGGATGCTCAGGTCCCGCAGGAACAGAGTCTCCGGGGTGACGTCACCCGGCCAGCCGGCGCTCTTGAAATGGCCCCATAAGCCCACATAATCCCCCTGTCCGGTGTCGTCCCCCGCCAACTGGCGGCCCGGAACCCAGCGGCCGTTTGCAAAAGTGCCTTCTTCCACGGTGCCCAGTCCGGCCAGCGGGGTTTCCGGTGTGTTCGAGGAAAACGCGACCTTTACGCCGCTGCCGGCGATGAAATACTCGTCGGGCCCCGCCGCAATGAGGATCGCCGCGGAGGTCGGAAAGGTTTCCCGCGGCGGCATGCCGGCGGGCATGACCGGGGGCACCAGATACGAGGCCTCCAGCGTGTAGTTCCCCAAATGGACCTTCTGCGGCGGGTCGTTGGGGCCCAGCAGGACGGCGGTCATCGTGCCTTTGCCCTGGTGTGCCGTAATCAGGGGCGCCATTCGCGAGAGGAACTCGTTGACGCCGGCCAGCTCAGGGTCTCTCCCCACCCACCGCTCAATGGCGAACGGCGAGTAGCCGATGGCGTCGAAGCGTCCGAAGGCATAAATCATCCTGGCGGCGCTTCCCGGCCCGCCGTTCGTTTCGGGAATGAACAGCGGGTTCCCGGATTGGGTGTACTTGGCGCAAAACGCCGCGTATTCGCTCACCGTGTGGGGGTCGGGCGCGAGGAAATCGATTTGCGGCCCGCCGGCCCTCCAGACGTCCAGCATGAGGTCCCAGGGGCGGCCGCCGCTGGGCGGGTTGGGACCCCTCGCAAGGCCGTACAGCGCCGCGTTTACGAACATCGGTATCGGGTATTCGCGTTTGCCCGCCTCAATCACCCGGCCGATATAGCGCGCATACTGCCAGGACATGAAGATTCCATCCGTCACTCTATTCTGCCCGAACACCTCTTCCCAGGTCCCGGAAGTTCTGGAGCCGGCCGCTTCCCACGCCTGGCGAAACTCCGGGATGAGCGTGTCCTTGTGCTTCTGCAAGTAGTCCATCAGCTCCTTCGGCACCGGCCCCGCGAAGGCCTGGTTGGCCAGGGCCGAGCGGTCGCGGGAGTCGCCCCGCATTCCCACTTCGTTCTCCACCTGGATCATGACCACCGTGTGCTGCTGGCCGTCCACTGCCTTGACGTGCCGCATCAGGGCCGCGAAGGCGCGCGCATCGGCGTCCCGGTTGGCGTCGCTGAAGGGGGTGAGCAGTTCGATGTTCTTACCGCTGGCGACCTGGGCGCGCGGGAACCGCTCGAAGTCCTTCTTGACCCAGTCGGGCGCGTAGCCGGACAGGCTGTTCTTCCAGCTTCCGAACCACAGAAGCACCAGGCGCATGTTGCGGCCGCGGGCGCTCTGGATCACGCTGTCCAGCACCGTGAAGTCGAACTTCCCCTGCTGGGGTTCGATCTGGTTCCAGGAAACGCCCGGCAAGAGGGTATTGAGTTTGGCCTTGGCGAGCTCCGGCCAGACCGGCTTCATGTACTCGAGGCTGGTGGCGCTGCTGTTCATCAGTTCCCCCGCCAGCGCCAGGAACGGCTTGCCGTCTACGATCAGTTGGGTGGCCGTACCCTGCTTCCGCAAGTGAGGAATGTCCGGCGCAGCGGTGGTTGAGACCGGCTTGCTTTGGCTCTGGCCCGCGGCGAGGGCGGGAGCGCAGATTAGAGTGCAGCAGAATAGAATCCGAAGTTTCATGACTGTGCTGGCATTGTAACTCCACGCGTCAAGCCGCCTGCCGACGGCGCAGTCGAGTTATCGTAAGAACAGTCGCACCGCGCGAAAGTGCGGGACGGGTGTATTCCAAGGAGGCAGAATGTCGAAGGGTTTTCTGGTATCCTGCGCCGCTCTGGCGCTTTCACTGGCCGCACCGCTCGGAACGCGCGCCGCAACTTTCGACGTGAAGACGTTCGGCGCCAAGGCCGATGGCAAGACGCTCGATCGCGATGCCATTAACAAGGCCATCGACGCGGCCGCCGCGGCGGGCGGAGGAACCGTGAACTTCCCCGCCGGAACCTACGTCACAGGGTCGATTCACCTGCGCAGCAACATCACCTTGCAGCTCGACTCCGGGTCTGTCATCCAGGCATCCACCGATCCGGCCGCGTTCGATCCTCCCGAGGACAACCCGGTGGTCCCGGGCGTCGGCCACTGGCACAACAGCCTGATCTGGGGCGACGGTCTCGAGAACGTATCCATCGTGGGAGGCGGCCTGATCAACGGTGGGGCGCTGGTGAGGTTTGGCGCCGCCAACGCCGACAAAGCCCTGGCCCTGAAACTGTGTCGCAACGTGACCCTGCGCGATTTCTCCATCCTCAACGGCGGGGCCGCCGCGATCCTGGTCACGGGCATCGATAACCTGACCATCGACAACGTCAAGATCGATACCAACCGCGACGGAATCGATGTCGATGCCTGCCGCAACGTCCGGATCTCCAACACCACCGTCAACTCGCCCAACGACGACGCCATCTGCCTGAAAACCCGCGGCGGCATCGGGTTCTCGCGCGCTGTCGAGAATGTGACCATCACCAACGTATTGGTGAGCGGCTTCGATGTAGGCTCGATGCTGGATGGCACCTACAAGCGCACCGTCACGCAGGCGCCGGATCGCGATGGCCCTACCGGCCGCATCAAGATCGGCACGGAAAGCGGAGGCGATTTCAAGAACATCGTCATTTCCAACGCAGTGTTCGACCGCTCCCGCGGCCTGGCCCTGGAAACCGTGGACGGGGCGCACATCGAAGACATTGCCATCTCCAACATCACCATGCGGGACGTTTCGAACGCTCCCATCTTCATCCGGCTGGGCAGCCGCTTGCGGGCGCCCGCGCCGGCACCGGAAGGGACGCCCATCGGCTCGGCGCGCCGCATAACCATCAGTAACGTCGTGGTGTACGACGCCGACCCCCGCTATCCGTCCATCACCACCGGTCTCCCCGGCCACAACGTGGAAGACATCAAGCTCAACGACATCCGCATCCTGTCTCGCGGCGGGATGACCATGGAGCAGGTGGCCAGGCAGCCGGCCGATCTGGTGAGTACGTTCTTCTTCCGCACCCCAGGGGGAGCCGTGCCGCCGCGCGAACCGTTCGATACCCCGGAGCGCGAGAAGGAGTATCCCGAACCCTCTATGTTCGGCCTGTTGCCCGCCTATGGGTTCTTCATCCGCCACGCCACGGGCATCGAGCTGAACAACGTGCAGGTTGGATTCATGCAGGAAGACAAACGGCCGGCTTTCGTCCTGGACGATGTAAGCGGCGCCGACTTTCAGCATGTGAAAGCACAGAAGGCCGAGGGCGTTTCCACCATCGTTTTGAGAAACGTCCGGGACTTCACCGCCCGTGGTTGTACGCCGCTGCCGGACACGCACATCCCCACCGTCGACCGCCGCGAGATGTGACGGGGCAACCGGTTGGCAGGCGAGAGCGCCTGCCCCACAAAGCAGCAAGCCCGTGCGAGCCGGTGGGACAGACGCTTCCGTCTGTCAATCCGAAGATCGGCGATGTCAACGCAGCCTCGGCAAGCTTGATAGCCTGAGTATGGCGCCCTGGCGCACTTCATTCCGGAGGATGACGATGGAGTTCTCACGCAGAGACCTGGCCCTTTTGATTCCCGCGTTGGCAGCGGCCGGCGCCCATGCCCAGCAACCACAGGCTTCGCCGCTTCCCTCGAAGGCATACCACAACGACCGGATTCCGTACGGCGGGGACGCCAAAAAGAAGGGGCGTCAGTTCTTCAGCGGCCGGACGCATGGAGGGTTTCGCCTGGAGTCCCATGAAACCATCCTCGGCCCCGGCGTTCAAACGCACGCTCCCCACAAGCACTTGAATGAGGAGATCATTATCGTGGTGGAAGGTACGGTGGAGTGGTACCTCGAAGGCCAGACCGAGATGGTAGAGGCGGGGTCGGTGATGTACTTCGCGTCGAACCAGATGCACAGCATGCGCAACGGCGGCTCCGTGCCCTGCCGCTATTATGTGGTGGAGCTGCACGGAGACGAAGCCTGACCGGACTGCGCGTTACTTGGCGAACCTTCCCACGAACCCGCCGCCCGAACGCAGGCTGATGTAGAGCGGGTCGCTGCCCTGCAAGGTCATGTGCTCCATCTTGACGGCGGCAGCTTCGCCGGTATCCCGAATGAGCGTCGCCACGTATGTGCCCGTGCCCAGAAACGACAGGTCGACGCGGACATCCCTGGCCACCGGGCCGTTCGTCACCGCCAGGAACCAGGTGTTGCCCTTCCGCCGGGCGAAGGCCGCCACCTCCCCGATCTGCGAGATCGGCAGCACCACGGTTTCATCCCAGACGCTGGGAATGCTCTTCAAGACGTCGGCCGTCGGGTTGGCCAGCATGTTGGCCGGATGCGCCACGTAGACCAGCAGCGGAGCTTGCAGGATCACGGCGTTGGCAACCTGGTGCGCCCAGGTGGTGTCCGCCATCCACGTAGGGTTGAAATTCGTGGGCGTGTAGTCCATGAGTCCGGCCAGCCCTCGCGTGAAGGGAAGCGTGACGTCCTGGCGCGCGGTGGGTTCCTTCTCCATGCCATAGACCGCCTCCACGCCCAACTCGTTGGGATAGGTGCGTTCCAGGCCGGTGGGCTTGTTGGCGCCGTGAAAATCGACGATTAGACGGTACTCCGCGGCCAGCTTCAGAATCATCTCGTACTGATCGACGACGTCTTTGTACTCGTGGTCGAAGAAGTCGATTTTGGCCCCCGCCACCCCGCTGCGCCGGCAAATGTCGAACAGCTCGCGGACGCTCTTCTCGTCGGTGAGTTCCCCGCTGTGCTTCCAGACGAGCAGTCCTACGCCGCGCTGGCGGGAGTAGTCGGCCAGCTCCTTCAACTGGCTCTCGGGCCATCTCGACCAGAAGCCCTCAATCACGTTGTATTCGAAGCCCAGCCGGTTGGCGAGGTCGGCAAACTCCTTCTGGTCCTCCACGGTTCTACCGCCGCCATCCCGGAAGGCCCACACCGAGCGGCCGGGCTTGATCCAGGAGGTTTTCAGACCGTCGGGAAAGAGCTTGGGGTCCGGCGGCGCCGAGACATTATGCACGATGTCGCAGTTCACCAGCGCATTCAGGTCGGCCCCGATCATGACGACCCTCCAGGGCGTGGTAATGGTTCCGGTAATGGCCGCCGCCTTCGAAAAACGCTCCGCGCTAAACTGCGGCCGGTACGCCAGAAACTGCCACGAGGCGGGCGGGGCATGGCCCAGTCGCGTGTACAAGCCGCCGACGCCGTCGCCCTGCAGCACCATGCCGCTGTAGTTGCGAAGCCCGCCCTCGGTGATGGAGACGTACCCGGCGCCCTCGGGCAACATGAGGGTCACCGGCGGAGCCAGCCATGCGCCGGCTGGAAGAGTGGCCGGCCAGCCCGTTCGAAGTCCCAGCGTCTTCCTCTGGTACAGCGTCTCGTAGCTTTCCTCGAGGTTGTGCCACCACAGCACGCTGGCCCCCGGCAGGCGGAACGCCGTGGCTTCGTCCGGCACGCGCGTCCCTTGGCCCGGCACCACGTGCCGGAACGCAATGCCGTCGTTGTAGGCGCGCACCTCCAGCGTGTAGGCCCTGTGCGATTGACGGTGCGTGACGGCGATTCGCGCGCCGTTGCAGTTGTCCACCGCCGTCGAGTGCGGCCCGTTCCAGGGGTAGGTTTCATTGATTTTGTACTGCTCCGCCTTGCCGAGGTCCACGCCCTCGGCGAGCTTCACGCCATCGACGGCGATCCCGATCGCGGAGGCCTCAATGACGGGCTTTCCCTTGAACGCGACCGAATACTGCAATCGGGCGTTGCCGTCCAAGGAAAGCTGGAATTCGACGGCGCCGTCCGGGCTGGCCAGTGCGACACCGTCGGCCGCCGGGAGTTGGGCGGCCAGGCAGAGCAAGACAACTAGTGCGATTCGAATCGGCATCTCGTTCCTCTTCAGGTGTGCGTCGGGCGTACAAACGCACACACAAGAGGTTACCAGAGCGACCCTGGGTGGGGCAGGCGGTGCCGGCTGCCGGCCTGGTCAGTCGGGCTTGATCGCTTGCTTCGCACCTCCGGACGCGGTGTCATGGTGGCATGGTCCGTTTGCTCGCGCTCCTTTGGCTGGCGACTCTCGCTATCGGCGCGGCCAAGAGCGATTACTTCGTCTACGTCGGTAACTACAAAGGCAAGGACGGTCCGGGCATCTATGCCGGCCCAGACCACCGGCAATTTGGTGGTCTTCCGCATCGATCCGAAGACTGGCGGGTTGACGCCGACGGGACAAACCGTAGAGATCGGAATGCCGGTGTGCATGCAGATCGTCGAGGCCCGCTAGCCGAGCGTGCGCTTCGACGCCAAGCACCCCAATATCCGAGGTAAGAACCGTGTGCGTTATGTAGCGCCAGCACGGGTCCGTGCGGGGGGCAGCGGGTCAACCGCTGTGTTCCCACTCAATCCGCGATCAACCTTATGGAGCCGATCCCCCCGTGGATGTCCAGGTTGATCTTCACGTTCGAATCCTCGTACGCGTCATTGACCCAGTGGCCGCCTTCGCGCCGCAGGCCTTCCGTTCGGATTTCGCCGATGCCGCCCCTTCCCTCGGCGTACACACCGACGCCGGCCGGCAGACGGATCGTGGCTTCTCCGACGCCGCCGCGAATGCGCACGTCGTAGTTGTGCTTGGGGAATCCACGGAGATCCATGTCCAGCTTGCCGACCCCCATGTCGACTTCCACGCTGCGCAGCGACAGGCTCCCCAGGTCGAGCCGCGCGTCGCCCGCGCCGAAATGCAGGGCCAGGTCCATGGGAACCTCGTTATTCAACGCCAGATCCCATTGGTATCTGGTGCGGCCGATCCGGGCGTGGCCATGCTCCGGCTGGCGAATGGTGAGGTCGCCGCGCGTGCCCGTGCTGCTGTAGCGTACTTCGGGCTGCCACGACGCTACGTCGTAGGTGAAATCGGCGTTCAGCAGCTTGCGCGCTCCACCGCCGACAATCAGTGTGCCGGCGCCCATGTGGAGGTCCACGCGGACCTGTTCGGCGGCGTCCCGCTCGATGCTGCGGGCGTCGTGCCGCACCGGCCCGGCGGCGGTGTCGATGACGCAACTCGTCGAGCACAACGCCGCGGCCAGCAGAGCCAGACATCTGGTGTTCATGGAAAGCTCCTTGTGAGGAGCATACGCGAGTGGGCCGCGGGTTGTTCCGTTGAAGGCCTTCCTGCGGGGCGCCCGGTAACCCTCGTGGCTCTGCGGGTCTCCGCTATCCAACCCGAGGGTCTTCCCTTCGGCTTCCAGCACGAACGCCACTTGGTTGGCCGCCGTGGGCGCCATCCGATGCCCGTCCACAGGCTGTGGCGGCCAACGCCGCTGCACCGACCGCCTGCCTCGCCCGCTTGCGGGCGTTTTCTTCACAGCTTCTAACGTTCGCGGCTCGGATCGAGGCGTTACGTTGCACACGGAGCCGCGAACGTCAGAGAGCGGTTTTCCCGACTTGTCCTCCCTGTTGAGTATAGCGGCGGCGCCGTTGTGCTAAAACGAATGTTTCAGAAAAATTCCTATGACAAAAACCACAGTCACTTTCGGTGAGATCATGTTGCGGCTCGCGCCGCCGGGGTTCGAGCGCTTCCTGCAGACCCCACAATTCGTGGCCACTTTCGGCGGTGGCGAGGCCAATGTGGCCGTCGCGCTGGCGTCCTTCGGCCTGCCGGCTGCGTACGTCACCGTGCTGCCGGATAAGCACCCCATCGCGGACGCCGCCATCGCCGAGCTGCGGCGGGCTGGCGTCGACACCTCCAGGATCGTGCGCGGCAAAGGGCGCGTGGGCATCTACTACCTGGAGGCCGGCGCCAACCAGCGCGCCTCCAAGGTGGTCTACGACCGCGGCCAGAGCGCCATCGCGCTCGCCAAGCCGGGCGATATCGACTGGGACCGCGCGTTCCAGGACGCCGGCTGGTTCCACATCACCGGCATCACCCCGGCCATCAGCGGTTCGGCCGCCGACCTGGCGCTCGAATCCGTGCGCCGGGCGCGCGAGAAAGGTCTCACTGTTTCCTGCGACCTCAACTATCGCAAGAACCTGTGGAAGTGGGGAAAGCCGGCCGTCGAGGTGATGCGCGAGCTGGTGAAATTCGTGGATGTCGTCATTGCCAACGAAGAGGACGTGCAAATGACGCTGGGCATCCAGGCCGCGGTGGACGTGGACTCGGGCTCGCTCGACAGCGCCCAGTACCAGAAGCTGACGGCCAAGGTGCTCGACGAGTATCCCAACCTGAAGGCCATCGCCATCACCTTGCGGGAATCGAAGAGCGCCTCGCACAATGGCTGGTCGGCCTGCCTCAACGACCGCCAGGCATTCCTGGTGAGCCGCCACTACGACATCACCCACATTGTGGACCGCGTAGGCGGCGGCGACAGTTTCGCCGGAGGCCTGATCTACGGCTTCCTGCAACTGCCGACGCACCAGGACGCACTCGAGTTCGCCGTGGCGGCGAGCTGCCTCAAGCACTCCGTTCCCGGCGACTTCAACCGCACCACCGTGGACGAGGTGAACGCCCTGCTCAAGAGCGGCGGCTCGGGAAGAGTGCAGCGGTAGGACAGCCGCCCTGACAGACGAAAGCGTCTGCCCCACATGTGGGACAGACGCTTTCGCCCTTCAACCGGTCTTCTCTGGGAACCCTCAGCACTCCGTGCCGAAGTCTTTTTCGAACGCCTCCAACAGCGTCAGGCCCCAATCGCTCTTGGTGGGCTTCATCAGGCCGGCGAAGAAACGCAGCACCGGCGGCTCCTCGTAGAACGCCAGCCCGCCGACCAGCTCCCGGTGCCGGTACAGCCAGTCCAGGCGGTCGGCCACGTACTGGCAGTGCGACATGGTGTACACGCGCCGTGGAACGGCCATGCGCAGCAACTCCATGTCCGCCGGCACGTCGTTGCCTTGCGCGTCCCGATCCATCGAGACCGAACCGCGCTCCATGCCGCGAGCGCCCGAAACGATGAACATCGCGGCGGCCAGCGCTCCCGCCGGGTACTCCGACTGGGGCACGTGATCGATGAATCGCATGGCGTCCACGTGGCAGGCCAGCCCTCCGGCGGGCGTCACCACCGGCACTCCCTTCTCCAGCAGCAGGCCCACCAGATACTTGACGGAGTCCGCCGACGAACCGGCCACTTCCAGTTCGGTCATTTCGCGCATCCCCACTGCCATGGCCTCGATCTCTTTCGACGACATGCCGCCGTAGGTGTAGAACCCCTCGTAAAGCGGCAGCCACGGGCGGATGGCTTCGTGCAAGTCCTTGCGGTTGGTGGCAATGAAGCCTCCGCGGACGCTGCAACTCTTGCGGCCCGACAGGTAGGTCAGGTCCGCCGTACCCGTCATTTCCCGGATGATGTCGCCAATCGACGTGTTCTCATAACCCGGCTCGCGCTGGCGGATGAAGTAGGCGTTCTCGGAAATCAGGCTGGCGTCCAACACCAGGAAGATTCCCAGCGGCTTGATGAGCGCCTTCACCTGCTTCAGGTTTTCCAGAGAGAATGGCTGTCCGCCGATGAGGTTGGTGGTGGCCTCCATGCGCACGAACGAAACGTTCTCCGGCCCGGCCTTCTCAATGGCGGCGCGCAGGCGCCCCAGGTCCATGTTCCCCTTGAACGGGAAAGAACTCTGGGCTTTCAGCGCCTCCGACGTGTAGAGCTCCAGCACCTTGCCGCCGGCCATGTCGAAATGCGCCTTGGTGGTGGTGAAGTGGTAGTTCATGGGCACGATGTGGCCGGGCTTCACGAACGTCTTGGCCAGCAGGTGCTCGGCGGCGCGGCCCTGGTGCGTGGG
>Ga0182021_10002194_pt1 | contig 22742 bp, 16 predicted proteins | sample 612E3MmetaG_FD_120493 | JGI IMG/M metagenome (GOLD analysis project Ga0182021, IMG submission 120493) | Permafrost microbial communities from Stordalen Mire, Sweden - 612E3M metaG (Illumina Assembly) | ecosystem: Environmental > Terrestrial > Soil > Wetlands > Permafrost | place: Sweden... | reverse complement strand
GTGGCCTATGCCCTGGCCCATGGGTTGCGACCGGCGGCGCCGCCCCTCTCGGTCCTGCTGCATCCCTTTGTTCGCGGCGAGGCCGTGGGAAGCGCTGCCTGCATGCCCGCACAGGTCGACGATCCGATCATCCAGGTGAGGGCCGGAACTTTGGCAGCCCCAGCAGCGACCCGTCTGCGCAATGCCCTGCGTACGCTCGTGCAAACCCAGGGCGCCGTCGAGGTGGAATGGGTGGTGAAGAACGAGAACCTAGTGTTCCTGCAGATGCGACCCTATGAGCCGCCCCCTACGCCAGCCCCCTGGCGCGGCTGGGATGACTTGGAAGCGGCGGGGGAGTCCAAAGCGCTCTGGCAATGGGATCAGGCGCACAATCCCTTGCCGCTCTCGCCTGTGCACGCCGGCCTGATCGCCCTGGTCGACGAACGCTGCCGCATTGGCATCCGCCAGCGGGTGCTGGGGCAGTACCTGTTCTATGCACCCGACGCGCGGCCCGGGCCGGTGCCGGGCTCGGTCGAGGAGGCGCCCGCGTGCTTCGCCGCCCTGCGCGCCGAGGTCGAGTCGCGTTTGGCCACGCTGGGCGACCAGCCGGTGCTGGAAGAAGCACTCGATTTTCTTCTTGCGGTCGAGGAGCCGATCTTCGGAATGATCCAGCCCGCGCTGCGTGCGGCGCGCGCGAACCTGGAGGAGTTTGTGCGCCAAGCAGCGCCCTCGGCGGTGCCTGCACTGGGCGAGCTCCTTGCCGGCGTGAAATCCATGGCCAGCGAGCGCCGTCAGCGGGCGGCAGAGCTGCAGGTAGCCAGGGACGCGGGAGAGCGCGCGCGAGCGCGAGATCGCTACCTTGAGCTCTTTGGCGACGAGACGCCGGTGTGGGATGTCGCGGTCCCCACTTGCCGCGAGATCCCCGAAGCACTAGCGGGAGCCTGTCAGGAAACTCCGCCCCGCCCGAAAGGCCGGCCTGCGGATCGCGGGTCGCGTGGGAGTGGGCGTGAGCGAGTTCGTGCGCGGGGCGCGGGAGGCGGAAAGGAATCCGCGGGCGGCACACGCTTCCGCAAATCGCCCACGCAGGCCGCCACACGCTGGTCGCTACCGCCCACGCTACCGCTCACGCTCACGTCGGCCGAGCAGCGCTGGCCCGGGATATTCCGATCTGCTCTAACGGGCGGCGAAGACCACGGCCCCGACGCGCCCACGGCGGTGGTGCATGAGGAGCAGACATTCGAGCAGGTCGAAAAGCAGATCGCACCGGCTCGGCGCGAGGAATGGCGCCGTCTCTTGCGGCTGGCCCGACAGGCTGCCGGGTTGGGCGAGGACGACGACTGGCTCTACGCTCGGGTGCAGGCTGCGCTTCGCTGTGCCCTGGTGCACCTGGGCGAGAGCCTGGGCAGGAGGGGCGCGCTGTCGGACCCTGGCGACGTGTTCTTCTTGCCCCTGCCGCTTGTACGAACCTTGGCCGCAGGAGTACCGCCGGCCGCCTCTCTGGCGATGCAGGCCGCATCCGGCCGCGCGGCGTGGGAGGCCGCCTGCCGCGATCCGCCCCCTGCGCAGGCAGCGCGCGACACGGTGTCAGTGAAAGGAGTGGGCATAGGCGGACGGGCGCTTGGGCACGTGGTCCTGCACCGGCCTGCCAGCCCGCGCCCGGCGCCGGAGCAGATTCTTCTGGCGCCGACCTTGCTGCCCAGCGAGCTGCCCTTGCTGGTCGCGGCCGCGCTTGTGACTGAAACTGGCGGGCCGCTCGACCATGTGGCCACCCAGGCGCGCGAGCGGCGCTTGCCCGCGGTGGTCGGCGCGGCCGGTGCGTGCCGGGTATTCCGTGAAGGCGATCTGGTGCTGGTCGACGCTGACCGTGGGCTGGTGGTCAGGTTGGGGTAGGCGCACTCCCGCTGGAAGACCGGTGCCGGTTCCGGGACCGGTGGCGTGTGGCTGGATCCGGCTCCGGATCCGGGACCGTTTCCGGCCACCGGCTCCGCCGCCGAAAGGCGGGCCTACGCCAACTTCGCCGGTTCGGCCGCCGCTGGCGTTTTGGTCGGACCTCGTCCATCGTTCACCCGCTCGCGCAGCTCCTTGCCCACTTTGAAGAAGGCCAGACGCTTGGGCTTGACGTGGACGGTGGACCCGGTGCGCGGGTTGCGACCATCGTAGGCGCGGTACTGGCGCACGGTGAAGCTGCCAAAACCTCGGATCTCGATTCCTTCGCCGCGCGTGAGGGCGTCCGACATGGACGAGAAGATCTGATCGACCAACAGCTCCGCGCGCGCCCAAGGGAACTTGAGCTTCTCGGCGATGACGGCAATGAGGTCGGCCTTGGTCATGGTCACAGGATCTGTAATCTAACCAAAAGCGCGCTTTTAGTCGAGAGGGCGCGCAGGCAGGGGTGCGTTGGTGTCGGTTCGGTAGCGATAGGTCTTGAAGAACGAGTACTCGCTGCAGTTGTGGCGGGCGTAGAAATCGATGACGTCCCGCCATTCGAACTTCTTCTGGTCCACGCCTTCCTTGATCTCGTGCCACGAGAAGGTCTGCTGGCATCCGTCACGGCCGCGAAATCCCACATGACCGGAGAAGGTGCGTGGGTCGTACAGAGTCGCGTTGGGCGGAAGACGTGACACGTAGAAGGCGGACAGCGCCGGCATCTCCACCACCTCGATGCGGTTTGCGTCGACAATCTCCTCCTTGCGATACAGACATTCGGTTCGCAGGATGGTCTGGTTCGGCCCGATAGCCATGGCGTTGTGCGGGATCTCGCCCTTGTTCGAGCACCTGCGCTTGTCCGCCACGCTGGTCTGGATGCGGTACGCGAGATAGAGAGGCGTCCGGTTCTCGATGCGCAGAACCAGATGGTCGGCAGCGATGGTCTGGCCCTGGATGACGGAGGCAGCCTTGCTGATCTCCAGCGACACCCGGAGGTGGCGGGTTTCGATAGGGGCCTTGATGCGGAGGCGCTGTTTCCCCTTCAGCTCGTCAAAATACGGGTTGGGCTGGGTGATCTCATCCCAGGAAGGGGCCTCGATTCCGTAGGCCTTGGCGTCCTGCTCAAGCTGGGTCCGGTAGAAGACAGGCGAAAAGCGCATGTCGGAATTGATCATCATCGTGGCAGGCGGCGGCGGACGTGGCCGCTCGGGCGTTGGCGGCGGTGCGCTAGCTGAATGCAGCACGAACACACCAAGGCCAACGGCCAAGGCGCCAGCCAGGAACACGGCAAGAGCAAGGGGTTTGCCTTCCAAGTCCGTCTACCCGAGAACGTCGCGTCCCCCGAAGTATGGTCGCAGAACCGCCGGTACGTCCAGCCTGCCGTCTGCCCGCTGGTAGGTTTCCAGCACCCCGACCAAGGTGCGGGGCAGGGCCAGGCCGGATCCGTTCAAGGTGTGCACGAAGCGGGTCTTCTCGTGGCCGTCGCGGAAGCGGATCTTGGCCCGCCGGGCCTGGAAGTCGCCAAAGGCAGAGCAGGAGCTGACCTCCAGCCACTCGTCGCAGCCCGGGGCCCACAGCTCCAGGTCGAACTTGACCATGGCCGAGAACGACAGGTCGCCGGTGCACATTTCCACGACCCGGTAGGGAAGCTCCAGCGCCTTGAGAACATCCTCGGCGTCGGCCAGCAAACCCTTGAGCTCATCCAACGAGGATTCCGGGCGCACGAACTTGACCAACTCGACCTTGTCGAACTGGTGGCCGCGCTTGATGCCGCGGGTGTCGCGTCCAGCGGCCATCTGCTCGCGCCGGAAGCAGGCGGTGCAGGCCACGTGCTTGATGGGCAGCTTCTCGCCCTCCAGGATCTCGTCGCGATAGAGGTTGGTCACCGGAACCTCGGCGGTGGGGATGAACCAGAAATCCTCGACGGCGTCGCGGTACAAGTTGTCGCCGAACTTGGGCAGATTGCCGGTGCCCACCAGGGCCTCGCGCCTCACCATGTAGGGCGGCAGGATTTCGGTGTAGCCGTGGCGGCTGGTGTGCAGGTCCAGCATGAAGCTGATCAGCGCCCGCTGCAGCCGCGCACCCCAATCCTTGAGGATATAGAAGCGCGACCCGGAGATCTTCACCCTGCGGTCGAAGTCCAGGATGCCCCAGCGCGGGCCGGAATCCCAGTGCGGCTGCGGCGTGAAAGCGAAATTGCGCTTGACGCCTTCTTCACGCACCACGCGGTTTTCGCTGTCGTCTTTGCCCACGGGAACCGAAGGGTGCGGTAGGTTGGGCAGCTCAAGCAGTTTCTCGTCCAGGGCCAGTTCCTGCTGCGCCAACGCGGCGGCCAGCGATTCGATTTTCTGCTTGAGCGCGGCGCCTCTGGCCTTTGCTTCTTCGCGCGCCTCTGGCGTGGGCGCCTTGGCGATCTCGCGCGACAGACGGTTTTGGTCAGCCTGGATGGTCTGGGAGTCGTTCTTCAGCGTGCGCACGGTCTGATCGAGCGCCAGCACCGCGTCCAGGTCCACGGTGGATCCCAATTTGGCAAAGCCCGCGCGTACCTCGTCGGGCTTCTCTCTGATGAGTCGGATGTCGAGCATGAGGACCGCAGTGTACGACGACCGTGGGCAGACGGCTAGCTGGCCGATCTCTCGTTCCGGGCGACCCTTCATGGGCCGTCACCCTCGGCGACGGCAACGATCTCGATCACCTACGACACGTGCCTACATTCACCTCTTCATCACGCCCGTTTGCCCCACGCCTGCTGACACCCACAGGTGCAGCGTGGAAAGAAGGGGGCTTGTCCCTCCTTTCGCCGCAACATAGGATGGTCATACATGTCGTTCCACACGATAGGACTCGCTAGGGCGGGCATGGCAGCACTTGCTCTTGTGCCCATCGCAATCGCGTTATCGGGATGCGCTCCAATTCAAAAGCAGCTATGGGATGCCTCTTTCGAGGGGCAAAGGGAGAGGGTCGAGCAGCTAATCGCAAATGGGGCAGATGTGAATGCGAGGGATGCTGACTATGGCTCAACGGCGCTGATGCTTGCTGCTGTCCAGGGACATGCCGACGTGGTCGAGCTGCTGATTGCAAAGGGAGCGGATGTAAATGCGAAGGATGACAAGCATGGCGCTGCCGCGCTGATGTTTGCCGGGAATCGGAGAACAGCAGAGCTGCTAATTGCGAACGGAGCGGATATCGAGGCGAGAGGTAAGGGGGGCGAAACGGCGCTGATGAGTGCTGCTCTCAGGGGGGACAAGGAACTCGCCGAACTGCTGATTGCGAAGAGAGCTGACGTAAACGCAAGAAGTGAGCCTGGCTATACAGCGCTGATGGTTGCTTCTGTCAAGGGACATAGAGAAATAGCAGGGCTATTGATCGCGAACGGAGCGGATCTGAATGCAAGCGCCAAGGACGGCAAGACCGCGCTGTTGGTCGCCCATGATGGGGGCATGTTGGAACTCCTCCAAAGGCACGAGGTCTTGCCCGCTTGTGCCCCGCTCCCGCCGGAGGCGGGCCCGCTTTTCGATGGGCTGTACCAAGCCGCTGGGGAGGCCCCCTCGCAGTGGTACTACTTGCGATTCTATCCGGACGGCACGGCGCTGAGCGCCTCTTCGAGCGGCACTCCGCAACAGGTCGCACGTTGGCTCAGGAAGGAATCTGCCTTCAAGGACAGTGGTTGTGTCACGATGGTGTCGGGCAAGTTTCAGTTTGCCACCTCCGGCTTGTCAAGCGCGGTCGAATACAGCGGAAGTGTGCAAGGCGACGGGCTCGCGTTGCACATGGTCAGTCGAGCCAATGGGCATGTGTCAGACAAGCTATTCCGTTTCAATCCCGTGCAATTCTAGGCTGCCACACCGTAGTCCACCAGGGGTTCCGCAAGGGAACGCCACGACCGAACTGGACAGCCCGGCGTCATGCGCCAGTCGAAGCTGCGGTTCCAGTCTTGTGGCTGTCCGTGGACGCGGTGGATTCGCTACGCACGCGCGTTGTGCCGTGGGAGCGATGCCTTCTACATATTCAGATCACGGACCCCGTCTCCCTCCTCGCCCCGGCCTCCTGCTCCGAATCCCAGTCACCCCGGCAAAGCGCGCAGAGTAGCAACGACGTAATCCTGCTCCGCGGGCGACATGCCGTGGAAGAGGGGCAAGAGGATGGTGTTGTCGCGGGCGCGTTCCGAGACTGGCAGGCGCGGGCAGTGGCCTGCGGCGTGGGCTGCCGGATCGCAGGGTTCCTCACCGCAGGACCAGGCGCACTTCGTGTAGGCCGGCTCTGCGTGGGCGTTGCCGATGCCCCGTCGGCTGGCCACGCCGCGGTCAAGCAGGAACTGCATGATCTCGACCTGCGACATTCGCCCACCCGGTCGCAAAGTGGTGGGATAGCTTTGCCAGTTGCTTCGCAGCCAGGGCGGTTCGGTCGGCGGCGCCAGCAGGGGATGGTCGGCCAGTGCCTCGGCATAGCGAGCCGCCAGGGCGCGGCGTTCGGCGATGATGGAGGTCAAGCGCGCCAACTGCGGCCGACCTACCGCGGCCTGCAGGTCGGTCATGCGGAAGTTGAAGGCCGGCTCGGAGAAGGTTTCAAACGCCACGGCACGGCTTTCGTGGCGATCTGCGCTGGGTAGTCGCGTGGGAAGCGGCGGGCTTTGCTCGCCCCTTCCCATCGCGGGAGGTGATGGGACACTCTGAGGATCCCATGTTAGCGACATGGCGTGCTGGCGCAAGGAGCGCAGGCGCTCGGCCAGCGCCGCGTCGGAGGTGGTGATCATGCCGCCATCTCCGGTGGTGATCAGCTTGCGCGGATGGAACGAAAAGCAGGCGAGCAGGCCGTGGGGCCGGCCGATCCGCTGCCAGTCGCCGTTGATGCAGATCTCGCTGCCGATAGCGCAGGCCGCGTCTTCGATCACGGGCAGGCCGCGCGCTTTGGCGATGGCTAGGATAGCTGGCAAGTCGCAAGGAAACCCGATCTGGTGCACGCACAGAATGGCACGTGTTCGCGGGGTGATGGCGCGGGCGAGCGCCGTCGGATCCATGCTGTAGGTGTCGGGCTGCACGTCGGCGAAGATGGGTCGCGCCCCGACCGCCACCACGGCATTGGCTGTGGCAATGAAGCTGTGGCTGACCGTGGCCACGTCGTCGCCTGGCCGCACGCCTGCCACCCGCAGGGAAAGCTCCAGCGCGGTCGTGCAGTTTGACACCGCCACGGCAAAGGGAGCGCCCACTGCCGCGGCAAACTCGCGCTCGAACGCCGCCACCTCCGGGCCCTGGGCAACCCAGCCCGAGCGGATGACCCGACTCGATGCCTCGACCTCGGCATCGCCTAGTGCCAGCCGAACAATGGGAATCTGCATGGCCCCAGGATCGGGCTTGGGAGGGTCAGGCGCAAGGGGCGTCGTACAACATGACCTTCACGGTCGAAATGAATCCAGAGGCATTGGACCAGGGCATCGAGTCTGTCCGGCGTAATGAGGGCGGCTGAGTACATCTCGAATGCCTCGCCGTTTCAGTACCTGACCCCGCAACCCGCTGGTTTTCCCTTGCAGCAACCTTTGACTCTTGGGCAACCCTATCCGTCCGCCTCGGCCGGCGGCTCCTTCTTCCACAGAGGCGCCGCGAGCCAGGACTGGCGCGCCAATCGGATCAGGATCAGGGTGAACGCGATGAGCAGCAGGAAGCTCTGGTCGGTGTAGCGCAAGTCATTCCACTGCTCGGCGAAGGTCAAAGACTGGCCCACGGCCAGCAATGCGAGCACAATGACCATCAGGGCGAAGTTGCGGTTGCGTTCGGCCTGCGCTCCGGCGACGGCCACGGTCAGCGGCAAGAGAAACACGAAGTGGCAGTACTGGTTTGGTGGATAGGAATAGAACGGGATCAGCAGAAGGCCGATCAGACAAATCTGCTCCAAGCTGCGAGTCCGGCACGCGATCAGGGCCAGGGCCGTCGCAAGAAGGAGAACCAGATAGTACAGGGGGAGGCGGGCCGAGAAGGTCGCACGCTGCAACCGTTCCCATTCGGACCAAAGGTCGGGTGTGTTTCTTTGCGCGAGACTGCCGGCTGCGAATTCTGCACTGAAGGCCACGACGTTGCGCAAGCCCACGTTGTTCGCGCTGGGGCTGGTTTCGTGAATCTCGGTCTTCTGCTGCCAGGCGCCCCAGGTGTCTCCCGAGCCGAACAACACCAAGGTGAGAAGGAGCGTACCAACCACGCACGCGGCCGCGCCGCCCAGGGCGCGTAGCGCGGGACGCTGGGAAGCGCGCAGCTCCGCGAGACTGGGGATCCGCCGGTGCTCGCGCCAGGTGTCGATGGCAAGCCACAGGATGGGCACGGCCAGAAACAAGGCGGCCTCGCTGGGAAACACGCGCACCAGTCCGGCGTAGGCGAGCAGCGCTCCACCCCAAAACGGGCGCCCCAATTTCAGTGCGCAGGCGCCCAGACCGAGAGCCACCAGCCAATCCTGGCGCAACGTCGCGCCCATAAGATTCGAGCCGAAGGTGTAAAAGTCGCTCGTCCCCCATAGCACCACCAGGTAGAGCATCACGCGCAGCCCGAAGGTGCGCGCGATGACGAAGAAGAGCAGCAGGATCAGCGCTGGATCGATGAGCCCAGTCACCGTCAGAGTTCCTTCGTTGGCCGGCAGGTGGCCCAGGAGCAGATGGGCGGGAAGGATCCAGGCGGGCGTGGCGTCGCCCCCGTGGTCCTGCAGGCTGGCCAGGTAGTCCCCTTCGCCCATGGCGTCGGAGAAATACTTCATGTCGCGCTTGAACTTCTGCCAGCGCTCGGAGGAAAAGCGCGCACGAACCTTGGATAGCTCGTTCGCCAGTTGGCCTCCGGTGCGGATCTGGTTGTCCCGCAGATCGCGCACGCGTACCTCAGCGAGCCGGCCAGGTAGAAGCCCCGGGTTGTTGTCAGCATAGGCAGCCAAAGCAGCCACATTGAGTCCGTCGAAGCGCAGCTCGCGGAAGTACTTCGCGGTGGGGAAGTCGTGGCGCATGTTCCAGGTGTGCACAAAGGTGCGGCGGCCCTTGGCCTCGTCGAAGAACTGCGGCGACCCGAAGTGGTAGTAGGTGGCAAAGGCCGCCACCGCGCAGAAGGCCAGGGTGCCCAACACCACCCTTCGGTGGGGCGCTGCGGCCTCCGTGAAGAAAGCCTCCTTGAGCGCGACCAATGCCGCCAGCGCGGCGAGCACGGCCCGCAACGCCGGCTCTTGATCGACAAACGGGTACAGGCGCGCCAACTCGGCGGCCAGAATCCAGCCCGCCGCCACAGCCGGCAAGATGAGGATGTAGTGGATCCGGGCTGCCTTGCGGCGATGGACCAAAAGGAAGAAAGCGGCGAAGATCCCGAAGATGACCACTTTGGTTGCAACCGTGTCAGCCACCGCAACTCCGCGGGTTCGCACCAGTTCGGACGGCGGCCAAATGGTCGGGCACTCGGTGTAGAGCGCGATCTCGCTCACGCTATACAGGGCATCGCCGCCGGTGGCAGAGAGGCGCACATAGCGCGCGCTGGCCTCCAGCTTCTGGTTGCGCAGTCGCATGCCAGCCCCGTTTTCAGCCCCCACCCGCCACAAGGCCTGCCACTTCTCGCCGTCCGACGAACCCGAGAGGATGTACACATCGTTGTTGTCGGCCTGGGCCAGGGCACAGCGAATCTGGCGGTCAGCGCCCAGATCGTACTGCACGAAGGATCGCGCCGAGGAGAAGCGAGAGGTCACATCGGTGAGCCATTCGTCGCCTTCATTGCTGAACACGCCATCGGTCAGGCGGTTCGCGTTCTTCACGCCATCGCTGCGACTGGGCAGCTTCCCGGCGATCAGGCTTCTCGGCTCCGCGCGCGCCGTGGTGGAAAACGCGCTGACCAAGAGGAGGATAATTGTGGCGGGAACGCGGCGCGCAAGCAGATGTCTCGGCAAGCTCCGCAGAAAGACAGGCAGGTGAGGGGAAGAGCACATGGCCTCCGAACGCTACGTGTGCCGTGGGGTGCCGTCAACAGGCGGATCGTCACCGTCCCGTCACCGAGTTAGAGCACCGCGATCGCGCTTGCGTCACGGCCTGGCGGGTGACAGAAATCCGCCCATGCGGTGTTATCTGAGGTCATCATGACCCCCTCGCCTGAAGGACTCGTCCAGAAACTCCTGTCTCTGCCGGTTTTTCGTTCCGAGTGGGTGCTCTGGCTCCTGCTCGCCCTGTCGCTGCTATCGGTGGCGGTCATGGTGGAACGCTGGATCTTCTACCGGCGGCGGAAGGTCGACTTCGATTCTCTGCGCGAGGAGTTCGCCAAGTGCCTGGACAAGGGCGATTTCGAGGCTGCGGCCAAGCTTCTTTCCAAGACCAACAGCCTGGAAACCAACGTGGTGCTGGCCGGCCTGCGTGGCTACACCAAGGGCCCGGAATCCGTCGAGGACCTGCTGAGCGGGGCGATGTCCCGCGAGAGAAGCTTTTACGAGCGGCGCTTGCCCATCCTGGCGACCCTGGCCTCCAACTCGCCCTACATCGGGCTGTTCGGCACGGTTCTAGGGATAGTGCGCGCGTTCAAGGATTTGTCGAAGGACATCGCCAGCGCCAGTTCCGGCGTGATGGCGGGGATCGCCGAGGCCCTGGTGGCCACGGCGATAGGCCTTCTGGTCGCCATCCCAGCCGTGGTGGCCTACAACGTCTTCAAGGGCATGGTCAAGGACGCGGTGACCAACACCGAGTCGCTGTCGCGCATCCTGCTGGCCGAGCTGAAGGCTGCAGGCGGCGACAAGAGCGAGTAGGGGGCTGCCATGGCTGCGTCGCTCGGCAATGGCAACGGCGAGGACGAGGGACCGCTCGCCAGCATCAACATCGTTCCCTTCGTGGACATCGTGCTGGTGCTGCTCATCATCTTCATGTTGACCTCGGCCGCCATCGTGCGTGCCAGCATGGTGGTGAACCTGCCCAAGGCCGCCACCGCTGGCGCGCATGTGGAATCGACGGTCAACCTGGTTTGCACCAAGGACGGCAAACTCTTGCTCAACGGGAAGGAGAGCAACCTGGACGAGGTGGCCCGCCACGTGAAACGCGAGCACGAGGCCAACCCGAAGTTGCAGGCGGTGATTGCGGGCGACAAGGGGGTAGAGTACGGCCGCGTGATGGATCTGATCGATCTGGTCAAACGCAACGGGGTCACCGCATTTGCGCTCGATGTCGAACGTGCGCCAGTCCCCGAGGGAAACTAGCGAGTCGCCATGACGGGGCGCCCCTCTTCCCGCCCGCAACCGGTTCGGCCGGCTGCGCCCCAGCGCGGGCCGCGCCGCCACCGCAATCCCTTTGTCGAGAAAAGGGATCGCAGGCGCAAGCTCGCGCAGGCCCGATCCATGGCGCGCGTGCGGGTTCCGCTGGCCTCCGACTATGGGGTGCGCCGGGGTCTGCGTCGCATGCCGTCGTGGCTGCGCGCGGCGGTTGGCATCCTGGTGCTGCTGATGTCCGTGGGCCTGCACGTGGCCTTCGTGATCACCGCCTTTGGCATCAGCCGCCTGAGCAATCAGAAGACGGTCACGATCCAGCAAGTGGCCATCGAGGTCCAGGAGCACGAGGCCAAGCCCAAGCAGGCCCCGCCGCCGCCCAAGGAACCGGAGCCCGAAGTGAAACCTGAGCGCGTGGTGCCGGTTCGCCAGGCGCCCCAGCCCAAGGTTGAGGCCCAGCCCAAGGAAATGCCCAAGGCGCAGCCGGCGCGGGTCGTGGGTCTGAGCTTCGAATCCACGGTGGGCGAGGGCACGGGCGAAGGGGAGGGCCCGGCCTTTGGCGTGGGCAACACCCGCATGGGGGACACGGCCAAGACCGCGGCGCCGCCCAAGGACGTTTCCAAGCAGACCATCGACAAGGGCCCGACCACAGTGAAGCCCGTGGCCAACGCGGTGGCCACACGGATTCCGGTGGCTGGGGTCGTGTTTGCGCAGGCAAAAAGGAAGAAGGAAGTGAAACCGGAGTTTCCGTTAACCCTGAAGACCCAGGGCATCGAGGGCGATGTTCCAGTGATCGTGTGGATCGACACGACTGGCAAGGTGACCGCGGTCAAGATCCTGAAGGAATCGCCCTATCCTGAGTTCAATGAAGCCGCCAAGAAAGCGGCTATGGCAGACGAATTCGAGCCCGCCACGCGCAATGGCGTCCCCACACCCACCACGCTGAAATACAACGTCTCGTTCCGATTGGTCGACTGATGAGAAGCACGACAGCCACCGTTATGGCCGGCGCCGCGCTGGCCCTTTTTGCCTGCAGCAAGAGCGGTTTCAACACGCCCACATTGCTCAACAAGGTGCGCGTGCTGGCCATCCAGGCCGAACCGCCCCAGCCTGCGCTGGGCGCGTCCACCACATTCCGGGCGCTGGTGTACCAGCCGCCCGCGGCAGACGGCGGGGACGCCGGGGTGACCTACAGCTGGTCGTGGTGTCCCCTGCCCATGAGTCCGAACGACCCTTCGCAATGTCCCATTGACCAGGATGCCGCGAATCAGCTGTTTGCCGGCATTCCCGGCGTGCCGACGCTGGATCTTGGCTCGGGCGAGACCGCGACCGCGACCTTCACGAATCCCTTTCCTGCCGCGATGCTTGCGTCTCTCTGCGAGAGCAAACTGGACGTGATACCTGCGTTGGCCGCGGCGGCCGCGAGCAGGGGCGGGGTGGCCGCGAATGGGGGACTGTCGTTCAAGTGCACGATCGCGGGCTTTCCCATCACGGTGAAACTGGTCGTGCACACCGAGGCCGGGGACTTGCCCGCCGTGGTCGACGTGTACTTGCCGATCAACGACAACATCGCGGCGAATCTCAACCCGGTGGTGGGCGGGATCAGCGTCACGGTCGACAACGCCGACCATCAACTCGACCAGGCAGGCACGCAGGGGGTTCTAAACAATACGGGCGTGCCGATCATCCTCGACATGTCTGAGTCAGCTTCCGAAGTCCTGCCCGATCCAAACCAAGTCCTGCCCAGCCCTGATCCAAATAGTCCCTATCTTCCCCCGAACGACAAACCCTACGAGCGGCTGTCCATGTCCTGGTACGCCGAGTGCGGCGGGTTTGGCGGCGACGGAGAGGGTGGCCGCCGAACGGGCTATCTCGGTGATCCCACCGATCCCAATTCGCAGTTCGCGACAGCCCTGAAGAACACCTGGAACACCCCGAAGTTCGAAGACTATCCTGCGTACCGCGCACGTATCATCGTGGTGGTTCGCGACAGCAGGGGAGGGGTGGCTTGGGTGAGTGGGGTTGCCCACCTGGGCGACACCAATTCGGCGTCCGATGCAGGAGCACCCGATTCGCCAGAAGCCGACGGTGGCGAGATGGCTTTGGGACTGGATGCAGGAGTGCCCGATTCGCCGACAGCGGGCGGCGACGCGGGAGCCCTGGATTCCGACCAGGCGGGCAGCGCGGACGCCCCGTCGGAGACCACGCCGTGACGGCCCGGCGTCTCGGCATGCTGGCGGCTCTGCTGTCCATGGCCGTCGCAGGCACGGCCACGGCCGCGGAAGAAGCCGGCAACCGGGAAAGCAGAGAGGCCGCGGAACGGGCCGCCGAGGCAAGCATCAGCGGCCGTGACAAAGGGCCCACCATCGACGCCAGCCAGCTCAGCAAGCAGCCCAAGCTGACCAGGCCGGCCAAGGTCACCTATCCGCCGGAGGCCATCGGCAAGATCAGCAGCGAGGTCGAGGTGGCGCTGCTGGTGGATCTGGACGACAAGGGCGAGGTCACCGGTGCGACCGTGATCGAGCCCAAGACTCCCACTGGCCTCGGCTTCGAGGAGGCAGCGGTCACCGCGGCGTACAGTCTCGGTTTCGAGCCGGCCGAGGTGGCAGGAAAGCCGGCGCCAGTTCAGATCAATTTCACCTTCAAGTTCCCGCTGCCCAAGCCGCCTGCGCCCCCTCCTCCGTCTGTTGCGACGCCTGCGCCCGTCGAAGCGCCCAAGCCCCCGCCGGTGGAGAACTTTGTCGGCGTCTTGCTGGAGAGGGGAACCCGCATCCCGATGTCAGGGATCCTGGTGACCGTCTATCGCAGCGGGGGCGGGGAGCCGGTCGGTTTCGAGAACATCACCGACGCCAAGGGCCAGTTTCACTTCTTCGATCTTCAGCCTGGTACTTGGAAGGTGTTCATCGAGCCACCCGCGTACTATCCATTCCGCACCACCGAGGAGATTCGTCCCGGCGAGGTCACGCATGTGACCTACTATGTCGAGCGGGGCTCGTACAATCCATTCGACAAGGTGGTCACTGCGCAGCGCGAGCGCAAAGAAGTCAGCCGCACGGTGATCGAGAACGTGGTCATCGACAAGTTGCCCGGCGCCATGGGCGACCCCCTGGCGGTCATCCAAAACTTCGCCGGTGTGGCACGCGCCCAGGCTGGCACGGGCATGATCCTGGTGCGCGGGTCGGCGCCGACGGACACGCAGATCTTCGTGGATGGCGCCACCGTGCCCATCATCTACCACTTCGGCGGCCTGCGCAGCGTCTTGCCTGTGGGTATGATCGACAGTCTGGAGTTCTATCCGGGTAACTTCTCACCCTACTACGGCCGGGCCACCGGCGGCATCATCGACGTCTCAGTCAAGAAGCTCAAGCCCCAGAAGGCCGGCGGCTACTTCGACGTCAACCTGCTCGACTCCGGCCTCTATATTGAGGCGCCCATCGGTGACAAGGCTGCGGTGGCGCTTGCAGCCCGTCGCAGCTACATCGACTTCATCTTGGACGCGGTCATTCCGTCCAACGCACCCATCACGGACCTCACACTGCCGCGCTACTACGACTACCAGCTCCTGGCCAATTACCGCCCGGCGCCGGCACATGACCTGCGTTTCTTCGTGTTCGGCTCCGACGACCGATTCCGGGTCATTCTGCGCAACGTATCCCGCGCCAGCACGGAAATCGCAGGCAACCAGATCTCGTTTGCCACCAATTTCTATCGGGGGTTGGCCACCTATCGCTACGTCCCCAGTGACAAGTTCGAGAACACGGTTCGGTTGTCGCAAGGCCGCGACAACCTGGATCTTCAATTCTTTCAGTTCTATTCGCGATTCGCCATTGACACGACCCACCTCCGCGACACGGCCCACTACGCATGGTCGAAGAAACTGGCCCTGACGGCGGGTCTTGATTTCATCTACTACCGAGCCAGCGGCAGTGTGTACGCACCCAACGCCCCGCAGGAGGGACAGGACCAGACCCAAATCGACCTCTCCGACACCCACCAGACGACCATCTCGGGGATGAACATGTTCCTGCCGGGCGCGTTTGTCGAACTGGAGCTGCGGCCCTGGACCGGGCTGCTCATCTTGCCCGGCCTGCGTTTCGACTATTCCTCGGCGATTTCTCAGGCCACCTTCGCGCCACGCCTCACGGTTCGCTACCAGATCACCCAGCCCGTGGCTTTGAAGGGGGGCGTTGGCCTTTTCTACCAGGATCCGGATGTTGGGAATGGACAGACGGACAAGAACTTCGGCAATCCCGACTTGAAATCCGGGCGGGCGCTTCACTATTCGCTGGGTGTGGAATGGAAGCCGCGCGAGCACATCAACCTTGACTTGACCGGTTTCTACAAAGACCTGAGCAACTGGGTCAGCCCCACGACGGCCAGCAGGCCTGATGGGACGCCTCTGCGTTACGACAACAACGGCGCCGGCCGGGCCTATGGTCTGGAGGCGGTGGCGCGCCACGAGCTGACCACCAAGTTCACCGGCTGGCTGGCCTACACCTTGTCACGGGCGGAGAGGCGTGACTCGGGCAGTACCTCGTACCGCCTGTTCCAGTTCGATCAGACTCACATTCTAACCATTGTCGGCACCTACCAGCTTCCGCGCAACTGGGAGATCGGCTCGCGCTTCCGTCTGGTGAGCGGCAATCCCACCACGCCGGTCACAGGTGCGGTCTACAACGCTTCGCTCGATCGTTACCGTCCGATCTACGGTGGCAAATTCGCCGACCGCCTGCCGCCGTTCGCGCAACTAGACCTGCGCGTGGACAAGCGTTGGATTTTCAACCGATGGATGCTGAACGCGTATCTCGACCTGCAGAACGTGATCAACCGTGCCAACCCCGAGGCCATCCAGTACAACTACGACTTCACCAAGAGCCGGGTGCGCCAGGGACTTCCCATCTATCCCATCATCGGCTTGCGGGGTGAATTCTAATGCGTCGCCAATTGCTTGTCAGTCTGGCTGCGCTTGTCGTCATGGCTGGCGGCGCCGCGCGTCCTGGGCTGGCCCAGACTCTCGAAGAGCCACGGGCGCGCCAGGGATACTGGATCGGGGTGGGCTTGGTCGGCGTGGCCTCGCACCTCAACGAGGAAGGCAAGAACCGCGGTTTCTACACGGGAAGCGGCTTCACCCTCCGCATCGGCGAGCTTCTGACCAAGCGGCTCGGCCTCGGCCTGCTGGTCGAGATGGGGGGAATCAAGAAGGGCAGCGATAAGGGCAGCGTCGGCGGACTGACCCTTGAGGGAAGCGCGACGCTCTGGCGCGGGCTGTCCGCTCACACCGGGATGGGAGTAGGCTTCGTGATGGTGACCGACCAGGACAGCCAGGACAAGTCCCTGCGTGGAGGTGCTGGCTCATACTTCCTTGCCGGCACAAGCTACGATTTCTTTCCGTGGCGCAAGCGTCTGACCGGAGGCTGGGCAGTCACCCCAACCGTCGATTTTCGCGTGATGCCGGATGGCAACATTCACGCCTACACCGTGTTCGCGGGTTTGCAGGTCGTGTGGTGGTCGGGCTTACCGCGCCAGATGCTGATCTTGCCGGAGGAGTAGCGCTTTCTCCGCGCGGCAAGGGGACGGCCTTGGCTTGCGCAGGGGCTTAACTTTTCCCGCCTAGGTGCCGAAAAACGTCACGTGGAAGGCACTGCTTCGACTTCGGAGAAACTTCGTGGGATGGCCGACCTTTGGCTGGACGGGGCTGCGCCCAGCGACGCGGACTTGCGCGCAGCCCAGAGCCTCGCGGCCAAGATGGCTGCATTCGAGGGCATCCGGCCCTTTCCCGCGGTCGTGCAGGAACTGGTCGACTACGTCTCCCGACCTGACTTCAAGGTCGACAGAGTCAGGGAAATGATCGAGGCTGATCCGGCGCTGGCTGCGCGGATCATGCGGGTGGCCAACTCCGCGGCCTACCGGCTTTATGAGCCATGCAGCTCGGTCAGCAAGGCCGTCATGCGCATCGGTGCGATCAATGTGTGCGACCTGGCCATGGCCATGTCCGCCATGACCTTCTTCCGGGACCTGGGCGGTGCAGGAAAGAGGATTCGCGACCACTCGGCGGGCACGGCGGCGGTGGCGCGCGAACTTGCGTTCCGCCTGGATCGCACCGCGGCTGCCTCCAAGGTGTTCCTGGCGGGCCTTCTGCACGACATCGGCAAGCTGCTGCTCATTCAGACCGGCGACGTGGCGTATGCCGTTCTGGCCGCGGGGAATCCGGCGCCCAACAGCATGCATGTCAAGGAACAAGCGCAATGGGGCTACGACCACGCCACTCTGGGCGGGCACGTGCTGTTGTCGTGGAATCTGCCCGAGCCCATCCCGCAGATCGTTGCCTCCCACCATCAGCCGAAAGTCGCCCAGAAGAGGTCTGCGGTCGTCTCCCTGTCCATTGACTTGCTACGCCTCGCCGACGGCGCGGACTGGCTGTTGGAGCAACACCACGACGCGGATTCCCCGCACGTGCGGAAGCTAGCGCAATCGCCGGACGGAACTCGGGCGGGCCTCAATGAGGCGACCTTGATGGAGCTGTGGAGCGATCTTCGCGCCGTCCGACGTGAAGCCCTGTCGGTCTTCAAGTAGAGGCGTGCGATGCTGGAACCATGGATCATCGACAGAATCCGTCGCCGCGAAGAAGATCGTCGCCGTCGTGAGCATCCCCAGCTAGAGCTTCCGGTCCCCGACCCGCGTTGGCCGAGCGAGGGCTATCCCGAAATGGACAATGGCGGGTGGGGCAACTGGGAGCCAGAGCGCGGCGTGGTCATCATCGGCATATGATCCACTTCCCAGGCCCAGCGGAGATGAATCGGCCAGGACGACTATCGCCTGTCATCTGCAGCCGACATGGAAAGGCCGTGGTTCTGGTTGGGACGCCCCAACCGCAACCACGGCCTCCATCACGGTCAGATCGATCTTCGCGACGACGCTACTTCACATACAAGTCGGGCTTGGGCGGATCAGCCATGCCTGCGCCGATGTGGAATCCCACGTGCGGCGGCTGGTTGTAGCTCGAATTCTGAAAATTCACCTGGGCGCGGTATGTCGGATCGTGCATGAGCGTGTAAATGCGGCGCTTGGTGACGTTCGTGGTTGTATACACGCGCAGGTTCCCGTTGCTCGTCTCGCGGAGAACCGCCTCCTCGCGCCAATCACCAAGGATGTCCCCGGTCATTGTCGGGGTGGACTTGGTGCCGTTGCACGACGCAGTCCCGGACGTGCTCGTTCCGGGGAGCGTCGTGCCATTCATCGTCGAACGCACTTCGTCGGCGTTCCAGTAGATGAGGAAGTCGCTTCCAGCATTGCCGCTGGAGGCGGCACCGGTGAGGCAATTGACGTTGCCGTGTGAACTCGAGCAGGTCGCGGCAGTGGTGTCGCTCGCAGAGACATAGTCAGCGACGCCGCGGCCGGTGTCCCCGCCGCCCGTCATGTTGAAGTAGTACTTGCAGGTGGCGCCGTCATGGCAGTCCATTCCGCCTGCACCCTCGTGCACCGAGAACACCGAGATACCCTTACCAACCACCAGCTCCCCCACGTGCATGGCATCGCCATGGCCGATTCCGTCGGTGCACTGGAACTTCCCGTCGCTGGCAATGGTTAGCGGACCAGTGATTATTTCTTGTCCACCGTCGCCGTCCGTGTCTGCCGCCATGCAGGAGTGGTCGCCCTGGCCTTTGGCAGCCGAATTTCCAGCGGCGTCGCTGTCGAAAATCCAGTTCGTCGCCAACACCCCATTGCGGAAGGTCAGCGCAGACACCGTCAGGCGCGTGTAATAGCCACGCTGCTGGATGATGCTTGGCAGACCGTTCGCAACTCCCTTGTCCTTCACGAACGCCATCCCGCCGTTGAAACGGTCCACCCGGTTGCCGTAGCCATCGCCCCAAGAGGTCACATCGCTGCTGGTGGGGTCGTTGTTTCGAGGCACAGGATAGTTCACCGTCGCCAGTTCCTTGCCAGTGTCGCCCGCAAACACAGTCACCCATTCAGGCCCGGTCAGAATGTAGCCGGAGCCATTGCGGTAGTTCTTGGTGTTGTCGGCGCTAGCAGCAGATCCCTTGCTCAGATACGCGCCGGTTCCATCCTTGGTTCCCGGTGCAGTCTTGACCGCCACTTCCGCCTTGCCGTCGCCGTCGAAGTCGCCCACCGACATCTGCGTATAGTGTGCCCCGGCGCGAATATTCGGTCCCAGGTCGATGCGCCACAATTGCTTGCCAGCCAGCGTGTACCCATCAATCATGACGTTGTCAGTGACGCCCGATTGGGAATTGTCTTTCGCGTTGGTTGGGTTCCACTTGAGCACGATGTCGATTTTGCCGTCGCCATCGAGATCCCCCGGGCTAGCGTCGTTCGCGTCGGATCCCGACACCGTCTTGAGCGGGATACTTGTGTACTGCTGCGCCCAGGGCGTGACAGCAGGAGACTGCGGCCCCTCTTTCCCTGTGATCACAGCGGTCACCGTATACTTCGAACTCGCGGTACCGGCAGCATCCAGGTAGTTGGTGCTATCGGTCACGTTTGCCACCTTGGTCCCGTCCCTGTAGAGGTTGTACGAAACGTTGCTGGCGGTGGTGTCGTACTCGTAGCCAAACATGCGCCAACCGACATAGACGCCGCCTCCAACCTTCACCGCCACCACGCCGCGGTCCAAGTTCTCCAACTGGTAGTGGCCGGTGCCCGTGACTTCGATCTTCCCACCGGTTGGCGGGGAGCCACCCGTATCCGGCACGCCGCCGGTGTCGGCGACGCCGCCGGTGTCGCCCACTCCGCCGACCACGGAACCGCCGCCGCCCTTGCCAGCGACCACGGAACCGCCGCCGCCCTTGCCAGCGACCACGGAACCGCCGCCGCCCTTGCTGCCGCCGGTTACGAACTGGCCTCCGGTGTCTGGGACGCCTCCGGTGTCTGGGACGCCTCCGGTGTCTGGGACGCCTCCGGTGTCGCGGACGCCTCCGGTGTCGCGGACGCCTCCGGTGTCGCGGACGCCTCCGGTGCTAGGCGTGCTGCCAGGGCCCGTGGTTCCGCCGGCGCCACTGGTTTGACTTGACGATGTGCCGCCCGTTCCCGGTTGGGTGCTTGCAGTACCAGTGGAATCGCACGCTGAGACCAGCATTCCCACGCTGGTGGCGTACAAAAACGACGCAAGAATTCGGTCTGCTCTGCGTTGCGCTAGGTGCTCTCTTGGCATGCTTTCCTCTCGGTGGTCGGTCCGTAAGTTGGAAATCCTGAACTACGCAATACAGTGACTCTGCTTCTTCTTGCGGCTCATCTCTTTTTGGTGACCAGACCTGGCGGGCCAGCAAGGGATCGGTATCTCTGAGCTGATGCGGTATGCGCCACAAGGCCCCGGTTCAGGCTGTGATGCGTCAACCGTGGCCACGGCCGTCTAGCCCGAATTCTTGTGCTCCCTGTTCACCTTGGACTTCTTCTTGGCCGGAGCATGCATTTTCGCGCGCGGTTTCAGCACGACCGCCAATTTGCCGTCTGAAGCCGCCGACACCTCGCGCGTGACAGGAATGTAGCCTTCCAACTCGAAGCGGACGGAAACAGGCTCGGCGGACTGGTGAAACTCGATGGTTTCGGGCGTCCGTCCCATCACATGGCCATCGGACACCAGCACAACGGCTGCACCCGGCGGCGTAGTCTCCATCCACACGAGAACCAGGAATGATGGATCGGGAAAGGGATGTGCGTCGGCGGGCCGCTGGGCATCGGGGGGAGGCTGGGGCCTTGTCAGGGGCGGTGGCGGTGGCGGGCTCTTGCGAAGGCAGGCCCCCGCGAATCCTGCAATCACTGCCAAAGCCAAGCCACCGCTGATATCGGTCCAAGAGTTGGGCCAAACTCTTACAGTAGTTCCAAGCATTGATGCGGATTGTATCGCCCATTCAATCGTCGTGCAGCATTTTCCCAAGTCCTTCCGCCCCGCACATGGCAAACCACGACCACCCGTCACCGGGAAGTCGTGGCTTTCGCATCGCCCGAAGGGCGTGAATGGCGCAAACGCCGTTTGCGTGTCAGTGTATTGGACTACTTCACGAACATGTCAGGCTTGGGTGGAGGATCCATGTTGGGGCTGATACGGAACCCTGTGTGAGGCGGTTGGTTGTAGCTTGCCTGCTCGAAGTTCACCTGCGCCCGGTACGTGGGATCGTGCATGAGCGTGTAGATGCGGCGCTTGGTCACGTCCGTGGTTGTATACAGCCGGATGGCCGAGCCGCTCGACTCGCGCCAAATGATTTCTTCGCGCCAATCGCCCAGCATGTCTGCGGTCAGGGTCGGGGTGTTCTTGGTGCTGTTATTGCCCAAGCAGGTGGCGCAGTCGAGCAGGGCTGTCCCGCCGCGAGTCTTGGTGATCGAGTGGGCGTCCTCAAGCTCACGCCATTCATCGGCGTCCCAGTAGATGAGGAAGTTGCTTCCAGCCGTGGGGGCGCTGCCGGTACCGGTGAGGCACAAGCCCGAAGCTCCCCCACCATTGCACGATGCGCTGGTTTCGTCGCCCGCGCCGACATAATCGGCTCGGCCACGATTGGCGTCCCCACCTCCCGTAATCTTGTAGTAGAACGTGCAGGTGGCGGCATTGTGAGCATCACTGCCACCTAGGGACTCGTGAATCGAGAACGTGGTGATCCCCTTGCCAGGAACCAGTTCACCTACGTCCATGGCATCGCCATGGCCCATCTCCGAGCTGCACATGAACTTTCCGTCGCTGCCGATGGTGTATGCGCCGGGGATGATCTCCTGCGCCCCGTCCCCGTCCACGTCGGCCGCCATGCATGAGTGGTCTCCGCCGCCATTGGGGATCGAGGTCACGCTGTCGTAGACCCAGTTCTTCGCCAGCACGCCATTGCGGAAGGTCAGCGCAGAAATGGTCATCTGCGTGTAGTAGCCACGCTGCTGGATAATGCTGGGAAGGCCGTTTGCAACGCCGGCACCGCCGCCAGCGGGAACATCCTTCACGAAGGCAAATCCGCCGTTGTAGCGGTGCGATCGGTTGCCGTTCGGGTCGCCCCAGTTCCTGCTCCCATAGAGCACCGGGTATTCCACGGTATCCAGTTCCTCCCCGGTCGCGCCGCTGAACACGGTTAGCCATTCCGGGCCTCCCAAGGCCATGCCGCGAGCACTTCTGTAGTCCTTGGTGTTGTCGGCGCCTGCGGCTGGCCCCTTCTTCAGGAAGCTGCCCTTGCCATCCTTGGTGCCTGGCGCGGTCTTGATGGCCAACTCGCACTTGCCGTCGCCGTCGAAGTCGTACACCGACAGCTGCGTGTCGTGCGCGCCGGCGCGGATGTTCATGCCTACATCGATTCGCCACAGCTTGGTCCCGTCGATCTTGATCCCATCGATTATGACGTTGTCTGATTTGTTCGAGAACGACGAGTCTTGCGAGTTCGACGGATCCCACTTGAGCACGATGTCCAGTTGGCCGTCGCCGTCCAGATCGCACGGACTGGCATCGTTCGGGGTGTACGTTCCACCAAGGGTACCCTTCGGGGGCACCGAAAGCGCGATGCTCTGGTATTGCTGGGCCCAGACCGCAACCGGAGCAGACTGCGGCCCCTCCTTCCCTGTGATCACAGCGGTCACCGTATACTTCGAACTCGCGGTACCGGCAGCATCCAGGTAGTTGGTGCTATCGGTCACGTTTGCCACCTTGGTCCCGTCCCTGT
>Ga0182021_10002193_pt1 | contig 22747 bp, 19 predicted proteins | sample 612E3MmetaG_FD_120493 | JGI IMG/M metagenome (GOLD analysis project Ga0182021, IMG submission 120493) | Permafrost microbial communities from Stordalen Mire, Sweden - 612E3M metaG (Illumina Assembly) | ecosystem: Environmental > Terrestrial > Soil > Wetlands > Permafrost | place: Sweden... | reverse complement strand
TATTTGCCCTTTTAGTTCCTCAATTTTAAAAGTCGTGATAACAGCTTCAGATTGGGTTGTTTTGTGATCGGTCCTACGAATAGAAACCATTGATGGAAAAATGAGCGTTTTATTCCTTGGGGGAGGAGAATGAAGACCGTGCGTGGCTTTGTTGTTTCTTAAAAAAATGGTAAATGGAAAAAATACATATCTAAAGAAACATCTTCTCAACCTTCGGTATCTTGCGGTAAGCCATTCCTTGAAAAATTGCGATCTTTTCCCCGGCATCATCTGTTACCGTCACCGTGTAGGTCGCGATACGGGGACTGACAGAGAATTCCTCAGCTTCTGCAAACAGGGTGCCGGCAGTAGCTGATTTTACATAGGAGATATGGGCATTGATGGCCGCTGCAGGGACCCCGTGGGAATTGGATGCAAGGGCAAATGCTGTGTCAGCCAGAGTGAAGATTGCGCCACCGTGCACGGTCCCATGGCTGTTCTTGTGCCAGCCCGCGATCCGCATTCTGAGCTTCGATCTGCCGGCCGAGACTTGTATCAGTTCGATACCTGCTTCCTGCGCCCAGGCGTCGTTGATAAAGAACGTGTCGGGTACGTCCATAGACTATGTCACTCATGTCTAATGGGGTCCGTTCAAAGAAGAAGGTTGCGGGGTCTTTGATATAAGCAACCTGGTTCAAAAACAGGAGGAGAATATTTTGGGATCCCGTATGATTCACCGGGATATATCGACCGTATGTTCTCCGATCCGTCAGATTCCCTGACCCGGATTAAAAGACAGCAGGACCGTGCCTCACCATAGGGCAGATATTGCATCCTTCCATCTCGCCAAAGCAGAACAAGAATCGCTCCCGGATGGTTGTGGGGAGCTGATCTTCGGGGATCGGGGTGAACCCAAATGTCTTATAAAACCGGATCAGTGCAAGGGTTGAATGGATATAGATCGGCTCTTGTCCGCACAGCTCGATCAGTTCCCGGACGACTTCACGAGCATAGCCCTTATTGCGGTAGGTGTCAGAGACAAAGACGCAGTCCATTTCAACGCCATCAGGGTGCTTCGTATACCGGGCTGTTGCGACGAGCTTTCCGTTTTCAAACACCCCAAAAATCCTCTCATGTTCAGGGTCAGCTTTCTGTCCCCGGTACTGCTTCCATACGTTCTCAGCCAGGGAAAACTCTTCGCGTTTCAGTTCACGGGTCTCGGTTGTCATGATCTTTTTCCCCGACGGATATCATCTTTTTTCAACTGAGTTTTATGCACAAGTGTACTATATGCGTTTTCTTTTGTCAGTTGGAGAATTCGTACCGACCGGATTATATGCGGTGTGCGGTATCTGGCAGGCTTTACGTTTATCCGGGTCTACAGTCCCCCCATCCGGTCCTGTGTTATGATGAAAAATCAATGCGCTTGAAGCGTAGAAATGTCCTGAATGATCGAATGAAGAGACAGACAGAACATATTCTTCAGGTCTTGTTTACTTTATTAAAAAAATTTGTTTGATTCTTCCTGCACGGAAATGCACCCTGTAAAATCACGGGTTTACAACAACATTCTCGAACTTTATGGTGAGCTCGTAATCACTTGCCCCGGCGGGCAGCGAGCAGAACATCATGCTATCTTTTGTCGCATGACCACCGGATTTTATGGTACCGAAATATAGTTTGACCCAGCAAAGCTGCTGGTCATTGTAATACAGATTTGCCGATGTTGTCACCTCCCGTGCATCGGCAGAACCGACATTTGCACCCTCCGCATGAACAAGGAGCGGTACCGGGCTGGTGTAACTCCGAATTGCCGGATAGGTCCAGTAACCATCGACATGGATTTCCGGAACCACTTTTTTGGTCGCAGTGGGTATCACAACGGGGACTGTAGTTGGAAGAGGGGTCCCTGTTGGTTTTAACGAAGTCGACACATTCAATGTGTTCCCGACGTCAATCCTGATGGAAGAAGACCAGGTTTCAAACCCCCCTGCCCGGATCTCAATAGTATGGTTACCGGAGGGAATCGCGTTGATTGTGGCGGGTGTTGTACCGTGAAATTCATTATCAAGATAGATCTCCGCGGCGGATGGTGATGACGTAATGCTTACTGATCCTGTTTTTTCCGGCAATGTGGTGGTGCACCCGGAAAGGAACACAATAAGTGTGAGTATACAGATGGCTATTTCTTTTAGCATTGTTCGCTCCTGAGTTTCAGTACTAGATTGCATGAAGCTGTTCGGTAATATCTTTTCTGCTCAAATAAGTGGGAGGAAAAATTGTTAGAAGATAATAAACCACGCCTATTTCCTGATTTTCCGGACCAGCGGGAGTAAAGCAAGGGATAGGAATGCCACGATCATACCAAACCCGGGGGTTTTTGCAGGAGCAGCAAGTGCGGTACTATATTCAGATGTCTCGCCGGAGGTTATGGTGATCGTTGTATTCAGAGAAGAGTAACCGGCCAGGACCAGAAGGACAGAATGCTTTCCCGAAGGGAGACCGGGGATCGTTGCCGGCGTGACACCTTTAGTTTCTCCATCGACATACACAATCGCACCTGGAGGAGAAGTCGTTACGGACAACGACCCAACCCCTCCCTCAGGAGAGGGCTGTCCGGGTTGGAAGGTTGAGGTAACCGTCGTCTGCCGGGTTCCTGTTGCTGTCGGAATTGATGTCGGGATCGGGGTAAGGGCCACGTTTAGGGTCAGTGATGTTCCCATGACGTTTATCGTCCTTAAAGTCTGTTCATATCCATCCTTCCGGAGCACGATATCGTGATTACCGTTTGATACCGGTTCAATAGTCAGCGGGCTGAATCCTTTGTAGGAGTTGTCGATGTAGACATCAGCCCCGGAGGGAATGGTGGTAACGATAATGCTACCCGAGGCCGGCGTAGGAGTAGGTGTAGGGGTTCCGATAAGATGACTTACGGTCACAGTCGTTGTGTTGATGACATATCCCCTAGAATCAAGTTCCTGGATCGTAGCAAGGGTTTTTTCCGATCCCGGCACGAATGAAAGGGGAACGCGACCTCTTAAGGATGCCTTTACCAGGACTTCATCCTGGTCCCGGTAAGACAACTCAAACCCAGTGATAGTTACTGTGTGGCCACCCACGACCGGGCGAACATTTTCCACGCCATTGACAACGATGGAGTATGACCAGACAGTCTCATCAAGGCTGGAAATAAACTGCAGATCATCATACGAAGGAAACGCAACACCCGATGCTGCAAACACGGTGTAGGAAACGTTTACTCCATCACCGGGATTCAGGGTACCGGAAGGAGCAATTGCAACCCCTGTTACGGTAAATGCCGAAACACCCGAAACCAGCAACGCGATCCCAATACACCAAAGAGCAGATTTCAGTACCTTTTGCATTTTTTACCCCTAATGCCATGTAACTCTTCGGATTAATATTACTATAGGATTTTAAAATGAGAGGGGAAGGTAATTGGACAGAAGAGAAGCCGAGCATCAATCACTAAAAGCCACTTTGACCGGGAAACGTAAACGATCATTTTTTTATTCTGACATCCACATCATACTAAAAGCGGGGCGATTGAGTAGGTTTTAGTATAAGTACCCCCAGCGAAATTTTTTAAAAAAATCCGACGGTCTACAGAATATGACGCAACCTGGCATCTGGGAACCGATCCATTACAACGATCTCCCCGACGAGATTAAAAAAAAATCAACATCCGGACGCAGGGTCGGGGAGTCATATACCAAAATATTCTCAGGCAAACCCCATGACTACAAGGTCCAGTATGCGGTGAATCAGGGAACATTAAAAATATCTTACTACAGGACTGCCCACAATACATTTACCCGCCATTCATCCCGGCTACGGTATTTACTCATCACGTTCATTCTGGCAGCAGCGGGTATTGTAATTTTATATTTCTCTATTCTGCAGCCGTCAGTCCCTTCATTGATAGGATCGGTCCCAATAAATACTTCTACAGTTCCGGAGTTTTTTTCACCCCCGGCGGAACCGGGAAATCCGACCTCCTTACCGACTACCAATCCCATTGGGGGTTACCTGCAGTCCCCAAGAACCACGACTTATTTGTATATCAGTGACGGTAATCATGGATCCCTGAGATTCACCACGTATGGTGGTTTATCCACTTACTTTTCCCCACACAATGATGCATTTCACGATGATGCGGTAAAAGATCCGATTACGGACCGGCTCGTAAACGATTATCAGAATGAAAGTATCCAGCCCTTCATTGCAATACTCAGGAACCTGTCAGCAAACCCCGATGACCAGGCAAAAATTGCAATAAGTCTCGTCCAGCATATTCCGTACCGTTGGAATTCATACTATAACGGTTCAAAGGACTGGTACTATCCGTATGAAACCCTCTATAACAATAACGGAGGTTCTTCAGACAAATCGCTCCTTACAGCATATCTGTTGCATGAGCTGGGGTTTGAAACCGCGATATTTGCCTCTTCAGACTATATGGCCGTTGGCGTAAAATGTGCATCTGATTACGATTATCAGGGTACGGGTTATGCCTTTATCGAGACAACGCGACCGACGATCATATCCTATGTTCCCGATACCTATTACGGCGGTTTTAGTATCCCCCCCGATCTCCGCCTTATTCAGGTAAACGGAGGAAAACGTATGCTGGATATCAGTACGGAATACCGGGATGCACTAAGACTGAAGCAACTGGAAAAAACAGGAAGAAGTATGGATATGGATGAGTACAATGAATGGCTGAAGATTTCAAACAGGTATGATCTGCGGTATACAAGCTGACGGCCGTGCGGGTTTGTTGCAGGAGAAGCAGAGTTGTTTTATTTCCGGGTATAGTCAAATCAGCAATGGATAATCATCACCTTACAGACACTTCAAGGGATGAAACAACCCCCCTACGCCACCCGGTTCCCGCGTAATATAAATGCCAGTGCCAGCCCGGCAATAAATCCTCCTACATGAGCCATATACGCTACACCACCGGTATCCGCTGCGCCCGCAATAGAACCAATCCCGCTGAATAACTGGAGAACAAACCATAACCCGATAACAATAAGTGCAGGCATCTGGGTCACTCCATATCCGAGCAGAACCGTTACTCTCCGTTGCGGGAATAACAACAGGTACGCCCCGAGTACACCGGCAATCGCCCCTGAGGCTCCAAGGCTGGGTATACTTGATCCAATACTGAACGCCAGTTGGGCAAACGTTGCCGCGATACCGCAGATCAGGTAAAATAAAAGATATTGCAGGTGTCCGAACCGGTCTTCAACATTGTCACCAAATATCCAGAGGTAGAGCATATTTCCCCCGATGTGGACCCAGCCGGCATGCATGAACATGGAAGTAAAGATCGTCAGAAAATCTCCGACCGGATTTGCCAGAAAACGGGTAGGAATAAAAGACCAGGTCTCAATAAAGGTATCTCCTGCACTCAACTCAACCAGGAAAAAGAGGATGTTAAAGACGATAAGGGCATACGTGACTAAAGGTAACGTTCTGCGAGCACTATTGTCATCACCAATCGGGAACATTTAATTGTTTACTCCTCAAAAATCTGAACTTTGTTTCTTTTTTTTATAACGGATAACCGCGGATCATATCCGAGAATGAAGCCTGTTTCCATATAAAATATCCGAAACTGACGTGAGAATCGGTCTTGGTGAAGAAACCAAAGGAAATAGGTCTCTTTGAAGATGAATGCATTTTTATTTGGAGGATAAAAAAAGCATCTTTTTGGTTTTGGAAAGCCTTAATTTTTACAATCGCGTATTTACGGGGACAGTACCGGATTTCCCTCTGGTCCGCAGAGAGCGATGATAAACCGCTGCAGGTTCCAAAATGATTACAATCTGATTTCCAAAAGAAGGTGGCTGATAACCGTGAAAAGCGATTTTTTGAATATTTTTAAAAAAATGCCATTTTTTCTTTATTCAGAATTTTATTTTCCTGAAAAGGAATGCTCCGAGAACTGTCATCATTATGGAAAAAACTCCGATTACTGCAAAGCAAATCAGAGGATTGACCTGCGAAACACCGGTAAGACCATACCGTATCCCTTCCACACCATAGGTCAGGGGGTCTATAAGGGTGACGGGGCCCATCCACGCCGGCAGGGAACTTATAGGAAAGAGCGCCCCGGAAAGGCCGAATATGGGAAAGACGACAAAATTCATGATGAGCTGGAAACCGGTCATATCTTCCATCCGTGATGCAATGGCGATACCAAATGCGGTGAACGAGATCCCGATCATGATCATGAACCCGAGGGCAATAAGGAAACCGACAGGATTTGAGACATGAAGACCGATGAACAGCGAGAGGATGAGGATCATGAAACCCTGGAGAACAGCAGTTGTTGCCCCGCCTAGGGTCTGGCCTAACATGATCTCAAGCCGTGAAACCGGTGCCACAAGGGTCTCTTTCAAAAAACCAAATTGTTTGTCCCAGATGATCTGGATCCCGGAAAAAACAGATGTAAAAAGTACGCTCATGGCCACCATTCCCGGGATCAGGAACACAATGTAGTTCCCGCCAATCCCAGGCAACTGCACGACAGAATTCAGGCCGAACCCTAAGAAAAGCAGAAAGAAGAGGGGCATGCTTATGCTGCCGATAATCCTGCTTTTGGAACGGATATAGCGTTTCATGTTCCGGAGCCAGATGGTGTATATGATGTCCATGATCAGTGCCTCACCATCTTCTGGTACATGCGCATATTGGTTTTATGATCCGCTTCTTCTTCCCGTATGGTTTTTCCGGTAAAGGAGAGGAACACATCCTCAAGAGTCGGTTTGTGTATTGCGATTGACTCGATGGGGACCTGTTTAGTGTTGAGGAGTGTCACGATGGTGCTGATATGTTGTTCGGCGTTCTTCAGGCTGACAATCACTTCATCGTTATGCTGTTCCACGCGGGATATCCAGGGTTCGGCGAGGGCAGCAACAATAGCTGCCGGGTCGGGCGACCTGATGGTCACGACATCCCCGCCAATCCCGTCCTTGAGGTTTTTTGGGGTATCAAGGGCGATGATCTTCCCATGATCGATAATGGCTATCCGGTTGCATAACCGGTCAGCCTCATCCATGTAATGCGTGGTAAGGATAATGGTGATCCCCTTCTCCCGTGCGAGAGTGGCGATATACTGCCAGAGGTGGTTGCGGGTCTGGGGGTCAAGGCCCAGTGTAGGTTCGTCTAAGAAGAGGACCGAAGGATGGTGGAGAAGACCGCGGGCGATCTCAAGTCGTCTCCTCATCCCTCCTGAAAAGGTTTTGACAATGTCATGTTGCCGGTCCTCGAGCTCAACAAGGCGGAGGAGCTCTGTGATACGTTGTTTTCGTATGTCTGCCGGAATCCGGTAGAGCCTCCCATGAAAGTCCATATTTTCCCAGGCAGTCAGTTCTTCATCGAGGCTCTGGTCCTGGAAGACGATGCCAATGGATTTCCTGACGCCATCCTCGTCGCGTTCAATATCGATACCGTTAACGGTCGCAGAACCTGATGTTGGTTTGAGCATGGTGGAGAGCATCGAGAGTGTCGTTGTCTTTCCCGCACCATTGGGTCCGAGGAGGCCAAAAATTTCCCCGTGTTCGATATCAAAGCTTATGTTGTCTACAGCGACCAGATCGTTAAATCGCCGTGTAAGGTTTTCGATATGTATTGCAACCGTCATGAGATGCGATCCCTTTAGTTATCGTTAGCTATTTCCATTCTATGTTTGCTGCTTTGTTCTGTTAATACCCTTTTCATAAGAGCAACGGGAGGACTTCAACTGGAAACAACGCGATCGGTGCTCATAAGGTTATAAAAAAGGGAAGTTACTTTTTAATGGCTTTTTTAATCTTGCCCATCATATCGGCTGGAATCGTCTCGATTTTATGGACACTCTTTGCGTGTTCCGCGATCTTTTTCATCAACTCTGCTTCCGTCGGGGCTGTCGTCTGGAATTTACAGTCCATACCAATATCCTTGCATGCAAATGTAGGCATTGTGGTTCACCGGACGCATCTTTCATTTATAAAATATTTATTGTTTTTCCTGAAAAACAAAATTTGTAAATATTGGTACAATTACTCTTTTAAGAAATGCCCGGCCGGGATGAAGGTTGGACTTTGTTATATTTTTTGAAAATTGAACATATGAATAAATACCACTGAAGAGAGCACATTCGACAGATCATAAGGAAAAACCTGGACATGACCGATCGCCTGTTCCGCTACTATAAAGAGGATTTTGGAAAAATACCAGTTCGTGTAATTCACATGGATCTTACCTTTGATGTCCATGACGACCATACGAAAGTATCGTCCGCTTTACATGTTGAATCCCTGGATAGTCCACTCTCGGAGATTGTCCTGAATGCAAAAAATCTTGAAATTATTTCTGTAAGATGTCCGGGAAATCCCTGCATCCATCAGTACGATGCTGAAGCGAGTGTTTTAACCATACAATTTGAAAAACCAGTAGAACAGGCAACACACTTTACCCTTTTCACTGAGACTGTCTGCCGACCCACAAAAAATATCCTTGAAGGACTGTATTTTGATGAAACACCACCTGGTGCTCCCCCCCAGCAGATTACCCAGTGCCAGCAGTGGGGATTCCAGCGACTCGTGCCTTGCATCGACGATATGACGGCAAAGTGTACATATACAACAACCATCATCGCCGACGAACGGTATACAAGTCTTATCACAAACGGGGATATTACGGTGGCACGACGACCTGCCGGCAGCGGCAGGGTGCAGATTACCTATGGGAATTTACTCACCCCGATGGCGCCCTACCTTTTCTTTCTTGGGTGCGGGACTTACAAAACAGTGAGCCGGGAATGCGAATATCCCGATGGCAGAAAATGCACACTTGAGCTGCTGGTTTCCCCTGCATCAGATCCAGTAATCGCAGGAAAGGCGCTGGACATACTCTATGACGCAATTCTCTGGATATATCTTTTTACCGGCCCGGGCGCATACGACCAGAGGGAAGTACGGGAACAACTTTATCAACGGGTCATGAGTCTGGACCATATCAAAAAAATCGACCCGCAGTCCCCTCAGGTGAACGCGATCCGGACAGAACTTCGCACCCTTTCCGGGCAGATAGAGCCCGGCTACGTATACACAGGGACGACATACCGGGAGATCGCAATGCAGAATTCAGATTACGGGGGGATGGAAAACGTTGGGAATACAACCATTACCGCAAACCGGATCATGCCGTTTCCCTCTATGACGGATTCCGCATATGAATACATGGCCAATGTAAAGGTGCATGAATTTTACCACAACCTAAACGGTTCGGAAGTTACCGGATGGTCGCCATTTGAGATCTGGCTTAATGAAGCAGTCACTGTCCATATCGAAAACCAGTACCATGCCTTCCATTTCGGGGAGGACTATTCCCGACTCCAGACAGTACTTTCGTTGAATGCTCCCGGGAGCGGGACACTTGAACTCGACAGCGGAGCAGCGTCTTTACCTGTCGAGCCTGACGGGTTCAATGATCCCAACGAGCTCATCACCGATATTACCTACATGAAAGCCCCGGAATTTGTCCGGATGATCGAGTGTCTTATGGGAAAAGAGCTGTTCGCAAAAGGACTCGATTTGTATCATCGCAGGTACCGCCATGGAAATGCGACCCGTGAACAATGGGTCCAGGCGATGGAAGAGGTATCCGGTCAAGCTTTCGCACAGATGGCAGAGGGGTGGCTTAAACAAACCGGTTTTCCTACGCTCTTTGTCCAGCGCTCCTATAATAACGACCGTAAGACCTTAACACTTCACCTCCGGCAGGCAGGGGACAGCCCGGAAAAACACTGGATCTTCCCGGTCAGGATCGCACTGGTCTCTTCATCAGGAGATGATATAACTGAAGTTCTTTTCCGGGTCGAAAAGGAAGAAGAAATACTCGAACTCGGGGTTACTGAGGAGCCTGCGTTCATCTCAGTAAACCGGGGGCATTCTTTCTACGGCAGGGTGAACTACGAGGCGCCGTTACACGAATTGTACTTCCAGGCGGAACAGGACAGTGATATGGTCAACAGGTATATCGCATTCATGACTATCATCGACCGGGAAAAATTAAAGATGCTTGACAATCCATCGGCCTCCCCGGACCCGGCATGCATCGAACTCTATTTTCGCCATCTCTCAGATAGTGGACTGATGGCGCAGGTAAGTGGGCAGTTTTTATCTATATTTGAATCCGCACCGGATAAAAAATATGCACATCGCTACCAGGCACTCTACGATGTCCGCGAGAAAATACTTCATTCCATTGCAATCCGCAATAAAGCAGGTCTGCTGGAGGTATATGCTGCCGGGAATGTTTCGGATGCCGGTCATGATTTGCTGAAAAAAGAAGTCCTTGCGATAAAACAGAGACAGGTTAAAAATACGGCTCTGGGCGTCCTTTCACGACTTGATACTCCTGATATCCACCAGGTCATAAAGAACCAGTTCAGTGACGCATCCTGCGCAACGGATAAACTTGTTGCATTCGGATTGTACATGGACAGCTCTGCAGGGGATCGCCATGAGATGCTGGATTCATTTGAACAGGAATCCAGGAAAAATCCTGTCAGCTGGGAAAATTTCCTTTCAGTCATTGCAGCGAACAGCAGCCCTGAAGTGCTTGAACTCATCTCCCGGGTTGAACGGTCAGATGCGTTCCGGATCGAGCAGGCAAATGACCAGCGGGCGCTCTATGGAAGGTTTGCCCTGAACCGGAAAAAATCCCTCCAAACGGAAAAAGGACGATCCTTTTTGCAAAAAACCTTGCTAAAGCTCTCACCCGTAAACGAGTACAGCGCAGTATCGATACTCAGGATATTTGGAGCACTGGACTCAATGGAAGATACAGATCAGCTGGCACTTACCGGGATTCTTGCAGCCCTGTTAGCAGATCTAAACCCGGAAAAAACACCGAGTGTCTATAATACCGCACGCCGCATCCTTCTCGGGGCACCACAGGCAGTACTGAATTATGAGCAGAAAAAGGGGAAAATAACAGGGCTTTTTACATGAACTGCAGGATTTCACTATCGCAAACAGAGTGTCGGAATTATTGCAAAACCAGGAATAGTACAGATAAGAAAAACAAAACAGATGTTTTGATATGATCACCGCATTACCCCTTGAGGATTACCGGGCTTCCTTTCCGCCCGAACAGGTTGAGTGCTCCACGACAGAAGCATTGAAACCCTCTGATGAGATAATAGGCCAGGAAAGAGCCCAGAAGGCCCTCCGGTTCGGTCTTGAGATACGGGAGAAAGGGTTCAATCTCTATGTCGCCGGGATACCTGGTACCGGGAGAAGAACTGCAGTAAAAAAATTTCTTGATGAACTGGCAAAGACCAAACCAAAAGCCGATGACTGGGTCTATGTCAACAATTTTGTCAACCCGTACGAGCCTCTTGCCATCCGTCTTCCTCCAGCAATGGGCAACCGGTTAAAGTCCGATATGGTATCTTTTATCACAGAAGCAAGAAGGGCCCTGCGACGGGCATTTGAGAGTGACGATTATGCTGCCAAGCGCGAAGCAGCGCTCGGAAAACTCGATAGCGAGCGGGAAAAAATTGTCGGGGAGGTCAGCGAAAGCGCTGCAAAACAAGGGTTTTCCATCCAGATGGGCCCTACTGGCCTTATGATTATCCCGGTGATCAACACCAAGCCCCTCACCCAGGAAGAATTTGAGGCACTCTCCAAAGAGACCCAGGCCGAGATTCTCAAAAAACGGGAAGCCCTTGATGTTGATCTGCATGCAGGGTTTCGCCATATCCGTGAGCTGGATGCAAAAGAGATGGAGGTGGTTAACGCACTCAATAACGAGATAGCGCTCTATGCTATCGGCCACCTCCTCGCCGGTCTTAAGGAAAAATATGGGAAAATTCCCGATGTGCTCACATATATTGACAATGTCCAGAAAGATATCCTCGAGAATCTCGTCACATTCCTGGGCTCTGTGCAACCACAACCGCAACAACCGGATCAGGTCCCACCGCAGTTCCAGCAATGGCTGGTAAAGGACCTTGCATTCAGGAAATATGAGATTAACGTCGTGGTAGATAATTCAAGCCTCGTGGGGGCTCCGGTCGTATTTGAGGAGACCCCAAGCTACCAGAATCTTTTAGGGAAAGCGGAAAAAGAGATCCAGTTCGGCGTTGTAACAACCGATTTCATGATGATCCGCCCGGGTTCTGTCCACAAAGCGAACGGGGGATACCTGGTTCTCCCGGTAATCGATCTTTTCAGGTACCCTTTTGCCTGGGATGGGCTCAAATCTGCTCTCAAAACAGAAAAGATCAGAATTGAGGAACCGGGAGAACAAGCAGGGTTCATCATGACAAGAGGACTCAAACCCGAGCCGATCCCGCTGGGAGTGAAGGTTATCCTCATTGGGACCCCCGATATCAACCAGATCCTGAACCAGGGAGATCCTGACTATCCCGAGCTCTTCAAGGTAAGGGCAGATTTTGACACGGTTATGGACCGGAATGAAGAAAATACTAAAAAATACGCCACATTTATCTGCACCCTCTGCAAACAGTTCAACTTAATCCACCTGGATAATACCGCGATTGCAAAGGTCGTGGAATACGGGTCGAGGCTTGCGGACGATAAAAAGAAACTTTCCACCAGATTTTCGGGTGTTGCTGATCTGATAAGGGAAGCAAATTTCTATGCACTTGAGGAAAAAGCAACAAATATTACGCTCGGCCACATCGAAAAAGCGGTCGAGGAAAAGATATATCGCTCCAACCTGATCCAGCAGAAGATCCAGGAGTTCATTGAAAAGGGAATATTCCTGATCGATACCGAAGGTTCGCAGGTCGGGCAGATCAACGGGCTTTCGGTTATGGAGCTCGGTGACTTCGCCTTTGGCAGGCCGTCACGGGTTACAGCGAGTGTTGCTGTCGGGCGAGACGGGATTATCGACATCGAACGCCAGGCACAGCTGGGCGGACCAACCCATACCAAGGGTGTGCTTATACTTGGCGGTTACCTGGCAAACAAGTATGCTCAGGACAAGCCGCTCTCCCTGACCGCGAAACTTGTCTTTGAACAGAGTTACGGCGGAGTGGATGGCGACAGTGCATCAAGCACTGAGTTGTATTCTATCCTATCTGCTCTCTCCGGGTTACCGCTTAAACAGTCTATTGCCGTTACCGGATCGGTGAATCAGAGAGGAGAGGTCCAGGCCATCGGAGGGGTGAACGAAAAGCTTGAAGGCTTTTTTGAAGTATGCAAGGCAAAAGGCCTGACCGGGCAACAGGGCGCAATGATCCCTGCAAGTAATGTCCAGAACCTCATGTTAAAAGAAGAGATCCTCGAAGCGGCTAAGGAGGGTAAGTTTTCCATTTACCCGGCCAGAACCATAGATGAAGGAATCGAATTCCTCACCGGGGTACCCGCAGGAGAACGGCAACCTGACGGGTCATACAGGAAAGGAACAGTCAATTATCTCGTCAATAAGAGGTTGTGGGAGATGGCCGAAATGGCCAGGGAATTCCAGCTCCCCTCGCGATAATTTTCATAGGCCAGGTACCCGCAGCACTTTCCACTGCAAGCAGTACCCCATCAATGACGACACGAGCCGGAATTTCCATGGATATTATGTTCCGGAGCGTTCGCAATTGGATCAGTTATAATGGGATCCCGTCTCTGGAAATAATTCCGGCCATGGTTTTTTTATAAATTGGTATAAAAAATTGGATTATTCTGTACCTAAGGAAAGTCCCAGGAGATTTTTTTCTTTTTTTTAAATCCAATAGAGAGAATTCCTTGTTGAGCAAAGATTCTTTTGTCTTCCAGAGTGTTTTTCAGTTTTTCTAGTACCATCCGGGAAACAGGATCCTTTCATTGAAAGAGGAACGCCGTCGATCCCCGATGATATCTCATCATCAGATTCTTTCCGCCCGGGTCATTAGTCTCTGCGATAATGAGATTTCCTATAAGCCCCTTTTTTTTTAAAACCAAAGAAACTGTGGTAGTGTTTGATCCACCGATTAGCAACAGGTAGAAAATTTTAATTGAGAATTGAACGCGGGGGCAGATGATGTTTTTTTCGATTTTTTACCCGGATGAACGAATATAAATATCCAAAAAGAATATTGTGTGATATGGCACTTCTCGGGATCGCTATACTTATCCTGGTTATTATCATCTTTTTAATGATCGCATATTTTGTCGTCAGGAACATCGCACAATTGGTGATAAATGCAATAATCGGGCTTGTTACGCTTTTCATCGTGAACTTTTTTCACCTGATGCAGTATGCCGGAAAACCCGATATCGGATTTGATTGGATTACCATCATTATCTGTGCCCTTGCCGGGCTCCCCGGAGCGATCCTTTTGATTATTCTCAGCCTTGTCGGCATCACGCTGTAAGGCTGACTCACACTTTTTTTAGTGATTATTTTTATATTCACGAAGCAGTGTATCATACTTTCATTATCCTAAAAAATTAAAAATGGAAAAGGAAGATCAGGTTAACGGTGAAATCAATCCTCATCCTTTTTCGTTTATTGATAACTGGTTATAACACTGAAAACCAACGATAAGTAAAGAACCAAATTACTGAGTTTCAAACCGGCAATTAAAAAGAGATTAACAATAATAAGCAAAAAGAAAAAAGGATCAACCGGATCCTTTGATATCGGCTCTTTTCATTGAACATATTCCTTTTCAGGACGCGACTCTGTTTTAAAGCCCACAAGGGGGTTAATTCAGTGACGGGGTTTATTCCGGAAGACACAGTTCATGTCAGCCGGATCGACACAAAACCTTTTACCTTTTTACCCTTTTTTATCGTGTAGTTCTTCAACTGTAACTATTCGCCTCTCACATAGGCTGGGCTTCTATCTCCGGAGGAAGCAGCCTTCTTAGGAGGACATCCGGTACCTGCTGTGATGTGTGTATTGCCATGTCGAAATATGCCCGGTTCTGGTTCTCGCCTTTATATGTCAGGTTAATCTGGAAGTGAGTATCAAGAAGTGTTACCGCACCAAGCGTGGTTATAATCGCCCGACGTTCGGATATAACCCTGTCCTCGCCAACCACCAGTTTCTGGCGGTCGCCATCAATATCCGAAATTAACTCGTTCTGGTATGAGAGCACATTGATGTGTGTATTCCCGATAGTAATCGTCTGGCCTTCGGGGAATGACACGGCATATTTAGTCGTAAAAGGCAAAGCGCTGCCCGGCGTGACTGTCGATACATTAACAGACAGAGTGAGGAATGCAACCACCGCAAGAAGGATGACAAGGACGATCAGGGTGAGGAGGATGGTTAAACCCGATCCACCCTTTCTTCTTTCCCGTGCACGTCCCTCTTCAAGTCCCTGTTTTCGTCCCTTTTCTGCAGCCTGGTCACGCTCCTTTTGCCGGGCCTGTTCATCTTTCCGTCCCTGCTCCGAAGCCTGATCCCGGGTTTTCTGTTCATTCCGCAGCCGGTCCTGTTCATCTTTCCGGGCTTTTTCAGAAGTTTGATCCCGGGCTTTTTGGTCATTCCTCTGCCGGTCCTGTTCGTCTTTCCGTGCCTTTTCTGCAGCCTGTTCCCGGGCTCTTTCATCATCCCGCGAAGTTATATCATCCATGTAAATCACCAACAATTTCCTGAGATATTTTCATTATTCCTGCAATGCAGATTTTTGTCTCCCTGATATGACATTTTTTGATGCGATTTTTTTGTGATTTTGATGTTTTGAGACATCGCCCGGGGGATTTTACCGGTTGATTACTCATATCAGAGTATTGATACATAGCGGGAATTTGTATAAAAGTCTTATCTGACGTTACAAAATTTGAATAATCGGTCCAGTGATAATTTGCCGGTTTTTTAACAACAGCCAGGAAATATACATTGGGGAGAAGGCGATTTTGCTATTAATAACTGATAAATAGGTCGGACCAGCGATGTCCCGTATTTTTGCAGTACTAAAAAACCGGATATTCCGGATTGTTTCAGATTTTGCAACAACGGGTAAGAATTTTATATATATCCCTCTTAATGCAAGTCTGCTTGGTATGGGTTACCTATCGTATATTTAGAAAAACCAAAAATATCATATCAGGCTCAGGAATTCATGATAAGGAGTTGAAAACAAAATGACTGACAGTTTAAAGGTAAAGGCCAGCAAAGCTGTGGATGACGCAAGGGAGACTGCGCACGCCGTATTCGATGACGCATCGGTCGCCGCCCATAATATAGTGAAAGGTGGCGGGGGAGAAACTCAGAAAGCATCAGATGACGGAAAAATAAGTATTCACAAAGCTGTTTCTGATGCAAAAATCGCAGCACATGAGACCGTATCAAAATTGAAGAAGAAGTAGGTGAAGTAAACTATGGCTGATTTAATCTATCTTGCAGTAATTTTCCTTATACTCGCTCTGGTTTTTTATATCATGGGCGCACGGGGGATAGCCGGTTTCTCGATGGAAATCGCAAAATGGCTTGTGATAATCTTCGTTGTGGTTGCCATAATCACGTTCCTGTTGTAGCGAAAAACATAAAAAATAAAAAAGACCGGGAGATGTATTTAGGAAAAAATAGTGCCTCCACCAATATTTCATTTTTTTTGGATTTGATCTAAAAATGTTGGAACATAGTGTGACAATCTTCATTACCCCTTAACAAAGATTTGACAGCATGGATACTTTCCGGGAAAGTGAAAAACAGCATCTGCTCCTCCTTATAAGTTCGATTTATATAATGTGTATTCTGGTCTTCTGGCCGCTCGTAACAGTCTGTATCTGGTCAGCTGCCCTCGCAATCGCTCTGATGCCCCTTCATATTCATCTTTCGCGCATCGTAAAACCATCCATTTCTGCAGCATTCATAACTCTCTGGGTGCTGCTCATAACATTGCTCGTCCTGTCGGTTTCGGCGAATATATTGTTTAGCAACATCGGACATATCGGGACCATGGTTGCGTCGCTGGTAAATGGATTCAAGGGTACCGGTTTTTCTGCCTTCCTGCCAACGTTTACCGAAGAACAGTTTTCTCATATGCCTGACACACTTGTCCAGTTGCTGCTGCATGAACTTCTGTCATTGACAACCAATGTTATGCAGTCAGTTCTTTCGATTCTCATTTTTTTCCTCTCGTTGTCGATGCTGCTGTATTACGGGAACCATATATGGAATACAATAACCCGAACTCTTTCCCCCAAGATCTTTCTTGCCGTGCATAAAATGGCAGAAATTTCCGCCAATACCATTTACGCCCTTATTATTGTCCAGATTTCAGCAGGAATAATCTCATTTCTCCTCGCAATTCCGTTCTTCTTCTTTCTGGGCGTCGATAAACCGCTTCTGTACGCGACCATGATCGGTCTTGCCATGCTTATCCCGCTCATCGGAGCCCAGATTATGATCCTTTTTTTTGCCCTCTATTTCATGAGCATTGGTGACACCGGTGTTGCCCTTATAACCCTGGTTGTCGGGTATCCGCTCCTCAGTGGATGGATTGATTTCTACTACCGGCCCGTGATAATGGGAAAACGGGTTGCGATTCCCCCGGTCATGATGATGATCGGTATCTTTGCCGGAGTCCCGTTTACCGGCATTGTAGGTTTCATCATTGGCCCGGTCCTCATCGCACTCGCGGTTACGGGGTATAAAATACTCTCAGAAGAGGCCGGAAACCCGGAATACCAGATTTCCCGGGGATGATTTTTTCGATAATCGTGCGTAACCATTCAGTCTGATGCCGGCCGTATCATGATTTTTAGAACTTTTTTATGCATTGACCAGGTACGAAGCACGCGAAAAACACACAATATAATTTAATTCCGGATTGTTTCGGATTTTGCAAACAACAGGTAGGTTATTATCTCTATTTCCGCTATAAACGGTTAATCTGATATCGGGAAAGAATTGGTGTATTTGGAAATAATTCACCAGGAACATTGTCAGGATCACCATATCAGGGGAACTTTGTGGAGTCGGAAAAAATGTTCGAAATAATTACAGACAAATCCGGGGATGGCGCATAATGGCAAATGAGACTACAGACCAGATGGTAAATACGGGGGTTGCAGGTGCTGATCGCCTCAAGATCCAGACTGCCGAAGCTTTGGAAAATGCGGCGCGTAAGCTCCGGAGTGCCGACGTCTCGGCAAAGGGTGAAGATGTTAAGCATATCCTGCAGGACGTTGAGGAACGGGTAAACGAGTTCAAGACAGAAGTTGGCGACCGTTACCGGAAAATAGATGCCTGTTACCATAAGAAAGTGGAACCGGTCGAGCACATTATTACCGACCACCCGATTCCTTCAGTCCTGATCGCAGCAGGCATTGGTGCGCTCATCGGTATGCTCATTCTCAAAGCACACGATTGACACGGAAAAAGGGGACATGCCGGAACGTCCCGATAGGCAAGTGTTGGTTTGAGGTGGGGAAAAACTGCCAGGTACTGAAAGTGAAACAATTGTTTCTTTCACGCTTGGGGGCATTTATTGCCGGATGTTCTGATCGCCGTCCCGAGAAAATTGAGAGAGATTCAGGGTTTCGTGTTCCGAATGCAATGTCATCAAAGTGACCCAATGAAAAAGCCGGTCTCAGGATGTAATGGGGGAAAAATACCCGGGAAAAACGCAATCCGACAACCTCTGCGGCAGGTTGCAGAAGCACGACTATCGGAGCGGGAGGTAACGCCGGAACTTACCGGAGGAACACCTGAACAGCAACTGCATGAGCTCCGGGTTAACAAGATTGAACTCGAGATGCAGAACGAGGGACTGGTGGAAGCAATGATCCTTCTCGAGGAGACGCGGGACAAGTATATGGACTTGTATGATTTCGCACCTGTCGGGTACCTGATCTTGTCGGAGAGGGCAGTAATAATGGAGGCAAATCTGACTGCCGCAAATCTCCTTGGGATCGAACGGAACAAACTCATCAGAAAGAAGATCAGGGAGGTTGTCGCTCACGACGATCTTGAGCGCTGGGACCAGTATTTCCAAGCCGTACTCCACAGCCCCGAAAAGATAACCGGACAACTGAAGTTCATGAAGGCTGAGGGTACGTTGATTGATGCAAGGCTTGAGAGCATCCGCCTGGTGCGTGACAACAGCGGGTCGGTCATACGTCTTGCCATAAGCATCATCAATGATTACGTAAAATCTGATGAGCGTCTTACCAGGAAAAGCCCGGATCTCTGTGAACCCGGTATTGCCTATGAGAAAATTGACTCAACCCAGGAACAGCTGAAAAAAACAGTCGGGGAACTCACCGCTCGGGAAAACGAACTTCGCGGTGCACTTGTGGAAAAAGAGATGCTTCTCTCAGAGATCCATCATCGGGTCAAGAATAACCTGACCACATTTATCTCCCTAATCAGCCTCGAGGGTTCGCATGATGAATCACCGGGATGGAAGGCACTGAAAAATAATCTCCAGAACCGGGCAAGGACCATGGCGATTATCCATGAAACCCTGTACCAGACAAAGAAATATTCGCAGGTTGATATGGATATATACCTAACGAACCTTGTTAATAGGATTGCGGGAACATTTCCGGGTTCTGAACGTATCTGTACCATCATCGAAGCTGAAGGCATAACCATAGATATTGCTCGTGCTACGCCATGCGGTCTTATTGTCAACGAGCTCGTTACCAATTCTTTCATCTATGCATTTCCTCCGTTATTCAATTGTACGGTTTTACGAAGTGAACCCTGCAGAATCGGAGTTGTAATGACAAAACTGGACGACACCTACGAACTTAAGATCTATGATAATGGTATCGGGCTTCCTGAAGAAATAAATTATAAGACAAACCCAGCCCTGGGCTTAAAACTTGTTAAGATTCTTGCCCGTCACCAGTTAAGGGCTTCCATCGGGATTAAGACGGACCGGGGGACCGAACTTCTGATAAGATTCAGTACATCAACGTTTCCGACGTAATGTGTTGAACCCTGCTGTTCCTCGGATATTCAGGAGTTATTAAGAACCCGGAGGATAATAATGCCGTAATGAAATTGTCAGTTTGCCTCCGGGAACGAACCTAATACTGATGGAGCTCTCCTGATGCAAAGACACATCCTTATAGAGGGTGTTGGGTTTCCGGTAACTCCCGACACTACCCGTGCGTCAGAGAAGGTTCCTTCAAATCGTTGTTACAAGGAAAATCATGAGCCTAAAAACAAAAACAGCCGGACCGGTAAAAGTCCGGGCAGCCAGAAAAAGACCTCAGCCGGAGAAAAACCCCGAAACAGGAAACACCGGTTTTCCCTTTATCGGGATCGGTGCATCAGCTGGCGGCCTTGAAGCGTTCGAGCTCTTCTTCAAGTCACTCCCCCCCGATAGCGGCCTGGCTTTTATTCTCGTTACCCACCTCGATCCAAGTCATGCGAGCATGCTCACGGAGATCCTGCAAAGGATTACAGCGATTCCGGTCATTGAAGCGGAAAACCAGATGATCGTTGAGCCGGACCATGTCTACATCATCCCACCAAACCGGGAGATGACCATCTTCCACGGAGCACTTCAACTCAGTGTCCCTATTCCTCTTCGGGGGCAAAGAATGCCCATCGATACCTTCCTCCGGTCGCTTGCAGAAGATGCAGGTGAGAAGGCCTTAGCAGTCATCCTCTCGGGAAGCGGGACAGACGGGACGCTTGGACTCCGTTCGATTCTGGGCGCCGGCGGGGTCTCCTTTGTCCAGGACCCGGCAACGGCGAAGTATGACGGCATGCCCCTCAGCGCGATCCAGAACGGTCTTGCCACATATATCCTTCCGGTCGGAAAGATGTACGAAGAGATCGCAACGTATGTAAGGAATTACATTATCCGTAAGATTCCCCCACCATCTCCGGCACCGGAAGGAAAACAGCCGTATTCCAGGATCCTGATGATTCTCCGGTCAAAAACGGGACACGATTTCTCCCTGTATAAGCAGAACACGATCCGGCGCCGGATAGAACGACGCATGGGCACGCACAACCTCGACGACCCGGAAGCGTACGCCAGGTACCTTGCGGAGAATCCCGCTGAAGTCAGCCTCCTCTTTAAGGAGCTCCTTATCAATGTGACCAGCTTCTTCCGCGACCCGCAGGCATTCGAAGTCCTGAAAGCCGAGATCCTCCCCCCGCTCCTCGAGAACAAACCGGAGAATTATGTCTTCCGGGTCTGGGTCGCAGGTTGTGCAACCGGCGAAGAAGCATATTCCATCGCGATGATCTTCCGGGAATCCATGGACTCGAAGCGACCATACAAAGTCCAGATCTACAGTACGGATATTGATGAGGACGCAATCACTGTTGCCCGGATGGGCACATATCCGCCTAACATTGCGATCGATGTATCCCCGGAACGGCTCCGTCGGTTTTTCACCAAAGAGGATACCGGCTACCGCATTAGAAAAGAGATCCGTGAGATGGTGGTGTTTGCCGTGCAGGATATAAGCAGGGACCCGCCGTTTACGCGGCTCGACCTGCTCAGTTGCCGGAATCTCATGATTTATTTTGAGCCGGAACTCCAGAACCACCTGATGCCTGTATTCCATTATGCCCTGAAACCAGGGGGCATCCTTTTCCTTTCCCCTTCGGAAAGTATCGGAAGGTTCACCGACCTCTTTTCCCCAGTCAGCAGGAAGTGGAAGTTCTACAGCACCCGACAGGTTGTCACTCAAGCTCTATCGACCGGGACCTATACACTACCAGTAACCGCCAGCCGTGATATCCAGGACATTTCAATAAAACAAAAAGAAACAAACTTTGTCGAACTCACCCGCGGAGTACTCCTCCAGTCGTACGCACCCCCCTCAGTGATCACTGACAATAAGGGCAATATATTGTATGTACATGGGGACACCGGGAACTATCTTCGTCCCGCTCCCGGCCAGGCGAGCCTTAACATCGTCGAAATGGCCCGCGACGGACTCCAACTTGAATTGCGCAAGGCCCTTCAGGCCGTGGCAAAGAAAAAGACCCAAATAACTGCCCCGGGACTTCCTGTCAGGACATCCGCCGGGATTCACCGGGTCGATCTCGCCGTCCGCCCGCTGACCGATCCCGGTTCCGCACAGGAACTCATAATTGTAAGTTTCCTCGAATCAGGGACAAAAGTCGCAGAAAAACAACGCCATAACAAACAGGAGGATAAGAAAGGGTCCGCACAGAGAGTGGACGAGCTTGAGCAGGAACTTCTCTATACCAAAGAGAACCTGCAGGCAAATATCCTCGAAATTCAGGCCGCAAACGAAGAACTCAAGTCTACAAACGAAGAACTGCAGTCAACCAACGAAGAACTGCAGTCAACTAATGAGGAACTCGAAACCTCCAAAGAGGAACTCCAGTCTGTCAACGAGGAGATCGTAACGGTCAATGCTGAGCTCCAGGCCAAAATTGAGCAGCTCACCGATATCCAGAACGATATGAAAAACCTCCTCGACAGCACCAGCATTGGTACGATATTTTTAGACGGGACTCTTGCCGTGAAACGGTTTACCCGGGACGCTGCCCGGGTGTTCCGGCTGGTTACAACCGATACGGGCCGCCCCCTTGCTGATATCAAGTCAACCATTATTGCCGGGGATATCGTATCTGATGCCCAGGATGTTCTTGATACCATGGTCCCCCGGGAAAAAGAAGTTCAGACTTCCGAAAACCTGTGGTACCTCGCCCGGTTCACCCCCTACCGTACCTTTGAGAACGTTATCGATGGGGTTGTAATCACCTTTACTGATATTACTTCACTCAAAACCCTGGAGGCGGAAGTCCGCCATTCCCGTGAATTCGCGGAAAATATCATCAATAC
>Ga0182021_10002192_pt1 | contig 22750 bp, 21 predicted proteins | sample 612E3MmetaG_FD_120493 | JGI IMG/M metagenome (GOLD analysis project Ga0182021, IMG submission 120493) | Permafrost microbial communities from Stordalen Mire, Sweden - 612E3M metaG (Illumina Assembly) | ecosystem: Environmental > Terrestrial > Soil > Wetlands > Permafrost | place: Sweden... | reverse complement strand
TCGTCCTGCGAGTCCCGACCAATCTCAATCTTGCCGGCGTCGCACCGCTCTTGTGCGCGGGCATCACGACCTATTCGCCCCTGCGCCGTTGGGGCGTCACCAAGGGCAAGAAGGTTGGCATCGCCGGCCTTGGCGGCTTGGGTCACATGGGCGTGAAAATTTCGCACGCGTTGGGGGCGCACCCCGTCGTCTTCACGACGTCGCCGAAGAAGAAGGAGGACGCGCTTCGCCTCGGTGCCGACGAGGTCGTCATCTCCCGCAACGCCGATGAGATGAAGAAGCACGCGGGCAGCTTCGACTTCATCCTTGATACCATCGCCGCGGATCACGACGTCAATGCCTGCCTGAACCTGCTCGCCCACGACAGCACGCTCGTCATTGTCGGCGCGCCGGAGAAACCGATGTCCGTCTCTGCCTTCAGCCTGTTGATGGGCCGCCGCAATCTGGCCGGCTCCATCATCGGCGGCATCGCCGAGACCCAGGAGATGCTCGACTTTTGCGGCCAACACAACATCACCGCCGATGTCGAAATCATCCCCATCCAGAAAGTCAACGAAGCCTACGAGCGACTGGTCAAATCCGATGTGAAATACCGCTTCTGCATTGATATGGCCTCGCTCAAATCCGAGTAACCGTTGAACAAACCACGAACACAATCACGCAGCCCAATAAGGAGACAACACCATGAAACACCTGATTTGCTTGAGGGATTAACTCGAAGAAAGAATTCAATTATGCAAAAGCGCAAACTTGGGGAAAATAATCTACACGTGTCGGCTGACCCCGCAATGCCCGGCCGCCGAAGATTCCTTGCCGCAGGGTTGAAAATGACCGCAGTCTCGGTGTTGGCTCCTTCGCTCTTGGGAGCAAAACCGAGCCAATCCTCGGACAGTGGTTCGAGCCACGCACGCCTGCCGAAGGACAAGCTCGGCTCCCCCGTGTTTTTCACGAAGGACATCAGCGTCAACGGATTGCTGGACATTTATGCAAAAATCAACAAGGGCATAACAGGCAAGGTCGCTATCAAGTTACACACCGGCGAGCCGCACGGCCCCAATATACTGCCGCGGGACATGGTGAAAGCCCTGCAGCAGCGGATCCCCAACAGCAATCTGGTCGAAACCAATACCTTCTATAAGGGGAAAAGATATACTACCGCCGATCATCGCGAAACCATCAAGATCAACGGCTGGGATTTCTGCCCGGTGGATATCATGGACGAGGACGGAGCGGTGATGATCCCCATTAAGAGGGGGAAGCATTTTAAGGAAATGTCGGTCGGCAAACACATGCTTAATTACAAATCGATGGTAGTGCTGACCCATTTCAAAGGGCACGCCATGGGCGGCTTCGGTGGTTCGCTGAAGAATATCGCCATCGGCTGCGCGGACGGGGCGATAGGCAAGAAAATGGTCCACGCCGCTCCTGACAATGAAAACTACGAGGGATGGCTGAAAGGCGAACCCTTCCAGGAAAACATGGTGGAGTCGGCAAAAGCCACCATAGATCATTTCGGCAAGAGGATCGTCTATATAAATGTGCTGCGCAATATGTCCGTGGACTGTGACTGCGCCGGCATCGAGGCTGCTCCGGTTAAGGCGCGGAATCTGGGCATCCTGGCTTCCACCGATCTCCTGGCAGTAGAACAAGCTTCGATTGACATGGTGTATAAGCTGCCCGAAGCGGAACTTCACGACCTTAAAGAACGCATTGAATCCCGGAAGGGCCTGCGCCAACTGTCATACATGAAAGAGATGAAAATGGGCCATGATCAGTATGAGCTCATTACGCTTTCATAAAATAGGAGCTAAACAATGTGAAAGCGTCGAATGCAGAACGAAAGGAACTTTTGATATGCCCACATGGCTAATTACCGGTTGTTCAAGCGGTCTTGGTCGCCATCTCGCTCAGGCGGTGTTGGAACGTGGATGGAACGCGGTTGTTACCGCGCGGAATTCCGCAAAAGTCCAAGACATCGCGGCCCTCTATCCGGACACAGCGCTCGCTCTCGCGTTGGATGTAACCGACCGGGCGCAGGTCGCCGAGGCGGTGCGGCAGGCTGAAGCGAAGTTCGGCGCGGTGGACGTCCTCGTCAACAACGCCGGCCACGGATACCGTGCTGCCGTGGAAGAAGCGGACGAGGCTGAAGCGGACGAGTTGTTCGCCGCAAACTTTTTCGGACCGGTGGCGATGATCAAGGCGGTGCTGCCCGGGATGCGGGCGCGGCGCCACGGGATCATCGTGAACCTTTCCTCGATCGCCACCCGCAATCCCGGACCGGGTTCGGGATATTATGCGGCCACGAAATGCGCCCTCGAAGGATTGTCAGGCAGCCTGCGAAAGGAGGTCGAGCCTCTCGGCATCAAGGTGATCGTAGTGGAACCCGGAGAATTCAGGACCGACTTCTCCGGCCGTTCGCTGCTGCAGTCCCGGACCGCCATCGCCGACTACGCCGATACCGCCGGGCGCCGCCGCATAGAGAACGACACGACCGACGGCCATCAGCGCGGCGACCCGGCACGAGGCGCGCAGGTCATCATCAAGGCCGTCGAAGCCTCCGACTCGCCTCACCTGTTGTTGCTGGGAAGCGATGCCATCCAGGTGGTCGGCGCCGCGCTCAATGCAGACCGTGCTGCGCTGAAGGCATGGGAAAAGACTAGTTTGACCACGGACTTCCCGACCTGAGGCACGCCGGGGACCCGAAGGCCCGGAACTGGCATACCGGTTCGAGCTATTCGGGAAGTAGAATGACCATATTACAAACAGCAAAGTGAAAGGAATTCAAAACATGAACATCATCAAAAGTGGCTCACAGCCCTCGGGCAGAGCACCGGCCGAATATTTCACCGGCACCGTACGCGTTGACCCTCTGATCCAGGCTGACGCTCCGGCACGCATATTTGCCGCCAACGTCACCTTCGAGCCCGGCGCAAGGACCGCATGGCACACCCACCCGCTGGGTCAGACTCTCATCGTGACGGCTGGCTGCGGTCTCGTGCAGCGCTGGGGTGGCCCCATTGAGCAAATCCGGCCGGGTGACGTGGTCTGGTTCCCGCCCGCTGAGAAGCATTGGCACGGTGCCACACCCACCACAGCAATGACCCACATCGCCATTGTGGAGCACCTCGACGGCAAGAGCGCCGACTGGATGGAAAAGGTCAGCGACGAACAACACCAAGCCTGATCGCAGGCGGATTTTAACCAAAAGAAAGGATACAAAAATGCAAAAGCGTAAACTTGGGAAAAGTAATCTGGAGGTTTCAACCCTCGGCCTTGGCTGCATGGGAATGAGCTTTTCCTACGGCCCACCGAAAGACAAGCAGGAGATGACCGCTCTTCTCCGGGCCGCCGTGGAACGTGGCGTCACATTCTTCGACACCGCCGAGGTCTATGGGCCATTCATCAACGAAGAACTCGTCGGCGAAGCCCTCGCTCCCTTTCGCAAGCAAGCGGTGATCGCCACCAAATTCGGGTTCGACCTCAATCCGAATTTCGATCCCCGTGGGGTGAAGGGCCTGCCAGGCCTGAACAGCCGGCCGGAGCACATCAAGCAGGCCGTCGAGGGCTCGCTCAAGCGACTCAAAGTCGAGGTCATCGACCTGCTCTATCAGCATCGGGTTGACACGAGCGTGCCAATAGAAGACGTCGCCGGCGCGGTGAAGGAGCTGATTCAGCAAGGCAAGGTCAAGCACTTCGGTCTGTCCGAAGCAGGCGTGCAAACGATCCGTCGCGCGCACGCCGTCCAGCCGCTCACCGCGCTCCAGAGCGAATACTCACTGTGGACGAGAACCCCTGAGAAGGAAGTGATACCTACCCTCGAGGAACTCGGAATCGGCTTCGTTCCCTACAGCCCTCTGGGCAAGGGCTTCCTCACGGGCAAGATCGACGAAAACACGAAGTTCGACAGCTCCGACTTTCGTAGCACGCTCCCGCGCTTCACGCCGGAGGCGCTCAAGGCGAATCAGGCCCTGATTGATTTGCTCGGCACGATCGGAAAGCGGAAGAAGGCGACACCCGCTCAGATCGCGCTGGCGTGGCTGCTGGCCCAAAAGCCGTGGATTGTTCCCATCCCAGGCACCACGAAGCTGCATCGCCTGGACGAGAACATCGGAGCAGTTGCTGTCGAACTCACGCCCGCCGATCTCCGCGACATCAATGCCGCCGCCTCCAAGATCACAGTGCATGGTGCTCGGTACCCGGAGAAGCTGGAGAAGATGACTGGTCGCTGAGCGGAGACACTGACCACGGTTTTCGCGCTTCAAACCAACGTCCAACCTAATAACACACCCTGAAAGATAAATTACCTATGCACACTAAAGCCCTGGTTAGCGCCCTTTCCTGGGCAATCCTATCGTCTTCCGCGTTCGCTGATGATTGGCCACAATGGCAGGGACCTGACCGGAACGCCATCTCCAGGGAACGCGGCCTGCTCAAGGAATGGCCCAAAGATGGTCCACCGCTCGCCTGGAAGATCAAGGGACTCGGCGGTGGCTACAGCGGTCCCTCGATTGCCGCTGGGCGGATCTACGGCATGAGCAACCGCGGCGGAGACGAAGTCGTTTGGGCCCTGTCCGAGAAGGATGGCAAGGAGCTGTGGGCTACGCGCCTTGGGCCGGCTTTCTCGCAGAGAATGCCGCAGGGCAAAGAGGGGCCGGCGTGCACGCCGACGGTCGATGGTGAACGGCTCTATGTACTGGGCTTGGGGGGCGACTTGGCTTGCCTGCAGGTTCGAGACGGCAAGATCATGTGGCAACGCAGCCTGAAGGGCGATTTGGGGGGGAGCGTACCAACCTGGAGTTACCGCGAATCGCCGCTGGTTGACGGCGATAAGGTCATCTGCACTCCCGGCGGCGAAGACGCGACTCTGGTGGCCCTCGACAAGTTGACCGGCAAGACGATCTGGAAAAGCCAGGTGCCGGGCGGTTCCAGTGGTCCTGAGGATGGTCCCGGCGGTCCTGACGGTGGTCGGCCTGGTTTCGCCCGTTCGGGAGCGTCGTACTCCTCGGCCATCGGAATCAACTTTGACGGGCAGCGCCAATACGTGCAGCTCACCGCGAGGGCACTCGTCGGAGTGGCGGCATCCGACGGTAAGTTCCTCTGGCGGTATGACCGGGCCGCCAACAGCCACGCGATCAACTGTTCCACGCCGATCTACCAGGAGGGCCTGGTGTTCGCCGCCTCGGCCTATGGTGCGGGCGGTGGATTGGTGAAACTGAGCAAGGATCCGAACGGCGGTGTCAAGGCGGAGGAAGTCTATTTCTCCAGGAAGATGCAAAACCATCACGGCGGCATGATCGTCGTCGATGGCTGCCTGTATGGTGCCAACGGCGGCAATGAGGGTGGCTTCCTGGTCTGTCTTGACTTCAAGACCGGCAACGTCCTGTGGGACGAGCGCGACAGCGGTCAGCGCCGTGCGCCGAAAGGCTCGGTGGCCCTGGCGGATGGCCGACTCTACTATCGGACCGAGAAGGGCGCCATGCTCCTGATTGAGCCGAACCCGAAGGAATACGTCGAGCGTGGCCGCTTCGACCAGCCGGACCGCAGCGAGCAGCCGGCCTGGGCGCACCCGGTTATTGCCAATGGCAAACTGTACCTCCGAGACCAGGACTTACTGCTCTGCTACGACGTGAAGCAATGAAACCCTACATCATCTGTCACATGGTCTCGTCGGTGGACGGGAAGATCGACGGCGCAGCTCTAAGCGCAGTCATGGGCAAAGGCGATTATGAGGCAACAGGTGCGAAGCTGCACGGCGATGCCTGGATCTGTGGCCGCACGACAATGCAGCAGCACTTTGCGGAAGACGAGCCGTTCGTCTGTGCCTCGAACAAACCGGCAGGGCCTCGGCCTGTCTTTGTCGCTCGACGGGCCAAGTCCTATGCCATCTCCGTTGATACGCTCGGCAAGCTGCGGTGGCCAGACGGTGATCTCGACGGCGATCACCTCATCTGTGTGGTGAGCGCGCAAGTCCCGGAGGACTACCTGGCCATGCTCCGGGAGAAGGGAATCTCCTACATCGTCTCCGGAAAGACCTCCGTCCACCTCGCTAACGCCGTAAACCAGCTCGGAAAGCACTTCGGAATCCGCACTCTGCTGCTCGAAGGAGGCGGCCATATCAACGGGGCCTTCCTCCAAGCCGGCCTCGTCGATGAGGTGAGCCTCTTGGTTGTCCCTGGCGTTGATGGACGCCATGACATCCCTGCCGTCTTCGACGGCGTTAGTCCATCAAGCAAGAAAGCCGTTCCCCTCAGGCTCAAATCCCTGGAGCGGCGCGGACGCGATGCGCTCTGGATTCGATACGAGGTGGTTCGGCCCAAAACAGTTAAGAGGAGAAAGAATGCAAAAGCGCAAACTGGGGAAAAGTAATCTGGAAGTCTCGGCCCTCGGGCTCGGCTGCCTGGGACTGAGCTTTGGCTATGGTCCGGCCACAGAAAAGCAGCAGGCAATTTCACTGATCCGTTCGGCCGTCGAACGCGGTGTGACATTTTTCGACACTGCTGAAATTTACGGTCCGTTCACCAATGAAGAACTCGTGGGCGAAGCGCTCGCCCCCTTCCCGAGCAGCAAATCAATTTAGCGGTTAACCCTTTGCTCGTTTTCCGAAGAGCTTGAGGGAAACGGTTCTCGAAGGTAGATATTCACCATGCCGTTATTAAAACTCGAAACCACAGTCGTCCTGCCTGACGATAAGCGCAAAGCACTGCTCGCATCCCTCTCCAAAGCCGTTGCCGGAACCATCGGCAAGCCGGAACAATACGTCATGATCACCTTCAGCCAAGCCGCCATCCTGATGTCCGGCAAGGCCGGTGACGCGGCCTTCGTGGACATCCGCAGCATCGGCGGGTTGACCGGCGATGTGAATCGCAAGCTTTCGCAGCAAGTCTGCAAATTGCTCAACGATTCTCTCGGGGTCCCGCCGGATCGTGTTTACCTGAACTTCACCGAGGTGGAAGCCTCCAACTGGGGGTGGCACGGAAGCACCTTCGGCTGATGGCGATGGACTTGCCCGAGGTCAAAGGGAGCTACGTCCTAACGATGTCTGATTCGGCCAGCAGGGCCGCCTTATTGGCCGAAGCGACGTAGGGGTAGCCCATGACATGCGTTTCATAATTGTGATCATCTATGCGACACTCCCCAGTTTACGGTCGTCACGGTCAGCGAAAATCTCAACCGGCTGGCGGGGAATATGTCCGAGTTGACCAGCGGGATTATATCCCCGCTTCCCAAGTTTATCGAAAGCGATCTTGTAGCCCATATTCCTGGCAATGTTCCACCACAGACCGGTCCGGGACCTGGCCAGAAGACGCCGGGAGATGGAACTGAACGAGTAAAACTGCTTGGTTACCCATTCGACTCCCGCCTGCAGTTGATCCGGGGTCATTTGCCGTGGTCGAAAAACGACATCCGTCCTCGCGTTGTATTTCGACCAGTCGTAGCTGAGAATTCGGCCTTCCTCCTCCAGCTTGCGAAAGATCGGCGTTCCCGGAAACGGAGTCAGACTTCCAATCGAGGCCACATCCACTCCCGCCCGCTCAAGGAACGCCAGCGTGCGTTCGAAAACGGTGACGTCGTCGTGGTCAAAACCAAAGACCAGCCCGGTCTGGACGGCGATTCCGGCATCGTGGAGTTTCTTTATGCCGTCCAGGTAGCGCTGGGGTTTGTTGAATGCTTTGCCCGTCTCTCGGAGACTGGCCGCCGAGATTGACTCCAGGCCGATGAACAGAGCCTCGCAACCACTGGCGGCGGCCAGATGGATGAGATCATCATGATCAACGATGTTGAATGTGGCTTGGCTGGTCCACCGTTTACGTAACGGAATCAAGCGGCGAAAGAGCTCCCGGGCGTAGTTTATGTTTCCAATGATATTGTCGTCCCAGAAGATCAGTGCCTTCTCCTGGATCGCGGCGGCTTCAGCAATCACCTCTTCGCAGGGGCGGCAGCGATAATGGTGATGATAGTAATGCGGCAGCATGCAGTAACCACAACCGTTTGGACAGCTCCGCGTGGCGATGAGAACTCCGCGTCCATACGCCCTGCGCTCGATGAGCTCCCGGCGTGCCCAGGGCAACGCTGCCAACGAAGGTGGAACCGCCGCCCGGTAGAAGGGTTTGAGCCGTCCTTCTTCGAAATCCCGTATGACGGTGGGCCAAACCCCCTCCGCTTCGCCAATCAAAACGCTGTCCGCATGTCGGGCGGCTTCGTGTGACAGCAGTGTGGGATGCGGCCCGCCAAGGACGACCGCTACGCCGCGCCGGCGAAACTCATCCGCAACATCATAGGCGTGGGGCGCGGAACAGGTGGTCGTCGTGATGCCGACAAGGTCAGCGCCGCAGTTGAAACTAACTGAGCTGACAATCTCATCCGTATGATGGATTTCAATGTTCCCAGGCGTGAGTGCCGCGAGGAGCGGCATAGTCAACTGAGGAAACCTGATCAGCCGCCCTTTGCGCATCCACAGCGTCGCTGGCCCTTCTGCAGTGATAAGCTCCAACCTCATGTGCCACGATGCACCGGCTGAGGACGAGCCACGCCGGAGCGGTGCTCCCCTTTTAGATGCGGGCGCCGATTTGGTGCAGGTGAGGATGTGCTGGGGATCTGTGGCAAGACACGGCCAAAAACTCGCTAACGCCGACCGTCTAAACCTGGAAGATTCGTCATAACCTAATCAGTACCGATCGCTGGACCGCCAGTTGTGGACGTGAGAACAGTTTTAATCACACCCCTGCCGCGCGCCTGATTATTACTCAAGGCGCCAGACGGATTCTCGCAAGCCCCTGCGAGACCCCTCACGGCATTCGCGTTGCCGGCCGCGGATGGCCCGCGGTCCGGCTGGACCGCGGAATCAAACCGCCAGTCAGCGCAGCGCTTGTTCTACTTGATCAGCTTGAATTGCCCGATCACCGGCAACGGCTTGCACTTGCCGCCGGCGGCATTGATGATGCCCATGATCACGAGGGCGAGGACGCCGATCCAGACGGCAGGCCATATCAGGCAGCAGACGTATCGAATAATCGGAATGAACGCCAGGACAAACGCAAGAATCCCCCCGCCGATGCCACAAACGATGGCGGAGATAAAGAGGACTACGCCCTGGTTTGTATGGTAGCGGGCGAATCTGGATTCCTTGGCCGCCAGCAAAGGCACCAGGAACAGAATCCCGAGGTAAGCCAGCACGGCGAATATCTTGTTCTTGTCCACATCGGCCGGATCAGGCGTCTCTCCGTCGGCCAGCGGAGCTGCGGCCCCGGAGGCGGCCCAAGCGGATTTCGGCGGGGCGCCCGCAATGGTTCCGGTCGAGAGTTCAGGAACGGTTCGAATGGGGACCCAGTTCGCCATTCCCTCTTTCCAGACCGTGGTTTCAGGAGTCAACGTGCCGTTCTTCAATAAGGCCAACAAGGCCGCGGTGTCCACGGGACCACACTGCTGTCCGTTCTGCATGTATTTCCATGTGCTCATAATCTGCGATTGCCTTTCAATGTGTGAGTGAAGCTTTGTTACAGTCTAATCCGGCTTAACTCCTCTCACCTATAATCAGAAATTGCTGAACGTCAAGCGTCAAAAAGGGAATTGACCATCGAAAGCGTCCGGCTGGAACGGTCGAGCGTGGGTCGGTTTCCGGCGCGCCTGCGGTGGTCTGCCCGCAGGCCCATGGCCCACTACTCGTATCGCAGCGACTCGATCGGGTCCAGGTTGGCCGCCTTGAAGGCGGGGTAGGTGCCAAAAACGACGCCCACCACTGAGCAGATCAACAAACCCAGCGCCATCCAGTCCAGGGGGATGACCGGCTCCAGTTTGAAGAAGTAGGCCGTCGAGTTCCCGCCGAGGATGCCGCAGACGACGCCAATGACTCCGCCAATTTCGCACAGCACAATGGCTTCGATGATGAACTGCGTCATGATGTTGCGCTTCTTGGCGCCGACGGCGCGGCGAATCCCAATCTCCCGCGTCCGTTCGGTGACCGAGACGAGCATGATGTTCATGATGCCGATGCCGGCGGCCAGCAACGCAATCGAACTGATTACGGCTACCCCGATGCGGACCGTCAGAGTGAAGGCTTTGAACTGGGCGATGAGCGAATCATTGGAGGCGATGTCAAAGCTGTCCGGCTCGCCCGGGGGCACTCGGCGGATAATGCGCAGCAGGCCGCGCACTTCCTCGACGCAGGCGTCGTAGGTCGCGCGGTCGCGGGCCTGGACCAGAATGCTCAGGCTGCGCCAGATGTAGCCGAACCGGTTGAGCCCGGTAGTAATGGGGATAATGGCGAAGTTGTCCTGGTCGCCACCCAGGGAGCCGCCTTTGGGCTGGAGCACCCCGACGACGGTGTAATTCAGACCGCCAATCTTCACCTGTTCGCCGACCGGCAAGCTGGCGGGGAAAATGGTCCGGGCGAGGCTGTTGCCAAGCACGCACACATCGCGCGCCCCTTCCACGTCGGTGTCGGCGAGTCCGCGTCCGTCCTGCACGATCCAATTGTGGGCGGGGAAACTGCCGGGGGTCTCGCCGTAAAGGCGCACGTCCGGCGAGGTCCGCCGGTACCGTGTTTCAATCTGACCGGCCCAGAAGGAGGTCTCGACGCCAACCGCGCGCGCCAGCGTGACTCCCTCCTGCAAACGCCGGCCCTCCTGGAGGGTGATGTTCTTCCGCCGGCGGATCTTTTCCAGGCCTTCCGGCACGGCAAAAAGGATCATGGGATATTTCTGGACCATAAAGGTCTGGTCGCCCAGTTCGCTAAGTTCGGCCTCAATGGTGCTCTGCATCACCCGCATCGCGGTCATTACGACGATGATGGAGAAGACGCCTACCAGGACGCCCAGCAGGGTCAGGGCGGAGCGCAGCTTGTGCGCGGCCACGGCGCTTAGGGCCATGTGGAAGCTTTCGCGGGATTCGGCCAGCAATATCGTCAATGCGTGATGCTTGGGGCGTGGCGCGTGATGGGTCATACGTGAAACGTGAAACGTGAAACGTGAAACGTGAAACGTGAAACGTGACTATGGCATAGGGATATCTTGGAGTAATTGTGAAAGCGCGTCGGCTTTGAGGGGAGGTTCCAGCATGGTTTGATTCGGTTGGGCCCGGTATGCAGGGCTGTCTTCTTTCAGGAAGGAGCCAAAAGCTCGCTGGTCCGGCACCATCGCCAGCAGCAGACAAACGATCTGCGTGAGAAGCCGAAGCCGATGCTCCGTTACAGGATCTGTCAGCACATGACGGCCCTTATAATACCACCCACGGCTTTCACGCGCTGAGCCCAGGGCATATTCGTAGAACCGGGCGCGGTCTTTGCCGCTGCCGCGCGAGTAGCCTTCCGAGATGTTCGCCTCGATCGAGCCCAGCGCACGGTACAACTGGCTTGCTATGTCCAACGTGCGCCTGTCCCCGGCCAACTTCGTCACGTCGTGCCAGCCAATGTCCGCCGCGAAGAGCGCCAACCGGTACGCTTCCATCTTCCAAAGCGAATCACCCGTTATCTCCGCCGGCACCGTCTTCGCCCACATCTCATAGTTCATAACTGTTTCCAATCCCTTTCACGCATCACGTTTCACGTTTCACGTTTCACGCATCACGTTTCACGTTTCACGCCTTACTCATTCCTCAGCGCGTCCACCGGGTTCATACGGGCGGCGCGCCAGGCCGGGACGAAGCCCGATAACACGCCCGTCACCAGCGATACGACCACCGCCAGGCCGACCACGGTGGGCGACAGCGCGGCCGGCATGTACTGCTGCAAAAGCAGCGTCAGCGGCCAGGCAATGCCCAGCCCGATGGCTCCCCCGATCAAACAGATCGTCGCCGCCTCGACCAGGAACTGCAGCAGGATGGTTCGCCGCTTGGCGCCGATGGCTTTGCGAATGCCGATTTCGCGTGTCCGCTCGGCGACCGAGACGAACATAATGTTCATGATGCCGATGCCGCCGACAAAAAGCGACAGACCCGTAATGAACAGGCCGATCCCGCCGATGATGGCCGTTACCTTGTGAACCATCTTGAGGATTTGTTCCTGCTGGTTGATGGCGAAATCATCCGGGTCACCCGGCGCCAGGCGCCGGATGCGCCGCATGACGCTGTGCAATTCCTCCCTGGCGTTGTCCAAATCCCTGACGTTTTTGACCTTGATCTCGATTACCTCCAGCTCGCGCGTATGCAGGAAGGCGGCCGTCATTTGCTGCAGCGGAACCATGGCCTGGTTGTCGTATTGGCCAAACAGGTCCCCTTGTTTCTCCAGCACGCCGATCACCTCGAAGGGCCGCTGGCCAATTATGATCTTCTTCCCGAGCGGCGACTCGCGCACAAACAGGTTGGTGGCCACGGTCGAACCGATCACGCAGACGGGCCGGCCACCCTCGGCGTCGGCTGCGGACAGGAACCGCCCATCGGCAATGGCAATGCCGCCGGTCAGCAAGAGCTGGTCGGTTGAGCCGATGATCGTGACGCCGCTGGAGCTCCGTTTCCCGTAATTGACCAGCCGCTGATCAAAGGCGACCGGCGCCACGGCGCTGGCCATCGTCAAATCCCGTTCGAGCGCGCTGGCTTGCTCGATCGTGAGACGGCGGCGCTTCTGGATTTTGCGCCACTCCTCCTCCGTGTCCGCGCCGGACCAGTCCTGGCGCTGCACAAAGAACACATCGGCGCCGATGTGAGAAATGGCTTTGAGAAACGCGCCGTTCAAACCCTCAATCGCTGTCCCCATCAACGTGACCGTGACGATGCCGATCACGATCCCGAGCGTCGTCAGCACCGAGCGCAGCTTGTTGGCGCGGACGGCGCTCCAGGAAATGGCCAGGCCCTCTTTGAGTTCAGTGAGCAGGTTCATGAGAGCCCTCTTGGCCCTTTGCCGCGCATTGGGACGCTGAACCAAAGTGAGAGAACATCCAACATCCAACATCCAACATCCAACATCCACCGGCCAGGCCTTGGGCCATTATTGGATGTTGGTTGTTCGATGTTGGTTGTTGGATGTTCACAGGATTCATGGAGAGGAAGAGTGACACCGGCTCCGCTGTCGTTGCTTACGCGCTGGCCACCGCGTGCTCCTCTCCCTTCAACTCCTGCCCTCTGGCTTGCTGTTCGTCGCTGGCGATGAGGCCGTCGCGAATGCGAAGGATGCGCTGCGCGTGTTTGGCCACGTCTTCCTCGTGCGTCACGACGATGATGGTGTTGCCCCGGCGCGAGAGTTCGCCAAACAGCGCCATGATTTCCGCGCCGGTCTTGGTGTCGAGGTTGCCGGTCGGCTCATCCGCCAGCAGGATGGAGGGGCGATTGACCAGCGCGCGGGCCACCGCGACGCGCTGGCGCTGGCCACCGGACAGCTCGTTGGGCCGGTGGTGAATCCGGTCCGCCAACCCCACATTGCGCAAGGCCTCGAGCGCCACCTGCCGCCGCTCCTCGGCCGGCATGCCGGAATAAATCAGGGGCAGTTCGACATTGCGCAGCGCATCGGAGCGCGGCAGCAGGTTGAAAGTCTGGAAGATGAACCCGATTTCCCTGTTCCGAATCTCGGCCAGTTGGTTGTCATCCATCTGGCTGACCTGGACGCCGTTCAGCTCGTAATCGCCTCCGGACGGCGTGTCCAGGCAGCCGATCAGGTTCATCAGCGTGGATTTGCCCGAACCCGACGGTCCCATAATGGCCACATATTCGCCCCGCTCGATTCCCAGCGATACCTCGCGCAGAGCATGAATCGTTTCTGCGCCCATCTGGTAACGGCGCGAAATCTTGTGGAGCCGGATCAGTGACACAAGGAGGAGGCTGAAAGCGTTTCAACTGCGCCCCTTGGGAAGGCGTAGCGCAGATTGAGAATCTGCTGTATCGCCGATTTGTAATCGGCAGGGCGCCCGCTATCCCCCAGCCCGTTTGGGCTCAGCGCCGGCGGGCAGGCTGCAAACCTGCGGTACAGCAGACTACAAATCTGCGTTACGCCACCGGATTCACGCCACCGGGCATTTAGGCTGGTCGGCCCCATATTCGTTTCACTGCTCGCGCTTCGATTCCTTGTCCTTGTCCTTCTCGCCGGTCGCGGGGCCTTTGTGGACCTTCCGGCCGTCCTCCAGCTCGCGGGTGATGGCTCGGAAGCTGCCTGAAACCACCTCCTGCCCTTCTTTGAGCCCTTCCGTGATTTCCCAATAATTGTCGTCGCTGATGCCGATCTTCACGGGCGTCATTTTTGCGTGGTCCCCTTCCACCACGAACACCACCTCGATCTGCTTGACCGTTTCCTTTGATTTCTTGTCGGCCTGGGCGACGTTGGTCCCGTCTGCCACCGGGCGATTCGTTCCTGGGGAGGGCGCATTGGTTTTGGTGGCCGTGCCGCTGGTTTTCACGGCCAGCGCATTGGTGCCCGCCTTGGCTGAATTTGCCTTCGCCGGGTCATCCCGGGCAGCCATTTTTCCGTCACCCTTCTTCTCCTTGTCTTTGTCCTTCGGCGGTCGGGTGGTGACGCTGGCGAACGGCACCGTGAGCGCATTGGTGCGGTAGCAGGTCTCGACTTCGGCGGTCACCGTCATGCCGGGCCGGAATGCCTCTTTCTCCTGGATGTGGATGCGCACCTCGAACTTGGTGGCCTCCTGGCTGGAGCCACTGCTTATCTGGCCGGCGTCTTTGGAGGAGTTGGCAATCTCGGTGACCGTGCCGTTGAACTTGCGGTTCTTGAAGGCATCCACTTCCAGCCGCCCCTGCTGCCCCGGAGCGATCCGCACCACGTCGTTCTCGCCGATGTCCACCCGCGCCTCCATTTCGTTCAAGTCCGAGATGGTCATGATTTCGGTCCCCACATTCTGGACCGTCCCCAGCACCCGCTCGCCCAGACGGGAATTGAGCTTGCTGATGGTCCCGGCGAGCGGCGCCACAATCGTCGTTTTTTCCAGCGAGTCCTGGGCGCTGTCCACCGCGGCTTTGGCGACATCCACCTGATGCACCGCGCCGTCGAGTTGCGCTTTGGCCACATCATAGGCCGCCCGCACTTCGTCGAACGCCGAATCCGACACGAGCTTTTGCTGGAACAAGTCCTGGTTGCGTTTGAACTCCGCCTCGGCCTTGCGCAAGGTGGCCTCGGCCATCGTTTTGGACGCCAGCGCGGACTTGAAGCTCGCGTTGGCCTGGTTGGTGGCCGCGATGTAAAACTCCGGCTTGATTTTCACCAGCAGGTCCCCCTTGTTGACCTTCTGCCCTTCCTTGACCGGCAGCGCGATGATTTCGCCGCTCACTTCGGCGCTGATCTTGACTTGCAAGACGGGCTGGATTCTGCCGTTGGCCAGCACGAGCTCGGTCAGGTTGCGCCGTTTGACTTTCTCGGTCTGAACGGTGGTGACGATCTCCCGCTTCTTAAAAATGACCACCGCCGTCAACCCCAGCAGCACCATCACGATGGCTGCGAAGATGATGACTTTTCTGCGCTTCTTAGGCTTTGCCATTATAGTTAGTTATTCAGACAGACCTGGAGGGATTTTGTTTCACGGCAACAGCCGTTCCCCGGGGCCGATTGGGGGCGGGCGCCGTCCTTCTCAGGCGGTTTCATCCGCCAACCCGGCTAAAGGCCGTTTTCGCAAGCAGCCCCAGGCCGACAAAAAAGCCGGTGTAGGCCGCCCAAACCCCGAAGACCCACAGGGCGGCTTTGACGAACGACGCGCCGCTGAGCCGGGCCACACCGAGGGCGCGGACCGCCAGCAGCCAGAAGGTCATCACGTTCACAACCGTCAGCAGCGAGTGAACGGTGTTCTGGGGATCAAAGTTATTCACCAGCAGCACCAGGCTGGGCGAGGCGTAGAGGTTGCCCAGGCCGACGATGAGCAAGGTCTTCACGATGACCTCCAATACGGCGATCATATTCGCCAAGCCGACGACCTCGACGGCCTTCATGTAGGGAAAGTTCCCTTTCAACGCCTTGGCGCCCACCAGCCAGACAATCAGACCCCAGAAAAACGGCGTGAGGAACCCGGCCAGCACGGGCGTTATAGCGGCGCCAATCCTGGCGCTAATGCCCGCCCATTTCTCCCCCATCGCGCGGGCCTGGTCGGCTTGCTGCTCGCTCATGTGGGTTCGCTCGATTTGTTTCTGGATGGCCTGCTCGGTGATCTCGCTCAATTGATGCTTGATCGAGTCCTGCGAGAAGATCAGCCAGAGCGAGACCCAGCTCACGACGAGCAGGATGATCGCCGGCACGAGCCAGTTGGCGGTCGAAGGGGGGCTGTTTTTCACTTCCTGAAAGACATCCCCCGGTGTGGCGAATACATTCAGTAGTCGGCTCCCCAGTGACATGCTCGGCGACTTCGGAGCTTCCGGTTGCGGCTCCGGCGTTGACAGAGGTTGTTCCATAATACGAGTTATGATTTGAATGCGGCTCAACGGCCACGCGCCGAGAATGCCAGCCGGGCTCCCCTTTGTCCAGCGCCGGCTAAAACGTGCCGGCTAAAACGCCATTTGCCCGAAGCCGAGCAGGCTGAAGAAGCATTCCTGCAAGACCCAGCACGCAAACACCAGCCAGGCCGCCCGGAGAAAAGGCGCACCCGCAAACCGCCCCAGGCCGACCGACAGCACGGCGACCTGCCAGAACGAGAACACGGTGACGGCCCCCGCTACCACGTGGCTCTTGCGCGTCGCATCGAGGTCGCTGATCACCAGCGGCAGGCCCGGCGTGGCCGACCCGTGGGCCAGCTTAACCGTCAGCAGCAGCAGCACAATCGTGCCCAGCACGCTGATCATCGTGCCCAGCCCCGCCACTTCGAGCATCTGTCCATAACGCAGCCGCGCCTTCAGGAACAGTCGCCCGAGCAGCCACAACACAAACGCCCACCACAGCACGCGGATGACACTCACCATGACGGTGGCGATCACCGTGAGGGGCACCGTGAACTTCTGCACCAGAGCCACCGTTTGATCGGCCTGGGCGCGGGTCATCTTGCCGGCCTGCACCTGCCGGGCCAGCAGCTTGGCCTGCTGCTCGTGCATCTGCCCTTGGATGGCCGGCTGCGACAGGATGCTGATGGCGGAAACCATGCCAACGACCATTGCCAGCAACATGGGCAGGAGCCAGTTCCCCACCGAGGCTCGGCTGGCCTTGACCACCTCGAACACCTCGCCCGGAATCGCAAAGACGTTCAGCAGCCGCGCCGCGAGAGACATCGCGGGCGGCGGGGCTTCCGGAGGAGATTCCGGGACCGGCAGAGGTTCTTCCATACCAGCAAATCAGGGTCGCTCGCGGCCCAATCGGCCGCATTGCCAGAATGGAAGAACGATTCCCGGTTGTCCAGCCCTTAGAAGGCCACCCTAATTGACGGCAAAGTCAGCCCACGAACCGCCTTGGAAGCCCGGGCCGCGTGCAAGAACACCCCATGTTGCCCACGCTCTCCCCCGGGAAGGGCGGCTTGCTCCAGAAGCTGAGGTTGCCCCAAAGACCTTTTAGAACCCGCACCGGCACCGGCCGGGGCTTCTTGGCCGCAAGTCCCAGCAGGCCAGGAGGTTACGCCAGAATCTGGGCAACGGCCCATATTTTGGGGCTAACAACCCTTTGGTAAAGTCGGTCATCCTCCCTTACCTCCACGGCAGTACGACGGTAGTGCAACGGTAGTGCAACGGTAGTGCTACGGTATCACTCCCATGGGCATCGCGATGCCCATGGGAGTGATACCGTAGCACTACCGTTGCACCACGCTTGCAGTATGGGTGGACCGCGGTCGGATTGCCTGCTGCGTGTTCCCAGGCTTGCCTGCCCCCAACCCATACACAAACTTCCCGGATGAACCGGATAAAGTATCAATTACCGCGTTCGCTCGCCGTAAACTCGCGCGGAAAGCAGCCGACCTTTTCACACATTAACCATTTAGTGGCTTCTGGACGACAACCGATGGCCGTCCCCAATGCGTCTAGGCATGTCGCGGAATGGGATAGCCGGATTTCGGTCGCCTGTCATAATGACGACAGTGGGCAGTCAGCTAAGTCTTTTGAAGACTCAAACCGGTCGCGTGAAGGAACGAGTTGTGGCTCAGACGACAAGCCAGAAATCGCCTTCCGCGGCGGCCAGCAAAAGAAAACGAAAATGAGAAGAACATACAAAATGGCCGTCGCCGTGGCGTGTGGTTTCGCCCTCGCGGCGACTTCGGCTCAGGGCCAAACACAAATGATGCTGCGGAATCGCAAACAGACAGCGTAAGCACAACTGGTTTCCTCCCCCACTCACCCATAGGAGGGGGCGCAGTCTTCACCGGCTGCGCCTTTTTGGTTCAAGCGCACGCCGTCGGGCCTTGCAATCGGGCCTCCAATCGCTTAGCAGAGGCGCAGAATCGCGGCGGCACATTCCAAACGCGCGCCGGCGCGTTTCACGGTCTCACCTTCAAGCCTTCACTGGCCGCCGGTTTAAACTGGCGGTCGCTCGTGCTTCAATCCGGCTTTACATCCAGCTTGTTTAGAATTAACTGCGCCCATTGGGCACTGCGATCAATCCTCTGGCATCGTGAACCGGCAGCGCGGGTACGCCGGCAACCCCAGAGCTGTTTGCCAGCGCCCAGCCCCTTGGTCGCCGTCCGCAGCACCATCCGGCACGGCGGAAACACTGCTACAGGCTGGGCGGCATTGAGTGCGCATCGAAAATACCAATGGCAGGAGATAAAGTATCAATTACCGCGTTCGCATACGGCTTGGTAAAGTAATGGGCATGAATACAACGCCTCGTATGAACGCACGCAGACTTTGGTCACGCATTTTAATCATTGTCGGCAGTATCGCGATGTTGGTCGGCGCTCTTGACCCGATGGAGGGAGCGCTCGTCATCCTTCCCGGCAGCGGTTTGGTCGCGCTCGGCGCCGTCCTCGGTCAGAACGGTCGCCGACTGATCGCCTTCAGGGTGGGGGTTTTCATTCTGATTGCGATTGGCGTGGGGGCGCTGTGGGGGCTGAGCAGGGTCGGAGGCTTTGGAGGCAATTCTGGACGTTCAATGTGGTGGGGAGTGCTGATTCTGCCTTACCTGATTGGCTGGTGTATGAGCATTTGGGGGCCGGGGTCGCCGCGCTGGTTGTTGCTGCTGGGCATCGTGGTCGGCCTTTGGTATCTGGTGATACTTGCGATGGTGCTGAAGGGTTCGGGTGGACATCACGGAGCGATGTCCGCTTTGCCAGGCATCGTCATCGGCACCATCGGCGTGCTGACCATTGCCGGTTGCATCGCCGCGCTGGTAAGTCGGAGGGGCCAAAGCGCGTAACCTGCTCGTCTGATACGGCTTGCAGGCGGGATCGGCGTCGTTCAATATACGGACGGCTTGTTGTATAATCATCGTTGGGCGGACACGGAATAGCAAATCATGGAATACCATTTTAATTTCTCGGTGCGGCTGTCTTTGAGAGGATTTGGTTTCGGGCTGGCAACGATTTTCCTGGCCTCTTCCATTCACGCCTGCACGATTTTCACGCTTACCGATACGAATCGGGCGCTGTTCTGCAACAACGAAGATTGGAAAGACCCACAGACGAGAGTTTGGTTCGTCCCCAGCAGCCGGGGACTCTGGTGGAAGACCAAGCGTTACGGGTGCGCTTATGTCGGCTTCGGAAACGGGTGGGCGCAGGGCGGACTGAACACCGAGGGGGTGGCATTCGACTGGGTGGCGGGGTATAAGGAGAGGTGGCAGCGTGACCCGAAAATGAAGTCCACGAAGGGCAATCCAGCGGAACGAATGCTCGAATCCTGCGCGACGATCGAGGAGGCAGTCGCATTTTTCCAGCGGCATTGGGAACCCAGCTTCTCCTATGCGAAAATACTAATTGCCGATCGCACCGGCGCTTCAGTCATCATTGGCGCTGCGGATGGCCAGTTGGACATAAAGCCAGCCAAGCAATCTCGCGGGTTCGGCTATGGCGGCCAGGTCGTTGGGCGAATGCTGGCCGAAATCCCCGCACCGACACTGGCGAACGCCGCCAAAATCCTACAGGCGGCGAGGCAGCAAGGACAATACGCAACCAAATACTCGAATGTCTTCGACCTGAGGTCCGGCGACATTTTCCTGTTCCGCTTTCCCGATCAGCCGGATGCCGTAAAACTCAATCTGGCGGAGGAGCTTAAGAAAGGACGGCACTTTTACGACATTCCAAAGATTAGCGAGCAGCTAATGAACAAATCCAAGTGACTGTGCTGCCCAAGCTGGTGGGTGATGTGGATGTGTTGCCAGTGCGCTTCATGGTGCTGGACCGGGTTAATCCGGCAGCCTTCGACTATGCCTTTTACCCGAGCGATCTCTACTACGGCGATCTCGCCAAGCCGGATGGGTCTTTCGAGGACTGGAATGCCCGCAAGGAAGGGTTCCATGCCAGCTTGGAACCGCGCCATACGTTACTACTATGCGGACTGACGAGATCGCCAGTGAACCGCCGATGCGCTCCTGCGCTCGACGAAATACTCGGATGCCCGGGAGGCCACATCGCTCGCGACATACAAAACCCATGGGGTCGGGTGTCTATCACCAGAAGGCAAGATTTTATGATTAAACCTAACATCATCATTCTCATTGTGGGGGTATTGCTCTCGGTCTTGCGGCCGGAGTTCGGCCGGGCGGCAGAATCCGTTCAGGAGGTGACTGTCAACATCCCTTACAAAAGGTATATCCTGACGAACGGGCTGACGCTGATTGTCCACGAGGATCACAAGGCTCCTATCGTGGCGGTCAACCTCTGGCATCATGTGGGTTCAAAGAACGAAAAGCCGGGCAAGACCGGCTTCGCCCACCTGTTCGAGCATCTCCTGTTTACCGGCAGCGAGCATTTGAAAGGGGGCGCAACCCAACGGGCCTTTTTCGAGGCGATGGAGCGGATTGGCGCAACGGATTTGAACGGCACCACCAGTGAAGACCGCACGGATTTCTTCGAGAACGTTCCCACGAACGCGCTGGATGTGGCTTTATGGATTGAGTCCGACCGGATGGGCCACTTTCTGGGCGCTATGGACCAGGCGCGGCTTGATGTGCAGCGGGGCGTCGTCCAGAACGAGAAGCGCCAGGGCGAGAACCAACCTTACGGCGTAACTGAGGAGCTGATTGTGAAGGGCACCGCGCCTGCGGGGCATCCCTATTCCTGGACGGTCATTGGCTCGATGGAAGACCTCAATGCCGCTTCACTGGAAGATGTGCGCCACTGGTTTCAGACTTATTACGGCCCGGCGAACACCGTGTTGGTTCTGGCCGGGGACATTGACCCGGAGACGGCTCGGAAGAAGGTGGAGCGTTTCTTTGGAGACATACCCGCTGGCCCACCGGTCGCCCGGTATGAAAAGTGGATTCCCAAGATGCCCGGCTCCCGGCGTCAGAAAGTATCCGACCGTGTGCCGCAGGCGCGGCTCTACAAGGTATGGAACATCCCGCCTTACGGCGAAGTGGACACCGACTACCTCGAACTGGTGAGCCGGGTGCTGGCCTCCGGCAAGACCTCACGACTTTACAGGCGGCTGGTCTATGACGACCAGACTGCCACTGGGGTATCGGCCTATGTTGATCCGCGTGAGATCAGCGGCCAATTCTGGATTGTGGTTACGGCGCGGCCTGGGGGCGATCTGGCCCGCATCGAACAAGCAGTGGATGGGGAACTGGCCCGCCTGTTGGCCAGGGGGCCGACCCGGGAGGAATTGCAGCGTGCCAGGGCTGGATACCTCGCCGACTTCGTGCGCGGCAGTGAGCGGATCGGCGGCTTCGGGGGCAAGTCGGACATCCTGGCGATGAACCAAACCTACCGCGGTGACCCGGGCTTTTACCAGACGACCTTAAAAACGGTGCGCCAGGCGACCACTCACGACTTGCAGAACGCGGCGAAAACCTGGCTCACAGAAGATGTCTATGTCCTCGAAGTTCACCCGTATCCGACCTACGAAACGACACCGAGTGTCGTGGATCGTTCACAGTTGCCTGAGCCGGGCACGCAGGGCGACGCCGGGTTCCCTTCATTCCGACGAACGGAACTGGCGAACGGATTGAAGATCATACTGGCGGAACGCCATGCGACACCGGTTGTCCTTTTGAGCCTGGTCGTGGATGCCGGATCGGCGGCTGACCAGTTTGCCAGCCCAGGAACGGCCCGGCTGGCGCTGGATATGCTGGATGAGGGCACCGCCAGACGCACTGCGCTTCAAGTCAGCGACGAGTTGGCGGGGTTGGGCGCGAATTTGAATACCGAGTCGGGTTTGGACTCGTCCAGCGTCAATTTGTCCGCGCTCAGCGCAACCCTTGACCGGGCGCTCGAAATCTACGCCGACGTTATTTTGAATCCCTCTTTCCCGGAGGCCGACTTTAGGCGGCTTCAAAAGCAACTCCTCGCCGGGATACAGCGAGAGCGAACCGAGCCGGTGAGCATGGCGTTGCGGGTTTTCCCCAGAATCCTCTACGGGAGCACTCACGCCTACGGAAACCCGCTCACCGGTTCCGGCACGGAGGCGTCAGTCGAGAAATTAACCCCGTCCGATGTGAAGAAGTTTCATGCCGCCTGGTTCAAGCCCAACCACGCTACGCTCATCATCGTGGGCGACATCACACTGGACGGAATCAAACCCAAGCTGGAGAAGTTGTTTGCCGGTTGGAAGCCGGGCGAGGTTCCATCGAAGAACATCAGCCAGGTGGAGCAGCAGAAGAAGGTGACAGTGTATCTGATTGACCGGCCTGATTCCCTGCAATCCGTGATTCTGGCCGGACACGTGGCCCCACCCAAATCGAATCCCGAGGAGATCGCCATTGAGACAATGAACACCGTTGTTGGGGGAACCTTCACCTCGCGAGTAAACATGAACCTCCGGGAAG
>Ga0182021_10002191_pt1 | contig 22763 bp, 18 predicted proteins | sample 612E3MmetaG_FD_120493 | JGI IMG/M metagenome (GOLD analysis project Ga0182021, IMG submission 120493) | Permafrost microbial communities from Stordalen Mire, Sweden - 612E3M metaG (Illumina Assembly) | ecosystem: Environmental > Terrestrial > Soil > Wetlands > Permafrost | place: Sweden... | reverse complement strand
CGAAGAGCATCAAGTTTAAATTGTGTGTCGAATCGTCGACGCTGTTGTTTCTCTGACATATGGACACCTCCTGAATGAATATACTGCCTTTTCTTGGTGTCCGAAATATGGGGTAAGGATCATGGTCTCATCAGGTAGCGCCCGCGGAAGAAGGGATTGAGTAATCTATTTTCTATCATATTATAGCTTTGATTTCTATTAATATTATTGATAGGAGTATTTATTGCTAACAGCAATGCTAACATAAGTAGAGTCCATTTGTTTTCATTCCTTCGCATAGTGTTAACACGCAATTAGCAGAAGATGTAGGTCTATTTTTAACTGATGATAATTGTACGAATAATACTGTAAAAGTAGCATGCCTTAGTAAAATAAATTCACAATCGTGCAATATCAATAAATCTGGTTATTAGCCCCTACGATCGTTATTTTCCTTGAAGCTATAGGGTTCAGCATTGGATAAAAAATATTTTACGTTTTTCAGTCTCTGACCTTATCGGAGTATCAAAATTACGATTTTACGATTACGATTAGGTGTTACAGAATAAAGGACAAATATTCTGTTTGTAAATTGAACACCCACAGAATAAATCGTAATCGTAATTTTGATCATAAACCAAGCCAGTATCAACGCTAGCCTGAATTACGATTTGATTACGATTACGATTTGGGTTCAGAATTGTGTTTCGTAAATATCGAAAAGTTGATCAGTAGCAAAAGAGTGTGCCCCCGCTACGAACAAGAAACACCCGGGCTTGTCTCGGGTGTTTCTTTTTTACGGTACCAGGCAGATTCAAGTTCAAGCTGAGCGTTATCTGCGAAGTCCCGCCGAAAGCGGGATCCTGCCCCCCGCTACACTTTTGGCCGATTCTGAAAAGTTTCGGCCTCTTTTTTTTCATAACTCCTCTACAAATCTTAGATTCATTAATTGCAAAGAGTGGTATGCTTGCAAATTCTATCTGTCCAGCGCTTGAATAAGATATTCGATCAAGTCATTCACATCTTCAATACCAACAGACAAACGAATAACACGTTCGTTGATACCTGCTTTTTCCCTCAATTCCGGATTCATTGAAGCATGTGTCATAGTCTGCGGATGACAGATAAGTGATTCGATTCCTCCAAGCGATTCTGCAAGCGCAAAGATTTTTGTTGAACCCAAAACCTTGTTTGCATCCTCTAATTTGCCATTGACTTCAAACGACACCATACCGCCAAAACCACGCTGCTGACGTTTTGCCAATTCATGTCCCGGATGTGAAGGTAATCCTGGATAAAAGACTTTCTTCACATTCTTATGCTGACTTAAGAGCTTCGCAACAGCATTTGCATTTTCTTCGTGAACTTTCATACGCGGAATAAGAGTTTTAATCCCGCGCAGAACCAGCCAACTGTCAAACGGTGAAGCACCGAGTCCAAGCGCATTAACAAGATATTGCAGACGATTGGCATGCTCCTGTGTTTTCGCCACAATCGCACCGCCTACTACATCGCTATGTCCGTTCAGATATTTTGTTGTAGAGTGGATTATGATATCAACGCCAAGCTCAAATGGTCGCTGAAAATACGGTGAAAGAAATGTATTATCGGCAAAAGCGAGTGCACCGCATTCATGTGCAATATCCGCTAAAGCTTTAATATCGATAACGTTGAGAAGCGGATTACTGGGAGTTTCAATCCATATTCCTTTTGTGTTTGGCCGGATTGCAGCGCGAACTGCACTTAGATCCGACATATTCACAAACGTCAGTTCATATTTGAATAGTTCGTCATACGTGCGTAAAAGTCTTTCAGTCCCTCCGTAGCAATCATTGGTTACTACAAGATGATCACCTGCTTTGAGAAAATGAAGAGCAGTCAATGCTGCCGCCATTCCGGTTGCAACAGCCTTTGCACCCGCCCCTCCTTCTAGTGACGCAATGTTTTCTTCCAGCGCTTTACGTGTCGGATTAAGCGTACGTGTATAATCATATCCCTTTGTTTTTCCGATATCTTCAAATCGAAACGTTGAAGTCTGATAAATAGGGGTGATGACACTATTATAGGCAGTGTCTTTATCGACACCTGAATGGACTGCAAGAGTTTGAAGACGCATACAATAAATACCTTTTATGTTATAGTTGTCTATAAATGAAGAAACCTCAACTGATGAACAGAAGAGGTTACAGGGATAACGTATCCGCCTTCCACTCATCTTTCTCTGCCAAAGGCAGAGTAGGAATTAGCACCTGACATTCCATTAATTCGAAACCGGTTGCTACGGCATCACAGGGCCTATTCCCTCAGCCGTTCTTGATAAGAGTCAGAATATGTTGAAGAACAAAATTATTTATGAATAAAATATCATCTTTTATATAAAAAATCAAAAGAACATCACTCGATTTGCGCGTGAGCATTATCGAATTGCTCGACGATCTTTTGAGTTTGTGTCAAACCTGCATTCCATGCAGCAATAGCTCCTTGGGAATTCAGCAGGATTGTTGTAGGTACTGTCATTACCTGCATTTCTTTTGCCAATGCTTTTTCCTCAAGAGCATTATATTTGTAAACTTCTAATATTTTTCCTGATTTACGTAGACCATTTATTGCTTTCTCGATCTCCCGTTCCTGCGGTTTGCATAGAGCACAATCAGATGTCCAAAAATAGAGTAAGACCGGCTTGTCGGGCTTGATAATTCCCCGTAAATGTTTTCCTGTAGGATGCGCACTGACTTTCCATTTTTTATAAAAGCCATACGCTTTTCCGGCTACAATAAACACAGACAAAATGATTGCTGAAATAACAAGACGCTCGATCATTACTTCGATCATATACATTTCTTCTTTATGATTTAATCCGAAAACCCGGTACTCCAAATTTCCCAAGTTGATAATACACGAAACAACCGGCACAGAATCCCAAAAAAAGATTCGCTGCTGCAAGTATAATCACGATCCATACGAAAATCCATCCGAGAAGAATTGAGCCGGTGTAAAGAAACAAACTTCCAAGGCCAAGTACGACTCCGCCTAATAGCTGTGCAAATTCATGCGGAGCTGGGGAATCCTCTATCACATTGGGTTTCAGGAAACCTAACGGCTTGACTGCATGTTTATAGATCAATTTGAAAACAGCAAGCTTCGGGGTAAGTGTTCCGCTGACCAGCACCGCCGCGACGAATGCTGGAAGTATCGGCTGATTGAGAATAAATCCAAGCACAGTTAATGCAATAATGGAAATTTGGTTGAATTTTAGAGCACTGTTATCAAGTAAGTGTGTTGTAGACATACATCATCTCCAAATAATTCAAAAATGTTCTCAAAAATCATTACCCTCTGAGCCGGCGTGCACCACGCGCCGGCTCCAAAGAGCAATGGACTCACATTCGCATTATGCCGGGAAAAGCCCGTCAACTGAGAGATACCGCTTTCCCGTACCATAGTTGAATGTGAGGATTCTCCCTCCGGGGCGTAAATCCGGAAGTTTCTTTTAAAGCGATATTCATGATGCGTTAAATTTTCGCTAATGCATCATCCAATGCTTCGATGATATCATCGATATGCTCAATCCCGATCGACAGCCGAATGAGATCTGGTGTCAACCCACCTTCTAGCTGTTCATTTGCTGAAAGCTGTGAATGGGAAGTGCTTGCCGGATGCAATATCAAACTTTTTGCATCTCCGACGTTTGCTAGATGCGAGAATAACCCAATGCTGTCGATTATTTTTACAGCAGCATCGTATCCGCCCTTCACTCCAAAAACAACCATACCTCCAAATCCCTTCTTCAAATATTTTGAAGCGGTCTTATATGTAGGATCATCCGACAGACCTGGATACCGTACCCAGGCAACTTTAGGGTGCTTTTTTAAATGCTGTGCAACGGCAAGTGCATTTTCGCTGTGCTGCACAATCCGTAATGGCAGCGTCTCTATTCCCTGCAAGAATATCCATGCATTATCCGGCGAAAGCGCTGCACCAAGATTACGCAAAGGTACTGTTCGCACACGCAAGGCAAATGCAATTGGTGCTAACGGCTCCGGTAGATCAATCGCCCAACGTAAGCCGTGGTAATTTTTATCAGGTTCTGTGAACAATTTGTGCTTTCCACCCTTCCAATTGAACTTTCCAGAGTCTGTAATACTTCCTCCGATTGCCGTACCATGTCCACCAATCCATTTTGTTAATGAATTGACAACGATGTCCGCACCGAAATCGATGGCACGCAGCAGGTATGGAGTGGTAAAGGTTGCATCGACAATCAAAGGAAGGTCATGCTTATGGGCAATATCCGCAACGGCTTTTATGTCGGTGAAATCCAGCACCGGATTACCGATTGTTTCGATATACAACGCACGCGTTTTCTCAGTGATTGCTTTTTCAAAATTCTTCGGTTCGCGCGGATCAACAAATATTGTATTAATACCAAATTTTGGAAGAATAGCTTCAAATTGCGTGTACGTTCCACCGTATAAATTATTTGCCGAAACAATTTCATCACCTGCTTCTGCAAGCGTGATGATAGCATAAAATACAGCCGATGTGCCGGACGACATAACGACCGAAGCAGCACCACCCTCCAATTTTGTAATACGCTCTTCTAATACTGCATTCGTCGGATTCATGAGCCGCGTATAGATATTGCCAAGTTCCTTTAATGCAAACAAGTTTGCCGCATGTTCTGTGTTTTTAAAAACAAATGAACTCGTTCGATAAATTGGAACACCGCGTGCTGTGGTCGTGGGATCGGGATTTTCTTGTCCGGCATGTACGGCAAGTGTTTCAGGGCGATAATTTTTTGTAGCCATTGTAGTTTTCCTTTTCTTAAAAATACGTGATAGTAATGGTTGATATTTCTTTTTACTTTGCGACATTTTCCTGCTCCTCAAATAACCACGTGCTCAAATAACGATCACCTGTATCCGGTAAGACCACAACAATAAGTTTTCCTGCATTTTCAGGGCGTTGTGACACCTGCAGTGCTGCCCATAATGCTGCACCGCTGGATATTCCAATTAACAATCCTTCTTGTTTTGCTGCTGCACGAGAGGTCGCTCCGGCGTCTTCTTCTTTTACTTTGATTATTTCATCAACAAACTGCGAGTTATAATTTCCTGGAACAAATCCCGGACTAATCCCTTGAATCTTGTGCGGGCCTGGTTGACCTCCAGAAAGTACCGGAGATTTTTCTGATTCGACGGCAATAATCTGGACGTTCATTTTGCGTTTCTTCAAAACTTCCCCCACTCCCGTAATTGTCCCACCCGTACCAACACCGCTGATAAAAATATCCACTCTACCGTCAGTATCGTTCCAAACTTCTTCTGCAGTTGTTTTGCGATGAATTTCCGGATTGGCGGGATTATTAAATTGCTGCGGTATAAATGAATTAGGTATTTGTTGCGCAAGCTCTTCTGCTTTTGCTATAGCCCCCTTCATTCCCTTTGTGCCGTCGGTCAACACTAATTCTGCACCGAATATTTTTAGAAGCTTTCTGCGTTCCACGCTGAATGTTTCCGGCAGCGTGATGATCAACCTGTATCCCTTTACTGCAGCCACAAACGCAAGTGCAATCCCAGTATTGCCGCTTGTTGGTTCTATAATAACGGAACCCTCTTTCAAAATCCCTCGTTTCTCGGCGTCTTCAATAAGAGCAATCCCTATGCGATCTTTAACACTTGAAAGTGGATTGAAGCTTTCCAATTTCGCAACGACTTCCGCCTTGCCGTTGACATTAAGCCGGTTAATTCGAACCAATGGTGTTTTGCCAATGAGTTCAGTTACATTGTTTGCTATTCCCATTGATGGTCTCCTCTTTTATTTTGTGTGTTGTTATTGGTGCATCTTACATCTTATCACTTTAGTTTGAAAACTTGTTAAGGGCTATAAACGAAAAAAACCCCTTCCGGGAATTTCCCAGAAGAGGTTTTTTAAAAACTTGATGCCTCATCTTTTCATTCCCTCAAGCGCTGCGAGCGTTTGAGGAATTGTGTTATCGAGGTGATATTATATTATTCTGTCGATGAACTCTCACTATCCAACGTCGCTGCGCGAAGTTGCACGCTACAACAGCAACGACAACAATCCATCTGCACCAATGATGCGAGAGAGGAATGATATATTGGATTCATATTCTTCACTGTTTCAGAGCTTCAATTGCTCTTCATTCTGCTTTATTATACTACATTAGCTGGAAATTGTCAAGTGGTGATGAATAATATTTCTCTTTTCACAAGAATATTTTTCATCAGGTTTGGTTCTCTTGTTTCATTACTCGACCATATCCACTATGAATTATTTTTCAATATCGACGTCAACAATCGGAACGTCCCAATGTGCAAGAAGGATTTCGAACCGGCGTTGTTCTTCTTTCTTGTAAGAGTTTTTGTCCGGGAATAGCTGCTTGATGAGCGCGGCTTCGTCGAATCCGTCTTCTGTCACCTGAACATTCTTCCATACGATGGTTACACGAAAATCCCATCTGCCATCTTCAGTCGCATGAAGACGGGGCTTCGTAATTGCCAACCTGAGAATTCTACCAAGCTCCTGTTCTTTTTTCATAACGGGATAATGATTCTTCTTGTAGAGCTGAAGAAATTCATCAGCATAGCCCCATTTAGCTTTGTAGTAATATTCTACAACATATGGTTTATCGGAAGAAGATGATTGCCCGAATGCCATGGCAACTGTGGCCACCAACAGAAATAACAACAAATATTTTCGCATAAAGTGTTCCTCTCGTATGTTAATTTCACTTCCTCACTTCTAACACTACCGGTGCGATCTTAGTTTCCAATCCTCGTTTCCAGAAAACATTTACCGTATCGCCCGGTTTATATTCCTGGATAGCAGTAGAATAGTCGTAGAGGCTCTTAATGCTGTATTTTCCGAACTTGATGATAATATCCCCGGTCTGTAAACCGGCTTTTGCTGCCGGACTCTTTTCGCGAACACCAGATATTTTCATGCCATCAACCGTCTCAGAGAAATCTGGGATTGTCCCTACGTAGACACGATAACCTCGGTTTTCACCAGACGATTGCGGAGCCGACTGGGTCTTCTGGAAATCCGGCCTCTGCGCTGTCGTATCTATGCACATAGCGATTGTGATGACGAATTTTGCAACCGAGGTCAAACCCTCGTAATTAATCTTATCATACGTATCGCTTGGTTTGTGATAGTCTGTATGAATTCCCGTAAAGAAGAAAAGTACAGGCACGTGTTGCACATAGAATGACGAATGGTCGCTCGGACCGAAACCATCTTTGACAAACTTGAGCACAAAGGTCGAATCGGAATTCGATGCGTTCAAAAGGTTCTCCCAGCCGCTTGATGTTCCTGTACCGTGAATCGACAGTGTTTTATTCTGCAGGCGGCCGACCATGTCCAGATTCAGCATCGCGGCGGTTTTTTGCAGAGGGGCTTTGGGATTTTTTGTATAGTATGCCGACCCCAGCACGCCTAATTCTTCACCAGTGAATGCAATGAAAATAATGTCGCGTTTCAAGAGCGATTGATGGGATTTCAACGAGCGCGCGATCTCAATAAGGGCGGATGTGCCCGAGGCATTATCATCGGCACCATAATGGATCAGGTGTTTATCCGGTTCCAATGAACCAGATCCTTCTCCGCCATAGCCGAGATGGTCGAAATGCGCACCAAGAACAATATGCTCATTTGCAGGATTGACAGGCGCTTTTAAGATACCAAGGACGTTTGAAGTATTCTTCTTGATTCGTACGAGCGAACTTGTTAACGATACTGTGGTATTTGGAATAACAAATGAACTCGATTTTCCTGTAACAAGAATACCGGAATGCAAAGAATCAACATATACCTTTGCGGCAGAGAGAATCTGATTCGCTACGAGCCGTGAAATTGAGAGAACCGGTATTCCTGCGTCGCCAAAAGAATAATCATATTTCAGCTTGATCAATTTATCCTCGGGATCGTCCGCAGAGGCAGTAACGGCTAAAACCGCAGCCGCTCCATGTTCTCGTGCCTGCAGAACTTTATAGCGCAGCTCAGAGTATTTTGTATACTTCACACTATCGCTCTTCGGAGCATACCGAATCACTAGTACTACTTTTCCTTTCACATCGACTTGCGCGTAGTCGTCAACCTGACGATCCGATGCGGAGATTCCGTACCCTACGAACACCGCTTGTCCGGAAACCGATGTATCCTTTGAATACGAAACAGGCAGAAAATCCTGTCCAACTTTTAATTCGATCTTCTCCTTTCCACTTTGGATTTTTAATTGATTTGATTGTCCGAGCTGCAAGTCCTTGATGATAGAGAAGGATTGATAATAGCTGCTTGTATCGCCCAGCGGGTCTAATCCGATAGAGGCAAATTCATGAGCTATATATTGTGCTGCTATGAGATTGCCTGGCTCGCCTGTGCCGCGCCCTTCGAGCGAATCCGATGCCAGAAACCTTTCATGACGCCGCAGATTGTCAATCGTTGTCTGTGCAACAAGCGCTGATTGAATAAAGACGAAAAATGTTACAATTGTTATTTTACATTTCATAACTGACTCCTTTTAGTATTTGGTTGAGGTGCCGATCAGATTCGAACTGACGAAAAAGAGTTTTGCAGACTCTCCCCTTCACCACTCGGGCACGGCACCATGAAATATTACTTCTTCTCCAAATGAAGCGAGCTGATATCCATAAGATATGGGCGCAGGATCCGTTGTCCGGGCTTTGCATCCCGACTGGAATCGAACGTTAGAAATTTTCCGTCAGGTGAAATTACCGGGAACCCATCAAATGCCTCATTATAGGTTAAGCGTGTCTGCTCACCGGATTTGATGCTGATCAAATAAATTTCAAAATTGTGTGGGGGAAGCACTTTCACATATACGAAATGATCCCCATCGGGAGCAACAAACGGCGCCCAGTTGGTACCGGGTTCCTTTGTAATCTGCCGGACATTCGTGCCGTCATCATTGATCGTATAGATCTGCATGGGGATTCCCCTGCCTCCCTGATCCTTGATATTCCAGGCACGATAGATGATCGTGTGTGCATCGAGAAAGAATGCACCACCTTCCTGAAGGTCTTTCGTTTTTGTTATCTGCGTTTCTTCCGAACCGTCAGGGCGAATTTTCCAGAGGTCCAACTGTCCATCGATCTGGCGCGTAAAGAGAATCCATTTTCCATCGGGAGACACAGAGACTTCGGCGTCATAGTATGTGTTATTTGTCAATCGCCGAATATGAGAACCGTCTACATCGGCGATATACAACTCTGCTCCCTGCGGGTAATTGTTCGCATTTGACCATTCACCTTTAGGAAGATCGAGATGGTCGCGTGTGGAAGTAAAGATAATGTGTTTTCCATCGGGAAAGAAGAACGAACATGCATCTTCGCCGATGTTGTTGATGCGTTTGATATTCTTTCCATCGAGAGTAAATGTATACACATGATGGGCACTGTCATCAGGGAATTTCGCATTGCCGATGAGGCTTTTTCCATCGTGTGAGAAATAGAATTCTGCGCCATCGGGAATATTGGGAATCGGCCATACTTTCAGTTCTGTGCCAGGTTGTGTCTGTGCTCCAACTTGCATTGAGAGCATAGTGAGAATCACTATCCATGGTTTTGCAATTGTGTTTATTGCTTGGTTGCGTTTCATTTCCTTCTCCATTGAATTGTGTTATTTGTGTTGTTCGTTAAAATTGAATATCAAGGGAAAACTTCGAGACCTTGCCCAGCGCCGCATAATCGACCAGCGCATAATCGAACGCTGCCTGCTGTGTTCCAATACTGATTTTGACACCCAGACCATAGGTCCATCGTTCAAGATCGTAATTGACTTTGTAGCCGATGCGTGCAAACAGTGTTTCCTCCCAGGCATACTCAGTTCCAAGATTCAGGCGTTCGTTATTATCGTTCGGGTGATTCCCGTCTACGGCAAGTGTCAACCGACTTGCATCTGACTGAACAACCGCGTCATGCTTTCCCACAATATCCAGCGCCACGCCAATTCGAAAATTCAGCGGCAGCGGCCATTGTTCGGTTGCAAGGTTGGAACTAGGATTGTACTCGCCGGAGATGTTTTTATTGATATCCGATGTCGAAATCATATCTCTTCCTTCAAGCTGAAGATTGCCACCAAAGTTAGAAACCGACATTGCTATGACAAGGCCATGGAATCCAGTTTGCAGCGATGTGCCGAGATCGATAGCGACAGTGTGCGCAGACTCGTTATATGCATTCTGTTGAATATATTTTGCTGTCACTCCCACGGAAAAGCGATCTGTCAGCAATCGGGCATAAGACACTCCGATTGCCAAATCACTGATTGTGTAATAGATACCGGTTCCTTCAGGTCGTTCCAGAGTTGTGACTTCCTGTTCAGGAACGCCCAATCCAATAGCACTCAAACCCAACGCATCGCTTCTACTGAGAGGTATTACTAACCCGATATAATTATGAGCAATATCAGCAAACCATTGTGAATGGCTGACACCCAATGCAATCGAGTGAACTTGTGTAATCCCTGCGGGGTTCCAGTACAGCGCATCTACATCATTTGCTATGGCAACATATGCCTCACCCATTGCTGAAGCCCGTGCACCCACACCAATTTTTAAGAATTGAGCTGCTGCTGTGCCTACTTTTGAGAAATCCTGTCCATACGCACAAAAAGAAACAACCACAAACAATAATAGTAATTTTTTCATTTCGATTCTCTTCATCCTCGATTACTTAATCACCAAAAATCTGCCAACTTTTTTCTGTCCATTCGGTATCGACGCAACATATACGTACAACCCATATGCGATATATTGCCCGTTGAGTGTTCTCATATCCCAGAATTCATATCCGTTGGTATTGTCGTGATTCACATCCGCAACATGGTCGCCGGCGACCGTAAAAATGGAAAGTTTGCAGGTATTGGGAAGACCTGTGAACATAAGTTTTTTACCGAATTGATTTGTCTCGAAGGCATTCGCAACAACGTAGGGATCAGGTACGACTCGAATCTTATTCAGTTCAATGGTTTGCTTCGATGCCACTGTAGACTTTTGCGTACTGAATTGATACCAGATTCCTTTTCTGAATGGTTTGTAGGTCGTAATCGTAAATTGATCACCCTGTGAAGGTGCAACAGCTTTCTTATGCACCGTTATGCCATCGGCATTCACATAGGTATCCGGAAAATTATTCGTTTGCAGCCATAGACCATTATGCGTTGTATCGTGCGAAACAGGATCGATTTTAAGCTGCTCCAATACCAACACATCTACATATTTTTCATAGAAACCGGAACTGCCTGGCGTGAATCCTTTTCCCCCTGGGATTAAATCCCATCCCAGTGGGCTATAATAATTTTTCCGGTAGTCATCCCAAGACGCCATGACAGCAAACTCGTACAACCATGTATTATTGCTGATATCGATTGGATGTGCCGGATCAGAAACAATCTCGGCTCTCAACGGCAAATGCTGCAACGTGTCGTTGTTTTTATTGGTAAAGTAATCGTACCATCGGGCGGTCAACCCACCGGAAGGTGTTGTATCAATGGTAATACGAATATCATCCGTCGTGTAGATATTCTCCTGTACAATTTGGTTACCCAGATTTTTATATTTCGGTACGGGTCCTGTTCGCCAATCAAATGTTGACGTATCACCATTTACTTTCGTCCAGCCAATGGATCGAATGCCTGCTGCAGAATTTTGCACGGTCAATCTGAATCCATCAATAATCCGCAGATTATCGCCGCTTTGGTCAGTAAATGATTGCCGGTTCAACACTAACGTTGTATCACCTGTCGCCTTGGTAATTTTAAAGAGGTTGAAGCCAAGCGTGTATGTGAATTGAGACCCGACATATTTTTTTGCCGAATCAACAAAGGCGATATAATAATTATCCCCGGTTATCTTTTCCGGATCTACGATGGTTACTTTGACCAACCCATCCGATAATCCACCCTGTGGAGAAATTGCCCCGTTGGTTACCGCGTGCGGATCATACTGAGGTGGTATATAGTTTTGCGCCTTCGCTCCGGGAACAACTGCTACCGTATTCGACTGAAGCAACGATTTACCAAGCGCAGATTGATACGATTGTTCAAGACTATCCCTGGACTGATTCCCCTTATCATATGACGTAACGCAATACCAGTATTCAATTCCGTTTACCAGATTCGAATCGACATAAGTATGTCTTAATCCTGCATCGTCACCCAGTGACTGATTGAATGCCGGATCCTGTCCTTTGATCCCGTCAACAAGATCAAATATTTTAAGCGGCTTATAACCAACGACATTACCAGAAGCATCGGTAATAGGTGCTCCCCAAGTTTTTCCCTGATCATCACTGCGATATACTTTATACCCTTCAAAATCATTTTTCCCAGTTAACACATCGACAGAACTTTCTGCATCAGCATCCCATGAGAGTCGCACGGATTTATTGTCTGGTGAAGCAGTCACATTGGGTGTTTTCGGCGGCCCCGAACCCTGATATTTCCGCTGGTACATCTGCTGAGCGGTGCGGGCATTTTTCATTACATCAGCCGTATCGGGACTATTCACAACCGTACCAGAGTTTCCCATGACAACTGCCAATGAGGATTTCACCGTCTCATCCGGCTGCAAGCTGAACGGACCTGTCATAACATAATAATTAATCGGTGCACCGTCGGGATAATATTTCTTGAGACTGTCGATGCGTGTATTGTCAATCCGACGGTTACTTCCATGAAAATACGCTTGCGGAATTGTCAGATGTTGATCGGCCGGATTACTGCTGATCACCGGCCACATCTCTTCGTCCACCTTCGGCGCAACATCTCGCCCAAAATAATGGAAGTCTGTCACCCCCAGATTTTTTGGAGTCTCCAGAATGTGCAACCCCACAATTCCCAATGGACCATCCGTATTCGCCCACGCACCGTCTTTTGTATTATTGATGTCGTTGACATAGATGAAATCGCCATTTACCGATGCTGGATTTACTTTGACCAGATTGATATAATCTTGATTGTCATAATCGGGGCGAAAGATTGCATAGTAGCCGACATAAACACTGTCTAATTGTCGTCCGCTTGTATTGTGTATGGTAAAATTCCAAAACAGTAAATCTTCAGCATATGGCCTTCCATAGCTGTATGCTGTTTGTTCGACTTCAATACCGAGCGATCCCTGCGAACTCGAATTATTGCGATCATCGAAGACGGCATATAAATCCCGATCGGAAACGAACTCTCCATCGACTTCTTTGCCGTACGTCGGAGACATCGGATCAATGTCTATGCGAAAATGTCCGGGCCAATGACGCTCACTCGGTGTACTCACCCAATGTTTGTTTTTATCATAATATCCATGCGGCCATGTCTCCGGATTGTCGCTGCTCGCTAGAAAGGGGGTCTCATCGGATGACGATACCTTGACATCCCCTGAAAACAATTTACCCCGCGATCCTTCTTTCGGCGACCAATCTACTTTTTCAGAAATCCCTCCAAGGACAGAGGTGATAACATTTCCCTTTGAAGCAACCACCAGTCCCAACCCAAAGCAGTACTGTCGTTCGGTATTTGCGTTTGCCGGCCAATGAAGAGCATCATTGAAGTATTCCAGATAATTCGACAGCACGCCATAATTTCCCAGATAATTGGAAATCTGCCCCTTATCCTGAATGCCTAATGCGCGCTCAGTCGATACCACCGATGTTTTCGCCAGAGCAGTTTTCGTGAGACGAGGATTGGTTTGCAGCGACTTCACATCGCTATGGCAACTGCCGCAATTCAAGTTTTGCGCTGAGACTTTCGGATAAAGAGCCATCACTGCAACAATGAGCATGAGGCTATTTTTTAATAGAGCTTTGATCATAGTTCTAATTCCCTTTACCAACCGATTTGAATTCCCGCTTTTAAAATTCTTGGCGGACCAAGATGTGCCGGATTATGATCCGCATCCGGTGATGAACCGACAAGCCCCTCGATACCTGTATCGAAGGGTTTCCCTGTGCGGGAATAGACATAGCGGACATTTTCCGTATTTAAGAGATTCGTGATTTCTACAAACACATTTAATGCAAGGCCTGCTGTCCACAGCTTCTTGACCGCACGGAGATCGACGGTGGATGTCCATGGTTTTCGCGCGGAATTAACATCAATCCGCACAGAAGGATCGACGTATGGAGTATATGGCTGTCCGCTGGCAGCTTGCGCTAATATATTTACATTGAGATCAGCAAAAGGATAAAAGCCCAGCACTTTGAGACCATTCTCATGAGGGATGTCGATATTTACATTCACAACCAATGTATGTGTTTGATCGAAGTCCAGGTAGTACTCGCGGTGCGGTATTTCTTCTTTCGAATATGCACTGACATATCCGCCGAGAGGCTGCGAATTGTTTCCTCTGGCGACCATATAGGTATAATTGATCGATCCAGAAATATAATTGCTATATCGTTTGTTCAGTGTCAGATCAATTCCCTTTACGCTTGCATAATCGGAATTATAGTACACGATATAATCCTGCGACAAATAACTTACCTGTAATGTTGAAAGCAGATCCGTGATATCTTTATACCATGCAGAAACTTCCAAGGCATATTCATCGGTCAATTTGTATTTGATGCCGGTTTCATACGCGACTGTCTTTTGCGCTTTCAAAGTAGGATTGCCCAGCAACGGCAGTGAAGTCGAAAGGTCTTTGTTGTGATTGTAGTAGAGCGCGTTGTAATCAGGATTCTGGAAAAAGTGTCCGTAGGAAAAATGAAGCACCGCTCTATCCGTAATGGGATGCGCCAATCCGATGCGCGGACTCACTTGTGTTTTCGGTGGAACTTGTTGCTCTGGTGAAGGGACCCAGTTAATGTTTGCATCATAATACCCGAAGCGAGTAATATCGGGCCATGAAGTTGTGTTTGGGTCTACATAATCGAACCTTAATCCAATATTCATGATGAGATACTCATATTCGATTTTATCCTGTATATAGGCAGCTCCTTCCGTTGGTGTACGCGTGTATTCATCTTTGTACTGCGCTCCTCCGGCCCACGGTTCAGATTCTTCATGCACTTGAATGGTATGATTTTTAATTTCCATGCCGGTTTTCAACTGGTTATAGTTATTCAGCTGATACGTCACGTCTATTTTCCCGCTGTTCGTAGCGGTATGGTTGTCGGTGTATGCAGCATCATCCCCGCTTACATAGAAATACACGTCGCTTCCGGTCTGACCTCTCACATATTCAGACGGCAGTTTATTCCCGACCTGCACGAGATAGGAATAATTCAAACGTGAGAGTTGTACTGTATAGAATAAATTGGCATCAACCGTGTGCGTCAAGATGGCAACATATCGATCCGTGATTTTTTCATTATGACTTTTATTCTCACTGAGATATTTCCACGCATGGTCATATGTTTGATAATCATTTTTACTATGCTGAGCAGATAGCGAAAGTTTTATCATCGAACTAATCCGGTCAGTGAGTTTTGCAAATACATCCCGTTCCAGATTATACCCATACGGAAGATAACTATCCTCATTTTTCACTTTGCCAGAAAGAACAAAGGTGAGGGAATTTGTGAATGGTATCGGCCCGTTGAGTGAGGCATTTAACATACCGACAATCGGAATATCCAATTTCAACGGATCATACGAGATACGATTCACTATCGATTGGCTTGTATATGGATAGAGATCCTGCACCCCGCTGAAAGCGTTGGACTTCCTATATGGTGAAGGATTGAGCATCGACGATGTGTACTCAACTCTTCCATGAAGCGTTTCTCCCCCTTCCTTCGTCACCACATTCACGATGCTGGACATAGCTTCACCATATTCCGCATTGAACGAACCGCTCACGACCGAAAGCTCCTGAACAGCATCTTTGTTAATCGTATTTTTGAAAACACCATACAATGGATCTTTCACATATTGACCATCGATCAAATAGGCGATCTCGCCGCTTCGTCCACCTCGCGCATGTATTTCTCCGTCGGCATCGGTCGTAAATCCGGCTTTGGTCGTCAAGACATCCTGGATAGAGTTCACAGGCAGATTGTTGAATTCTTCAGAAGTAACGACAGACAGCTTTGCCGTATTATCTTTTTGAAACAATGGGCGTTCTGCCGTTACCACTACTTCGTTTATGTCTATCGTTGTAGGCTCTAACGAAAAATCGATTTGTGTCGTTAAATCAGCCGATACGACCACTTGCGTCATTTTCATCGGCTTGAAGCCGAGGAATGAAGCTTTGACCATATAAGTTCCAGGGAGAATATCGATGATAAAATATTGTCCGTTCGCGTTAACAACAGATCCCAGGGGTGTCCCTTCAATAACAATCGTGGAACCAGGCAATACTTCGCCTGTCGTGCTGTTCTTAACAACACCTGCTATTTTTCCCGTTGTACCTGCAAGAAGTACTGATACGTGTACCGCAAGTACGAAGAATCCTGCAACCGTTTTATGTTTAGTTTTTTTCACGTTCCATCCCACAAGAATCATTATGAAAGTTGATCCTCCAGCCTTTCGGTTGGAGGATCATTCTACTCTTTGTTATTACTTCATGAGAATCATTTTTTTGCTCTGGATGTTATTTCCCGCCTGCAATTTATAGAAGTACACTCCTGAGGAAACATCTTTTCCTATCTGGTTCTTCCCATCCCAATTCACAGAATATTGACCTGGAGACTGAGACTGTGAGACAAGTGTTTTTACTTCCCTGCCTAATTGATCGAAAATTGCTAATGAAACATAATTAGTGGTTGTCAATTGATACGAGATAGCCGTTGTCGGATTAAACGGGTTGGGGTAGTTCTGGCCTAATGCAAAACCATCGGGAATATTTGAGGATAATTTATCATTCACACCGGAAGTCGGTAATGTCTTTACTACAATGTTATCAAAGTAGGCAGCAATGCCATTGGAATCTTGCTGGAAACTATAGAGACCGAATTGCCCGGCTGTATTGCGCCCCGACGTTGTATCAACAATGGGGCTCACATTCAACAGTGTGCCGTCGAGATAGTTCCAGAAGCTTGTTTGTGTAGCGCTCGTGTTCCGGACTTCAATTTTCAATTTATGCCAGCCATCTACCGTCGGGAACAGACCGGGATTATTCGATCCTTTATAATCCTTACTGAAAAGCGGCAGGAATGTGTTAGGATCAGCTTTCAAACCGGAAAAATTAAGCCGGTCACTAACATCAAAATCCGCACGAAGTTTGTAAAAATCCTTTTTCGAACTATCCGCATATACTACCAACCCAGTATATGCTGATAAATTATAATTCGCTGATGTTGAATCTACTTTTACGTAGACATACACATCTGCTTCGATTGAATAATTCTGTAATCCTAAACTTCCTGCTACCGCAACCGCAGAACCGGAATACGAGCCATTGATATCTTGAAGACGTCCGACATACTTTCCACCGCCAGTTAATGGTTTGGGAGCCTGGGCGATAGGCACGGCGATAACAGAGTCTTCTCCATTGTAATAGGTCTTCCATTGTGAACTGGCTTTACCGGATTCAAAATCCTCTGAAAATACGACGGTTTGCGATACGGCTGTTTGAGTAAGTATGGATACAGAGACAAGAGCTGTCAGGAACAAATGGGATAATAACTTTTTCATAGCATTTCCTAAGATTAATGGAACAAACATGTTTTGGTTTTTGAATTTTAATACATCGCAAAGACAGGCACCCTTAAGTAGAGAGCAGAGATCTCCCTGTCATATTCGGAACAAACGAATTTATGAGTTCTACCGGGATAGTATTTGAATCAACAACAGAGGAAATTTCCGTCGAAGTATGGCGCATGGTGCGCTAACACGGGTCTCACTGTAAAGATTATATAGAAGTTTAATAATTCTGTCATTGTGATTGATTTCAGTCAACAGATGCTGGACATAATAAATCTGTGGCACAGCATCAATTAAAATATTTGTGAAGAATTTAAACGGGAACAGAGATCAACAACAACAGCGGCAACAACCGTTGAGGTTCAACGAGGAATTCTGCAGAGAAGAACTTCTGAGAAAAGGACTATGTATGTAAATTTTGTCTGACATATTATTTTTTAACAACTTAATTCCAATATAAGAAAAAGTTTTGATTTGTCAAGAGTACTGAACAATTATTTTTCTTTTTTAAAAATAAATTTGCACACCTACTACAGTTAACGATTGAACTGTTCCATTACACGGGACTTCATTTCATTGTAATGAGGATCAACGATAAACCCAGTCAGAGATCGAATAGAATTCTATCGATACCTCAAAAGGATGCAGTTCTTGATTGAATGTCTTTTCATTTCTAAATGAATATGCTTTGACAATACCTAATTTCTTTATGCAGATTATCTTCCAGCAATAGTCTGGAACTGCAACCTTTCCAATATATTTATCCTCGAACGTCACCGAACCACACCAGACAGGAATACTGTCATATTCCTTTGCCAACTTCCGGATGTATTCTTCAAGTTTATTCCAAAGGCCTCTGTGCAATGAGGGCAGCTGAGGAGCTACGACTGAACAATAAAAGCTTTCAGCCATGGCAATTGAATCACAGCTACAATCATAGGCATCCCTCTGATGACCTCAATCGTATCCAGACCTCAATAGCTTTTTCTGCAAGAATACGAAATGCGTTAGCAAGTATGGTGATGGATTGAATAATTATGAACGCAATCACTGGGAGCATCACGTTTAATTGGAATTCTCCCTGTGCATTGGAAATGGAAATGACGATGTCATTTTCGATAACCTGTTCAGCCACCATTTTCACAGGCACCGGGATAACAGGGTTTACTTTCCCGGGCATAGTGGATGAGCCGGGCTGCAATTCCTTGAGCCGTATCTCTGCAAGTCCTGCCAAGAGACCGCTATTCATCCATCGTAGACCATTTAAAATTTTCATGAGAGCCGTCGCGCAGGTTTTTAGTTGACCCGAAAGTTCAACGATCGAATCTTGTGAAGCCAGCGCTTAAAAATGAATATGCGCATCATAGAATTCTATCTTCGTCAATTTGGAAATCATCACAGCAACACGCACTCCGAAGTCTTACGGTGTATTAACTACAGTGCCGACAGCCGTTCCTCCAATTGCAAGTTCCGAAAGCTTGGGAAGTGTGTTTTCGATTCTTACATTCGCAAACTTTATTTGTGCTACCCATCCCGACATCTCCTGCTTCAAAGTAATTGGCATGGCATCCATTAGATGCCTTCTGCCCGTCTTCACGATTGTGTCATAATTCGGCTGTTTGTTTTTTATCGATTTTTCAAGTACTCGCATCGCAGGTAACAACAATTCTTTTATCCGGATGCTTGTTGCGACATAGATTGCGGTCGGTATGACATCATTGGATGACTGCCCCTTGTTCACATGATCATTCGGATGGATAGGAGATTTGCTTGCTTTATTCCCGGTGATAAGTTCATTGGCACTTGCAGCAATCACTTCATTCACATTCATATTGGTGGACGTTCCCGATCCTGTCTGAAACACATCGACACGGAATTGGTTCTTGAATTTGCCATCCTGTATTTCTTCGCTTGTACGAATGATGGCGTCGGCAATACGAGGCTCAAGCAGAGTGAGTTCCCGATTTACACTTGTGCACGCGTGCTTGATCAAAGCAAGAGAATAAATGAAGATCGGCGTAAGCGTCATTCAGCTGATGGGGAAATTCTCGATTGCTCTTTGTGTTTGAGCCCCCCAATAAGCATCCGAGGGGACATTTATTTCTCCCAAAGAATCCTTCTCTATTCATTAATCAATCATTAATAAGCTTCCTGATTTTTTCAATTAAAAATCTAAGATTTGCACGAATATTTCCAAAGTATTGTTGTCTCATCAAGATCGCAGCATCGTGAGAATCATTTTGAATCGCGTGAGAGCTTTAAGCGCATGGAGTTTCTGCGCGGGCATAAGAATTATCTCGCCGCTCCCTACATGATGCAGCTTCCCCTCGATGGAAACTTCTACATCTCCTTCCAATACTTGCACAAGAGCATCGAATGGCGTTTTATGTTCGCTCAAACCCTGACCTTCGTCAAATGAAAATATTGTTATGTTTCCTGTTTGTCCTTTTATTAGCTCGCGACTTACAATGGCACCTGTCTGGTAACTGATCAATTCTGCTAATTTCGTCACCTGACTGCTCGCAATTCCTTTTAACTGAGATGTTTGATCATTATTCATTATTGAACTCCTAGGGGCTGCGTGTCTTCCTTCTTGTATGTTGCTATCACACGAATGTTTTCAAATATCCTTTATAGACTCATTATTAATCTTCTCTTTTTTTATTTCAGACGTCCCTTGAGGTTTGATGGTGTAAATGGACCGGGCTCAGCGATCAATTCACGCGCGGCATCCACTTGTTTCCAGACATTCCAGAGTAATACACCCTTCACTCGGTCATTCTTCAAATAATAAACTACGCCTTCTTCGAAAGGTTTTTTCCAGTCAGAAAATATCTCTAGTCTTGAATCCAATTCACCGACCGCCTCATACCCGAGCTCAAACATATCGGAGTAAAAGAAGGGCAAGTGGCGGTACGAATCATTCATTCCCGCCATATTCCTCCCTGCCATGCGTCCCATAGTATTGGCATTATCCTCATGTTCCACACGCATCTGTTTTTCTAATGAAGGATTAAAGAAAGCTGCCACATCACCCGCAGCATAGATATCCTGGTCGCTGGTTCTCAAAAACTCATCCACGAGAATTCCATCTATCGACTTTATTTTTGCCGCTTGAGCAAGTTCGATATTCGGAAGAGAGCCAATCCCTGCGACGATACCATCTGCACTAATATTTTTTTGATGAGCAGTCTTCACCATGTACTGATTGCCTTTTTTTTCCAGACCGATAATCTTTTCACCCGATAACACCTCAACCCTCTTTTGTTTATAGAATTGGTTGATGAATTGAGAAAGGTCGCGAGGGAAAATACGGTCTCCGATACTTTCCCCGGGGAAAATCATTGCCACTTCCTTCCCGTTCATGGTAAGTGCAGCTGCAATTTCAGTTCCGATGAATCCACCGCCGATGACGGCTATTCGTTTTGCATTTTCACTGAGAGCGCGAAGATTCCGATAATCCGACAACGTGCGGAAATATATAATCGAATCATCACCAAAGGGCAATCGATTTGGCCTGACGCCGGTCGCCAGTAAAAGTTTTTCATAGCTGTAGGTTTCTCTGTTTTCACAAACCACGTGCTTTCTTCGGGGATCGATTTCTTTCGCAATGGTATTGAGGTAGATGTCAACGTTTTTATTTTTCAAATCCCGCCAAATAGAATCCAGAGATGTTCCTTTCCAGAGAGCCTTTGAGAGCGGCGGTCGATCGTAAGGAGCGTCTGCTTCTGCACTTATTAATCCAATGCTACCGATAGGATCAATTTCGCGAATACCATCAATTGTGGAAGCTGCAGTCATGCCGCCGCCAATAATCAAGTACTTGTACTCTTTCATATGCGTCTTCCTTTAATTTTTATTGTCGATCGTTCGAGTGCTTCGACTTTATTTAATCGGCGTTGATGGGTTTTAGTGCGAACGAACTGTGCAGTCAGGAATGCCTGTGTCAAATCCCATGCGAGTGCGAAACTAATGACTTGCGCTCCAAAGCAAATCATATTCATATTGTCGTCCTCGACTCCTTGATGAGCAGAAAAATAATCTGAGATCAGTGCTGCCCGCACTCCTTGTACCTTGTTTGCAGCAATGCATGCACCGACTCCACTTCCACAGATTGCAATCCCACGCTCAACCTTTGCTCGGGCAACATCCCGTGCGAGTGGAACTATAAAATCGGGGTAATCGTCCTTGGGAGAAAGGGAGAATGGCCCAAAGTCAATAACTGTGTGTCCAGTATCTTTCAATGCCTTCTTGAGTTGTTTCTTCAGAGCAAAACCTTCATGATCTGAAGCCATTCCAATGCGCATTATTTTAACCATGTTTCTGATTGACCAACCTGATTGCATACTTGAAAACATTCTTAAGTATGGAATAGTTCTCCCGTGCCATCACCGCCTGCCAAGACAATTATCGTATTGCCTTCTCAAATAGATGAGCTCACTTTTACTTTTCACTCACTGTTTTTGTATTTTGGATGGCTCTTTACCTATTATATATTTAATTAAGGCTATCATTGATTTCTTTTTCGTCTTTTCGATTCACTCCAAGCACGAGAACAACACCGCCAATGAGCATTAATCCGACCCCGGCGTTTGGTTGCCAGTTTATAGTGTTCTGGTTATCCTTTATCATATCAAGTTTCCCTAAATCCACAACCTTCTCTCTTGTGAAATAGGTGAAACTCGCATAGAGTGTCATGAAAAGACCTACGATGAGGATAATGATGCCAGCTTTTTCAAGATTGTGGTCCCTACTTCATGAGCATATTCAGTATCAACTTATAGTACCTCTCCCAAATGCTTATAATTGGACGAAATAATTTTAAATACCTCATCCATACGCCCGCTTAACATCATTCTCCCCATATATAAAGCAAAGCCTTTCATCTGATTAAGCTCTAATTTGGGAGGCATGGCGAGGGCATTCGGATCAGTTTGAATTGCAATCATTATAGGGCCTTCCCGGAGAAAAGCTTTTTCTAATTCTGGTTTCACTTCAGCAGGATCATAAATGGTAATACCGGGCATTCCCATTGCTTCCGCTAATTTTGCGAAGTCCGGATTCAGCATATCCGTCTCCCGGTCAGGAATCCCTGCTACTTGCATTTCCAGTTTCACCATTCCCAGTGAACGGTTATTAAAAACAACGATCTTCACAGG
>Ga0182021_10002188_pt1 | contig 22774 bp, 21 predicted proteins | sample 612E3MmetaG_FD_120493 | JGI IMG/M metagenome (GOLD analysis project Ga0182021, IMG submission 120493) | Permafrost microbial communities from Stordalen Mire, Sweden - 612E3M metaG (Illumina Assembly) | ecosystem: Environmental > Terrestrial > Soil > Wetlands > Permafrost | place: Sweden... | reverse complement strand
CGGCCGGCTTCCCGTGAAGCGGCGGCATGGAAAAGGCCGTGGTAGCCCCAGCGCCGCAGCGCCAGCTTGTGGGACAAATCGGGGGACACCGCGTAGGTGCGCTCACGCGGCGGCAAATCCACGAAGAACGACGTTTCGAAGGCCAGCCGGGCCGGCGTTCCGGCGAAGACCTCCTCGACGGCATGTGCGGTCTCGATCAAACCAGCCACATGCAAGGGTGACTGGCGCGCGACGCGCTCCAGGCGAGTCAAAGCGTCCTGGTCGAGCGCGGCCGGGCCGGGGAATTCTTCGCCGCCGAATAGGCCATGCACAACCACGCTGGTGGCATCGTCGCAAAGGCCCATGGTCTGCACAATGGCGCGTACTTCGTCCAGCGCCGCACGCGGCCCTTGCCAACGAAAACCACGGATGGTGCCCGTGCAGGTCTCGCGGCCAGCCACGAAGCCCGCGTAGCGTAGGCTCTTGCGGCCGGGAATCAGAACCAAGGTGTTCACAGCGCGATCCTTTCCGCCTGCGTGCTGGCGTGTGAGAGCAGGGCAAAGCTGAAGCGGGCAATGGCCATTTCTTCGTTGGTGGCGATAGCCAAGATGCGCACGCGACTTTGTGGCTTGGACAGGTCTGCGGGCAAGATGCGCACGGCATCGTTCTTGTCAGGATCGATGTCCAGTCCGAAGCACTGCAAACCTGCAGTCACCGCCCAGCGCACATGCGGGACCTTCTCGCCGATGGTGTCGGTGAAGATCACGCAGTGGGCACGGCCCACCAGGGTCAGGTACGCGCCCAGGTACTTGCGGATGCGCCAAAGGTAGACCTGGGCCGCCACGGCCAGCTGGTCGATGTCCGTGGCCTGGCCATCGGCCGCGCGTGCCACCACGTCGCGGATGTCGGCCGACATTCCCGACAGGCCCAGCACGCCGCTCTTGCGGTTGAGCAGGCCCTCGACCGCGGCGCCGTTGCCCGCCGCGCGCACCAGCAGGGTGAGCGCCACCGCAGGATCCAGATCGCCTGAGCGGGTGCTCATCATCAGCCCCTGCAGGGGTGAGTAGCCCATGGTGTTGTCGAGGGAGCGGCCCTTCACGATGGCGCACAGGCTGGCGCCGCCACTGCCCAGATGGCAACTCACGGCGTTCAGGCTGTCGAAAGGCACGCCCAGCAGTTTGGCCGCTTCCTCGGCCACGTATTGGTGACTGGTGCCGTGAAAGCCATATTTGCGGAAACCGTGTTTGGCCACCAGCGCGGGCGGCAGGGCGTAGGCGCGGGCCACTTCGGGGATGGTGGCGTGAAAGACCGTGTCGAAGACCACCGTCTCCGGCAGCTTGGGGTACAGGCGCCGGCACGCGGCCACCAGGCGCACCGCAGGCGGGTTGTGAATAGGGGCCAGCTCCTGGATGCGCTCCAGCTCGGCCATGACCGCGTCGTCGAGGATCACGTGCTGCTTGAAGTTGGGCCCACCATGCGCCATGCGGTGCCCGATGGCATCGGGCACCAACTCGGGATCGCGCTCGAGTAGCCGCATGACTTGCGCGAAGGCGGTGGCGTGGTCAGGCATTTCCACCACCATGATTTCTTTTCTGCCGGACACTTGGTGGTGGATGCGAGCCGGCTCTGCGGTTTTGGGGCCCACCCGTTCGGCTTCTCCGCCCGCCAGCTCCTTTTCTCCCGGCATCTCGATCAGCCGGTACTTCAGCGATGAGCTTCCGCAGTTGAATACGATGATGCGCATGGCGTGCCCTTGGGCTCGGGGTTAGATCTCGTCGGGAATCCATCCGAAGACCGGAATGCCGACCAAGCCATGGGCCATGGCTGCGGTTCCATAGGTGCACTCCACGATCTTGGCGATCTCCACCGACTCGCCCTGGCTGTGCGCCTCTTCTTCGCGCCCCGGGCCGTAGCCGATGGTGGGAATGTGGAACTCGTTGCAGAGCACGCTGCCGGATGTGCCCATGCCCAGACGCGACAGCTTCCACTTACCCGGCCGAACCGCGCAGCCGGCGGCAGCCAGCGACTGGCGAGCACGGGAGAGCAGGGGACTGAAGGGATCGGTGCTCCAGGCGTGGGTGACCCGCTTGACTTGCATGACCAGGCCCGAGGCCAAGGTCTCAGCACGCTCGCGCACGGCTACATCGACCTCGACCGCGCCGGCGAGCTGTGCCAGCCGCTCGGCCTCCCGGCGCATACGGCCGACCATGCCGTCGACGGCTTCTTCCGGGCCCAGACGGCGTTCCACCCCGATGGTGGCGCAGCGGAGTCCGTGGCTGTCTTCAAAGTGCGGCTTGCCCATCAGCATGGCTTGCACCGCGGCCGCCGGATCGATGTCACCCATGCCGCTCGATACCAGTTCGGCCGCGTCGGCCACATGGAACGGGTTGTTGCTACGTAGGCGGATATCCATCTCGGCACGGCCATCGTGGCCATAGTAGAGGCCCAGATCGGTCGGTTCGCCCAACATGGCGTATTCGGGCCGCAGCCCCATTTCCTTCAAGGTAAATTCAATCAGGCCACGCATGCCGATGGAGATGCCGTTCTCTTCGGCCACGGTGGCGGCCACCACCAGGTTTCCGCGCAAGGGAAGAAGGCTACGCTTGAGCAACCCCGCGGCGAAGACCTGCGCCGCCAGCCCGCCCTTGCAGTCGGCCGCGCCCAGACCGTGCAACTTGCCATTTTCGATACGGCCACTCCAGGGCGAACCAGGCCAGCCCGATTCGTCGGTGGGCTCGACCGTGTCCAGGTGACTGGCTAGCAGCAAATTCGGGCCGTCCTCCACCCCGTGCAACACGCCCACCACATTGCCGAAGTTGTCGGTGGTGACCGTGTCGAAGTCGAGCGCGCGCATCTGCTTCTCTACTAGCGCGGCTGCACTCGACTCGTCCCGGCTTGGGCTGTGCGTGCGCAAGAGAGCCTGCGCAAACGACATCAACTCACCCTGCAACCCTTCCAGCTTGCCTTTCAGTAGTTCGTACATGGTTCGTCTCCTTTGATTGATTCGTCGCTCTTTTGTTGATGATCTGGTCGCGTGGGGAGCCCGCCGGCTTTGCCCCCTGCGGGGACTTCGGGACGGCCCGCCACCCTGCCCGGCCCGCGCGCTTCGCGCGCGCCCTCGCCGGCGGCGGACCATCGCGGGAGGGTTTGGGAACCCTTTCAGGGTTCCCATCTCAACGATTGAGAAAGCAAGCGCCGTGCCGGGCAGGCAACCTCGGGGTTTTCTCGGTTTGCCAGCCTGGCGGATATTTCAACTTGAAATTTCTTCATTTCAGATTGAAATGGTGCGGGCATCATGCGAGTCGAAGACCTGAGGCTGGACGAACTGCTGGAATTTCGCGATGGCGCCATCGACTTCCAGGGCCGCCGGTTGGTCCTGCACAGCACCGACGCCTTTGCCCAGTTTCGCAAGGATCTCTTCGAGATGGTGGGGCCCGAGCAGGCCCGGCGCATCTTGACCCGCTTCGCCTACTTCTGGGGTCAGGCCGATGCCGCAGCCATGCGCCGGGTGTTCAAGTGGGAGAGTGTGATCGATCTGGTCAAGGCCGGGCCACGCTTGCACGCCCTGCAGGGTGTGGCGCGCTGGGTGACGAAGAAGCTGGAGGTGGACCAGGGTGCCGGCCGATTCGAGATGGATGTGGCCTGGCACGGCTCGGCCGAGGCCGAGGAGCACGTGGCGGTGTCTGGTCGCGCGTCGCGCCCGTCATGTTGGATGCTGGCCGGCTACGCCAGCGGCTTCATGTCGTTTGTGTTGGGCTACGATGTGTACTTCGTCGAGCGGAGCTGCCGTGCGATGGGCGAGCGCGTGTGCACCGCTGTGGGCAAAGACCGCACGTCGTGGGGCGCGGAGATCAACCCTCACCTGGCCTTTTTCCACGCGGCCGACATCAAAGGAAAGATTCGAAGCCTGACCGACGAGCTGCGCCGGGTGACACGGGAATTGCGGCGCAGCACCCAGCGGCTGAGCACGCTGGAGCGGCCCTCGCTGGTTGAAGTGCGGAGCAAGGCCTTCGCCGCGGTGCTAGAGCTGGCCACGCACATCGCCCCGTTCGATTCCTCGGTGCTCATAACCGGCGAGAGCGGCGTCGGCAAAGAGGTGGTGGCGCGCTTGGTTCATGCGCGCTCGCAACGCAGCCACGGGCCCTTTCTGGGCATCAACTGCGGCGCGCTGCCGGAAACGCTGCTTGATTCGGAGCTGTTCGGCCACAAGGCAGGCGCGTTCACCGGTGCCATCAGCGACCACGCGGGACTGTTCGAAGAGGCCGCGGGCGGAACGCTTTTCCTCGACGAGATCGGCGAGATCTCGCATGCCTTGCAGGTCAAGTTGTTGCGCGTCTTGCAGGAACGTGAGATCCGGCGCGTGGGCGAGAGCCGGACCCGCAAGATCGACGTGCGCATCCTGGCCGCCACCAACCGCGATCTAGCCGAGGCCATGCGCCAGGGCGCCTTCCGCGAGGACCTCTACTATCGGTTGCGGGTCATCGAGATCGCGATCCCGCCCTTGCGCGAGCGGAAAGAAGACATCCTGCCGCTCGCGCGTTTTTTCGTCGAGAGACTGCGCGTCAAACTGAAGATGCCCAACCTGCGCCTGGCCGCCGCTGCCATCGACCCGCTTTCAGCCTATGCCTGGCCTGGCAATGTGCGCGAGCTAGAGAACGCCGTCGAACACGCCGCCGTGCTCTCGCGCAACGGCCCAATCACGCCAGAGCTCTTGCCCTCCAACGTCGTGTTGAGCAGCGAAGCGCGTCCTGGGCCAGGCCGGGGCGCTCGCTCGCTCGACCAAGTCGAGAGGGAACATATCCGCGCCGTGCTGGCCGAAGCGGGCGGCAACCGCACCCGTGCCGCGGCGGTGCTTGGCATCAGCCCAGCCACCTTGTGGCGCAGGCTCAAGACCATGAAGGGTTGATGATACGGTAGACTGCCCACGCATCGCCTTCTTCCATAAGCACATGACTGAGAGTACCGGCGAATCTGTCCCTGCCCCACCGGGCACTCTTCTCCAGCGTCTGTGGCGGGTCTTGCGCGCGAACCGGGGTTGGTTGGTCCTCGCGCTCCTGCTTCTGCCCTTTTGGGCCTACAAGCTGCGCGATCTGGACCTGCCCTATTTCTGGGATGAACTGGGCGTGTTCGGTCGGGCCGCGGTCTATCTGCACGACCACACACTGGGCCTTCTGCCCTCCCATTTGCCACCCGAGCTGTCGCGTGGCCACCCCATGCTCGTGACGTTCACTTTCGGCGCGCTCTTTCGCGTCTTCGGAGCCACGCCGTTGGTGGCCCATGTCTTCATGCTCCTCCTGGCCACCGGCCTGGTGGTCTCCGTGTTCTGGATTGCCCGATGGCACTGGAACGCCCAGGTGGGATTGGCGGCCGCCGCGCTTTTGATGGTGCAGCCGCTCTTCCTCGCGCAAAGCACCCTGCTCTTGCTCGAAATGCCCCTGGCCCTGGCTTGTCTCTGGTCCATGCACGCCTTTTCGCGCAAGCGTTACCTACTGGCGGGCCTTTGCACCGCCCTGGCCATTTTTGTGAAAGAGACAGCCCTGGTGCTGGGCCTAGTCCTTGGGGTGATGCTACTGGTGGAATGGCTGCGCAGCCGTCCCAGCCTGAAATCCGCGCTCGCCGGCATACTGGCCCTGCTCATCCCCGGTCTGCTCTACGGTCTCTTCCTTCTCGTCCAGAAACGCCAGAACGGCTGGTACTTCTTTCCCCTGCATGCCGTCTACGTGAACTTCCACTGGGCCGCCATGAAGGGCAAGCTGGTGGACTACAGCAATTTCGTCTTCGTGGAACAAGGCCGCTTTGCGCTCTCGGTGGTGGTTTCATTGTGGCTGCTGTTGCGGCTGTTCGGGCGGCGCAAAGGCGGGCGGCGCTTCGGTCCCAGCCTGGCCTGGACCTTCGCGCTTTTCGGGATCGGCATCCTGGTGTTCTCCGCCGGCTGCTTTTTCATGAAACGCTACATGCTGTGCCTGCTTCCGCCGCTGTCTATTCTGGCCAGCCGGGCGCTTTTCGAATTGGTCCGCGACCAGGCCAGGGTACTGGTACCAGCGGTAGCGGGTCTCTCGCTCCTGTCCCTGAACGAGTTGAAATCGCCGAGCTTCAACTACGACTACGACATGAGCTTTCGCGAGTCGGCCCTCTTACAACGTGAGGCCACCCGGTACCTGGAGGACACGGTGGGCACGGACAGGACCATCCTTACCTTTTTCCCCCCCATCTTCGGCCTGGAGGATCCGCGCTACGGCTACGCGCGAAACAAGTTCAAGCACTACTCCTACCTCTACTCTCCCGAGACGGAGTACATCTTCGTCGGCGAGGCCCTCAACCGCTATGTGCCCCCGGCGGGAGTCCGCACTGCACTCATGAAGCGCTTCTCCTGCCCGTACATGACGATCTCCCTGTACCGAGTCCTGCGCTAGCGCCTTGTATCAAGAAACCGTCGCTCGATACCGCCGTAGGCGTCAATGCGGCGGTCGCGCAAAAAGGGCCAGCCCTGGCGCACTTCCTCGATGCGCGCCGGGTCGACAGTGGCAATCAGGGTTTCTTCGCGATCCACGGGCGCCTCGGCGAGCAGCACGCCAAACGGGTCAGCGACGAAGCTGGTGCCCCAGAATTCAAGGCCAGGCGGGCCCGCTGGCGTTTCACAACCCACCCGGTTGACCACCGCAACGTAGAGGCCGTTGGCGATGGCGTGCCCACGCTGGACTGTGCGCCAGGCATCGCGCTGGGCCGCACCGTGCTGCGCCTTCTCCTGCGGGTGCCAACCGATGGCGGTGGGATAGAAGATGATGTCGGCCCCTGCCATGGCCACCAGGCGTGCAGCCTCGGGATACCACTGGTCCCAGCAGATCAGGATGCCCAACCGGCCAAGGGGCGTTTCGAACGCGCAGAAGCCGAGATCGCCGGGCGTGAAGTAGAACTTTTCGTAGTAGCCGGGGTCGTCGGGGATGTGCATCTTGCGGTAGACGCCAACCAGCGCGCCGTGGACGCCGATCACGGCCGCGGTGTTGTGGTACAGCCCTGGTGCGCGTCGCTCGAACAACGACGCGATGACGATCACGCCGGCCTGGCGAGCCGTCGCACCAAGTGCCTCTGTGCTGGGCCCGGGGATGGTTTCGGCCAGGGCAAAGTTGGCCGCGTCCTCGGTCTGGCAGAAGTAGGGCGAACGGAAGAGCTCGGGCAAGCACACCACCTGGGCGCCCTGAACCGCCGCCTCTCGGATTCTTGCGCAGGCCAGGCTGAGATTCGCCTCTGGCTCGGGCGACACGGCCATCTGGACCAGGCCAACTTTGAAAGGTGATCGGAGGGGCACGGGCGGATTCTACTTGGCCGCGGCCAGTCGCCAAGGAGGAAGCGCACGCGAGGGTGGCGAACTGGCGAGAATCTCCCCCAATCTGCTAGAACCGATCGTCAAAGTTCCTGCGACGCCAACCGAGGCACCAGATTGCAAGTCACAGATCCCGCGCCGGGCGCCAGACCGAGGATCGAGAGTGTGCCGTTCGGCAGGGCACCGGATGGGACTGCCGTGGATCTCTACCGCCTGACCAACCGCAACGGTGTCGTCGCCACGATCACCAACTACGGCGGAATCGTCGTGTCGCTGCTGGTTCCCGATCGCGAGGGCAAGCTGGGCGATGTCGTGCTGGGCTACGACACCTTGGCGGAATACGTGGCGAAAAGCCCCTACTTCGGCTGTCTGGTGGGCCGCTATGGCAACCGGATCGCCAAGAGCGAGTTCAAGCTCGACGGCCGGACCTATTCGCTGGCGAAGAACGACGGCGAGAACCATCTGCATGGTGGCAGGACGGGTTTCGACAAGGTGGTCTGGTCCCCCAAACCGCAATCCGCCCATGACTACGTCGGGTTGCAGTTGCAGTACCTGAGCAAGGACGGCGAGGAGGGCTACCCAGGTGCGCTTTCGGCTACCGTCACCTACACCCTGTCCGATCAAGACGAGTTCCTTGTCGACTACTTGGCCTTCGCCGACAAAGCCACGGTGGTCAATCTCACCCATCACAGCTACTTCAACCTCGACGGAGCCGACCGCGACACCCTCGGTCATCTGTTGACGATCCACGCTGACTCCTTCACGCCGGTTGACGGCGGCCTGATTCCAACCGGGGAGGTGCGTCCGGTCAAGGGCACGCCCATGGACTTCACCCGGCCCAAGGCCATCGGCGCTGATGTCGCGGCCAAGGACCCACAGCTTGTCGTCGGCCACGGCTACGACCACAACTGGATCCTCCGGCGAAGCGGGGAAGGGTTGTCGCTGGCCGCACGTCTGATGGGACCCGCAAGCGGCCGGGTGATGGAGATCCTTACAACCGAGCCGGGGATCCAGTTCTACGGCGGCAGTCTGCTCGACGGCACCATCGTGGGAAAGCAGGGGAAGGTTTACGGCCCCTGCCATGGCCTCTGCCTGGAGACCCAACACTATCCGAACTCGCCCAACCAGGCGGAATTTCCCTCGACGGTGTTGCGCCCGGGCGAAACCTACCGGAGTCGAACGGTACACAGGTTCTCCGTCGCAGAGCGCTAGCCGCGCCCCAAGGCAATCGCGTGGGGAGCCCGCCGGCCCTTCGGGATGGACAGCCCACCCTGCCCGCCCCGCGCGCTTCGCGCGCGCCCTCGCCGGCGGCGCACCATCGCGGGACGGTATGGCGAGGCCGAGCGAAGCGAGCGGGGCGGGGGCGGCGGGTGGGGGGCCGAAGGGCGGAGCGAACCCTCTCAGGGTTCCCATTTCAGCGACTTGCGAACGGCCGCTGGCATTCTGGCCTGCCGTCGCTGAGTGAAGACATGTGGGAGGCGCCGCACCGGGGATTCTTGTCGGCCACGGGCAGGCCATGATACCGTTGTTCTCGGGGCTGATCCGCGCCTCCCGAAAGAGCCTATGGCAGAGAAGGTAATCGGAATAGACCTGGGAACGACCAACTCGTGCGTCGCTGTCCTGGAAGGGCTCAGCGCCACGGTCATTGCCAATCGTGGGGGCTACAAGACCACGCCCTCGGTGGTGGCCATGTCCGAGACTGGCAAGCGTCTGGTCGGTCACATCGCGAAGCGCCAAGCGGTCACCAACGCCGAGAACACAGCCTATGCAGTCAAGCGACTCATCGGGCGGCCGTGGACATCGCCCGCCGTGCAGGCGGTGAAAGCGGCTGTGCCCTACGGCCTTATCGAGGGGCCCCACCAGGATGTGCGCATCAAGCTGCGCGACCAGCTCTTTTCGCCGCCCGAGGTCTCCGCCTACATCCTGCAGGAGATGCGCGCCATCGCCGAGGAGTTTCTCGGCCAGACCGTCAGCAAGGCGGTCGTTACGGTTCCTGCCTACTTCAACGACGGTCAGCGTCAGGCAACCAAGGACGCGGGGCGCATCGCGGGCCTTGACGTCATCCGCATCATCAACGAGCCGACCGCGGCTGCCCTGGCCTATGGCTTTGGCCGGGACGTGGAGGGCAAGGTCGCCGTGTTCGACCTCGGCGGCGGCACCTTCGACGTCTCTTTGCTGGACATCAGCAACGGCGTGTTCGAGGTGGTGGCCACCGCAGGTGACACCTTCCTGGGCGGAGAGGACTACGACAAGCGCCTGGTTGACTGGCTGGTCCAGGGTTTTGCCAAAGAGAACCGGGTCGACCTGCGCAGCGACACGATGGCTTTGCAGCGGCTCAAGGACGCGGCCGAGAAGGCCAAGTGCGATCTTTCGTCGGTGCGCGAGGCCGAGATCAACCTTCCCTTCATCATCTCGACCAGCAAGAATCAGGCCTACCACCTGAATCGAGTCGTCACGCGCGGCAAGCTGGAGGAGCTGACGCTGGATCTGACCGAGCGAACCATCCAGATCTGCCGGCTAACCATGGAAGACGCTGGCATCAAACCGCGGGATTTGGCCGAGGTGGTCCTGGTGGGCGGCATGACCCGCATGCCAAAGGTGCAGGAGCTGGTGGCCGAGTTCTTCGCTCGCGAGCCGTGCAAGGGTGTGCATCCTGACGAGGTCGTGGCCATGGGCGCAGCCATCCAGGGCGCTGCGCTGATCGACGCCGCGGCGGCGCCCGACATGCTCCTACTCGACGTCACCCCGCACTCGTTGGGGATCATGGTGGCAGGCGGCTACTTCCACCGCCTGATCGACCGCAACACCACGGTGCCAACCTCGAAGAGCCACGTCTTCACCACGGTCCGCGACGATCAGACCTCGGTGAAGATCGTGGTCTTCCAGGGCGAAGCCGAACGGGCCGAGGAGAACGAGTTGCTGGGCGAGTTCGTGCTTTCCGGTCTGCGCAAGGCGCCGAAGGGCGAGGTGGAGGTGGATGTCACCTTCGAGATTTCTGCCGACGGCATCGTGGGCGTCTTTGCGCAGGACATGGAAACCGGCACCGAGCAACACATCACGGTCACCGCCACCAGTGGTCTCACCGAAGCCGAGATCGAGCGCATGGCCAGCGAGAACCAGGAGTTCCTGGTGTCCAGCCGCGCCGAGGAAGAAGTGGAGAAGGAGCGCCAGCGCATCGAGAAGCTGGTGCACGAAGCCGAGGCGCTTCTGCCCAAAGTGCAGGAGATACTTTCCGGAACTCCCTTCGGGCAGGACAGCCTGGACAATGTGCGTCTTATCCTCGACGACGCGCGCGCCGCGGTTGAACGCCGTGATGCGGCTGCGCTGGAGCAGGTGTCAGAACCGCTCGTCCGCACCTTGAACATGTTCCGCGGGGTCGTGGACAGTGCGCGCCCTCGGCCCCCGTGAGGCATCCGTGGCGCGTGATATGTCGCACGAGGCTCGCGAGCTCACCCAGCGAGGACTGGAGGACTATTCACGCGGTCGAAATGCCCTGCGCCTCATGGCGGCCCTGCGGCGGGCCCAGGCGGTAGAAATGGTTCCGGTGGGTTAGCTACGGCTTGTCTGGAAATTCGGGACCGCAGGATATGCCGGCTCGCGGGTCCGCGGCTCGCGAGGGCGTGGGCGAGAGCGTGTTCGTGGGCGTCGCGCGGGAGGCGGAAAGCGTGCCGCTCACATTCAACCCACCGCTCACTCTCACGGGAGCCGCCCACGCTAGCCGTTTTCCGCTCGTCGCTCACGCTGCCGCTCATGCGCACGCTGGCCGACCTGCGCTTGAAACCTTCCGACACGCTCCAGCTAGATCTTTTCCGGCGACTCTGGTAGTCGTCCGCGCATGAAGATCGTGCTCGCATATTCTGGCGGACTCGACACCTCTGTGGCCATCGGCTGGCTGCGGGAAAAATACCAAGCTGAGATCGTTGCCTTCTGCTCGGACGTCGGGCAGCAAGAGGACCTGGAGGCCGCACGCCAAAAGGCCCTGCGTTGTGGCGTGGTGGCCTGCTACGTTCTCGACCAGCGTGAGGAGTTTGTGCGCGATTTCGTTTTTCCGGCGGTGCGCGCGGCAGCTCTCTACCAGGGTGAATACTACCTGGGCACGTCACTGGCGCGTCCCTGCATCACGCGCGGCCTGATGGAAGTGGCGGCCAAGGAGAACACCAACGTCATCGCCCACGGGGCCACGGGCAAGGGCAATGATCAAGTGCGCTTCGAGCTGGGCGCCTACTGGTTCAACCCGTCGGTCAAGATCATCGCGCCTTGGCGTGAGTGGGACTTCAAGTCGCGCTCCGAGTTGATCGCGTTCGCCCAGTCGCACAACATTCCGGTCGAGGCCAGCACGGCCAAGCCCTATTCCATCGACCGCAACCTTCTGCACACCAGCTACGAGGGCGGCATCCTGGAAGACCCGGACGCCGAGCCGCCGGCTGAGATGTTCCAGCGCACGGTGGATCCGCGGCGCGCCCCGGACCAGGCGCGCGAGGTGGCGATCTCTTTCGAACGAGGAACGCCGGTGGCGGTGGACGGCAAACCACTGTCGCCTGCGGCGCTGCTCACCGAGTTGAACAAGATCGCGGGCGAGCACGGGGTGGGCCGCGCGGATGTGGTGGAGGACCGCTTCGTAGGGATGAAGAGCCGTGGCGTGTATGAGACGCCGGGCGGAACCCTGCTTTACAAGGCCCACCGCGGGGTCGCGTCGCTGACCATGGATCGCGAAGCCATGCGGCTGCGCGACACCCTGGCGGTCGAGTACGCCGGCCTGGTGTATCGCGGCTTCTGGTTCTCGCCCGAGCGCGAGGCCGTGCAGAAGCTGGTTGACGATGTGAACGAACCAGTCACCGGCACAGCCCGGCTGCGACTCTACAAGGGCAGCCTGACCCTCATCGGCCGCACCGCACCCAAGTCACTGTACCGCACCGATGTCGTGACCTTCGAGGACGATCACGGCGCCTACGACCAGCGCGACGCAGGCGGCTTCATCCGCCTGAATGCGCTTCGTCTGCGCACCACCGCCAGCGCACGGCAGAAGTAGGCGGCCAGCGCGGGGGCCAAGCTGCGCCCGGTGCCGGCCCGCCTATCCTGATGGACGCATGACCCGCACCTTTGTGGGCGTCGCCACCACGAAACAGCGGGCCCATGTGACGGCGTCTGAACTTGACAACCAGGCAGTCACGTAGTCGCCAATCCGCCACTGCTCGCTGTCGGGCAGCCTGACCAGCAGCAACCCGCAATGCGTCCCGGGCGCAAATCTCCTCCGATCAGAGAAATCCAGATCCAGCGTGACCAGAAAACGCTGCTCCGTCTGGGCTGCGACCCATACGTCCTCGTCGCGCCGCCCGCCCAGTCCCTCGTCCCGCACCGTGTCCGCATCCAATCCAAGAGAAGCGAGGCGACGGCGAACAGTATGCGGAATGTTCTCGTCCAGCTTGATCTTCACGCGACCTTGACCTCGTGAGGAGCCGGGGTCGGGGCGGGAAGATCCTCACTGGCGGACGCCGCGGCAAACGCGACAACGACACGCACATCCTCCTCGGTCAGGCTGGGGAAGTCGGTCAAGATCGTCGTCGCAGTCTCACCATGGGCTAGGTAGCCCAGGATGGTCCGCACCAGAACGCGCGTTCCACGCACAACGGGCTGTCCGCCGCAGATCCCCGGATCGCGAACGATTCTGTCTTGGAAGGTCATGGCGTCTGCCCCAATTCTTGGCCCCCTCAGGCCTGGCGTCCACTCTGTTCTTGCGCGGATCTGGCGACAACCCGGCACGACGCATGGCGATGACCATCAACTCGGATAGGTCCGGGGCCGACCACCGTGAGTCCGCTTCCCAGTCCAAGCCGTTCGTCGCCGCTCCATCGATGGCACCCATCCAGCACAGAAGTAGCGGGGCTGTCCCCCGGGGCGCGCTTCACCTGTCCTGACCCTCGCCCGGCCGAGCCACGAGGTGAAACCGTTCTACGTTGCTGACATTCCTGTCGGAGTCTGGTCGCGGGCGAATCTGCCAGAGAGATCCCTTGGCCGAGGGCCTTCCTTGGTTCACATCAGTGTGCCCTCGAAGATCTGCGGGCGCGGCTGCCCCAACCTGACGGGAATGTCATACTTGGGCAGGGTAGGCGACAGTCGCCCGAGATGGCCCGGGCGTTGCAGAAGTCACAGTCCGTCGTTCTTCATTCCTTTGTACCTCTGCCAAGGAGCCTTCATGTTCAGACTCGGACTTTGGTTGGGATTCGTCGCCCTGTGTGTCGCGGCGTGCTCGGGGGAGACCTTGGAGCCCGCAGGTGCCCTTGGAGATGCCGGGGGCGCTGCAGGCGCGGGTGGCGTCTCCGAGGCCGGCAGCCCAACTGTTTGCGCGACATCCACCGGTCCGCTCAGCACCGAGGCCACACCTCGCCGTACCTTGCCCTGGACCTTCGTGGCAAGCAATCGTGCCCCAGATGCAGGGGCTGGGGGCGCGCCTGGCCCGACCTCAGGCCCGCCAGACGTCGATGCGTCTTCAGGCGACGCATCTTCGCCGTCGGGCTGTGAGGGAGTCCCGTCGTTTCCATCCACTCTGACCTGCCGCGGAGGTGCCTGGCTTCGGTCAACCGCAACCGGTCCCACACTCACCTTCGACGACGGCTCGCAACTCCTTTGGGATGCCAGCGGGATCGACACGCCGGTCGCCAAACCGTACATCCTGCAAGCGGACGGGGACCGAGTGTGGGTCGACTTCGAGCAACGTTGGTGGGTCGTCTGTCCCTACTGTGGCGCCTACCAGACCGACACAATCGAGATGCGAGAAAGCGAGGGTGGCAAGGTGCGCTTCATCGCTCGCGAAGGGGATCGTCTTTCCGACCTGTCAGATGCCCAGGTGACGGAGATATTCGGAGTCACGGCGGCCACCCGTCTGAGTTGCAGCTTTCACGCGACTGCTGGCTGCTCTGAGTTCGAACGGAGCCAGTTCGATCGCGTGCTGGAGACCGACCCCGAGCAGGTCATCCTTGATGCAACCCTGACGCGTGTCGTTTCTCCCAACGGGGAATACGACGTATTTTGGGCCACCAGCAGTGAAACGCAAATCACCTGGGTCCCCAACTGCCAGGACGGACCCGGAGTCGCGTCCGACAGCGGTTTCGCAGCGAGCCGGATCGCACCGTAGTGTTGCGCCGCCCCGGCGCGCCGCTGGTCGTGGCGAAACACGAATCGGCCGCGCCGCCGTTGACGTGGTTGTAGACAAGGATCTGGACCGCGCCGCCATCGCTCGACACGGTGGCCACGGCATTGACGCCATCCGCGGTCGTGCCTCTCTGCAGATCTCCTCCGCCGAACGCTCGGCAGGCGCTGGCCCACGCGCTCAGCCACCCGATCGCGCTGTCACCCAGGCGCCGGTCTCAGCAAGGAAGCGTTGGATTTGTCCGATGCCCGCGGTGGCCGCGACGAACAGCTTCTTCGGATCCACGTCGCCGTAGGCATGTGCGATGAGGTTGCGCAGTTTCGTTCCCCGCTGCATGGCCTCCGCGGTTTCCGGGGTGATGACGCCGTGCTGGCGCAGGAATGTGAACGTATCGCCCAGGCTGGCGGGCGCGCCCCATCCTTCGTCCGTCACGATGTGGCTGCCCAAGTCCACCGCTTCCTGCACGGCAAGAAGCATGTTGAAGGCCACTTGCTCGACAAGATCAACACGGCTCGAAAACTGTTCGGCACCGACTACGAGGCCGAGGCGAATTCGCTCCAGGCGGCCCTGGATGCGCGAAGCTTTGAACGCAACCAGCTCAAGTCTGGTCATGGGCGGCCTTCAGGTGGCGAAACATCCCCGCGGCACAGCGAAGCAGAATGGGGCGCAGATCCTCATGCTCGACCAGGGCGCGCGCCACGAAATCTGCAAAGGCGCCCAGCCGCGCCTCGTACAGACGCTGCCCTTGCGAAGCCTCGAAGCGCAACAGCGTCGAGGCGTTGTCAAGGCGGACCAGGTCGACTTCGCGACCGAGGATCTTGTCCAGCTCTGCAGCCAGCGCCAGTTCTTCATCGAAGCTGAGAACTCGGTCGGGCGAAGGCAGTATGCCAATATCGATATCGCTGTCCGGCCTTAGCCTTCCCTTGGCAGCCGATCCAAAGAGAATCGCTACCTCGACGCCAGCCTGCGCCAGCAGGCGGCCAACGGCTGGGGACTCCATTGCGTCCACACGGCCAGTGTACCACGAGGGATGCGCCGTCCCTTGGGGACGGCGGCCTGCAAGGTCGGTCGTCATCGTGTCCGGCATCACCGGGTACATGGACGGAAAATAGAAAGTCACACGGCGCCGGTACCCTCGCACCGTAGTGTCGCGGACGCGCGGCGAGCCGCTGGTCGTGGCGAAACACAAGCGCAACTAGGACGCTATCCGCGTCACTCGCGAGCGAGAAGCCTGCGCACCAGGGCCTCCACCTGGCGCTGCGTGGTTGCTTCCTCGCCCGAGTTGTCGATGACGTCCGTGGCGGCTCGGCGTTTCTCTTCCAGGGGAAGCTGAGCATGTATTCGCGCCAGGGCCTGAGCGCGGCTGCTTCCTTCCCGGGCCATCACTCGGCCAAGCTGTTGCTCCTCGCTGGCCGCAACCACCACCAGACCGTCGAGGTGGCTGTGCTGGCCGGTTTCGACCAGCAAGGCAGCTTCAAGGAACGCGAGCTGGAGGCCCTGTTGTCGAAGCGCACTGGCCTGGGCGAGCGCGCGCTCCATGATGCGCGAATGGGTGATGGCCTCTAGGCGCGCACGCGCGGCAGGGTCGGCGAAGATGCGCTCCGCTAGCTTCTTGCGATCAATGCCGCCGCTCTGGTCGACGACATCGGGCCAGGCGGTCACAATCTCGGCGTGGGCGGGCTGACCCGGCTCCACAATCTGGCGGGCCAGAAGATCGGCGTCGATGACCGGCACGCCCAGGTCGCGAATCATGCGCGCCACGGTGGACTTGCCGGTGCCAATGCCTCCCGTGAGGCCGACTAACTTGAACATGCGGTGTGCATTCTAGCTGGATTTCCAACACCGGCGGTGTTTCCGCCCGGACTTGCCGAAGCCGTCTCCCGTCGCGTTACACTGACCGCACGGTTGGAGCAACCCAAACGGCGCGCAGATCGCGTATTCTTGGACTCCTGATGACCCCGGCGTCACCCTCCTTGGATCTCATCGTAGCCGCCCTGCGCAGCGGCCCGCCGCTGCGGCTTGCCATGCTGTTTGGTTCGACTTCAGCGATGGCGTGCTGGCCATTGTCATCACCATCATGGTGCTGGGATTGACGGTGCCGCGTGGGAGCGACATGGCGGCGCTGGGGCCGCTCTTGCCGGTGTTTTCGAGTTACGTCCTGAGTTTCCTCTATAGGCAGTTTCAGCCGGCTACGATCTCTTCCGGCGAGAGCACAGCGAAGTTGACACGTCCCAACCCCATTCCCTCCGCGATTCGCAGGTTCTCCGGAACGGGTTTGTTCGGGAAAAGAGTGAACGCCCACGCATCCAGCGCCACGGGGTCAACACCCGCGGCAATTGTTCTGGTGGGTTTGACGTCGTCCAGATTGCCACCAGCGGGACCGTGTTCCAGCAGGACACGGGACGCATCCACGATTGTCAATGTGGGACGCATGAGCGCGGCCAGCTCTGCAATGGAGTGCTGCAAATCGGAGTGAAAGGCGATTCTGGTCTTGCCGGTGATGCCCAGCCAGTTCTTGAGACCCGCGGTGACGCCGGTGAGGCCATGATGTTTGGCCACCGGAATGTTGACGATCTTGTCAGCAATGATAAAGGGCTCAAGCACGTCCCAGATGCCCAGGCGCTTCGAGATCTCCACGGTGTAGTAGCGGCTGTCCTCGGGAAGGATGACTTCTGCGCCGGCTGCCGTGGCAGCGGCCAGAATGCCACTGCGCTCAAAGGCTGCGCGGGATCTTCGAACAGGACAATCGGTGACGATGTGCTCTCTGTGGTGAAAAAGCTAACCAACCCCCCCGGTGAAATCCTCGTAGACTATCGGCATCATGGCCAAGCCAGCCCCGCCTGCCGTTCTCGACGCCGTATTCTTGGCCGAAGTGCGCGAGGCCGGTCAGTGGCCGCCCGAGGGGCCGCCCGAGGTGGCCATCGCGGGCCGCTCCAACGTGGGCAAATCGACGCTGCTCAACCGTTTGGCCGGCCGGCGCACACTGGCGCGCGTGTCCAAGACCCCGGGGCGAACCCGCGGGATCATCTTCTATGACCTCTCCCTGCGCCTGCCAGGAACCAGCGAGCGTGTCGTCTTGCGCTTGGTGGACCTACCGGGCTACGGCTACGCGCAGGTTTCTCGCGACGAGCGCAAGGCCTGGCAACGCCTGGTCGAAGGCTATGTGAAGGCACGATCCTCGCTGCGCCTGTTTCTGATCGTGCTTGATGCACGCCGGCCGCCGGGCGAGGAGGAACTCCAGCTTGCGGAGTGGCTGCGGAGCGAGCGGGTCCCGCACCACCTGGTGGTGACCAAGACGGACAAGCTGCGCGCGGCTGAGCAGGGCGCAGCCCGCGACAAGGCGCGCGCCGGGTTCGGGCCCAACCCGCCCCCGCTGTCGCTGGTCTCCGGAGAAACCGGCGAGGGGGTGGACGCGCTGTGGGCCACGCTCGTCGCGGCGGCGGGCTTGCGCGACCGCGACCCCGAGCCGTTGTAAGCTACCGGCAATCCGGAGTCGATCCGTGGCCGTCAACAAGGCTTCTCAGCCCAGCCTCATCCAGCCGCTCACCCCGGCTGATCTGGACGCGGTCATGGAGATCGAGCGCCTGTCGTTTCGCACCCCTTGGCTGCGTCAGGCTTTCGAGGAGGAAATGGCGCGTTCCTGGGCGCGCGTCGAGGTCTTGCACGATACCGTCACCGGCCTCCCCGTGGCTTTCGCTGACTATTGGCTGGTGGCTGACGAGTTGCACATTCTGAACATCGCGACCCACCCTGAGGCGCGACGCCAGGGCCATGGTGCGCGTCTTCTGCGCCATATTCTGGAGGTCGCCCGGCGGGCTAGCTACAAGACCGTCGCGCTCGAGGTGCGGCGGTCGAACTTGGCAGCGCAGGCGCTCTATCGTCATTTTGAGTTTCAGCAGGTCGGGATCCGCGCTCGCTACTATGAGGATAATGACGAGGATGCCATCGTCATGACACTGAGGCTGCGAGGGTAGACGATGCACACGCTGCTCCTCGCGCTCCTGCTTTCTACCGAAACAGACGCTGGACCGCCGATGGACGCCGGACCACCGAAGGACGCCGGACCGCCGAAGGACGCCGGAGCGCCGAAGGACGCCGGAGCGCCGATGGACACCGGCCTGCCGATGGACACCGGCCTGCCGATGGACGCGGCACCGCCGGTGGACGCCGTGCCGCTGATGTGCGTCGCGCCGTCGATGGACGCCGCACCGCCTGCGAATCCGCTGCCTGATTTTGCGATCGCGCGGGTGCGCACCCAGGAGCCGGTGGTGGCGTTGACTTTCGACGCCTGCGCTACGTTGAAGCAGGACAACGGCTTCGATCGCGAGGTGTTCGACATCCTGAAGCGCGAGCAGATCGCGGTAACGGTGTTCCCGACCGGCCGCTGGATCGAGACCCATACTGCCGAAGCCAAGGAGTTGGCCGCAGAGGCTTGGATCGAATTCGGCAACCATTCCTACTCGCATGCCTATATGACCCGCATCCCGCGGCGCCAAGCGGTCGAGGAGGTCGGGCGCACCGAGGCAATCATCGCCGAGTTGGGGCGAAGGTCGGTTGCCTTTCGGCCGCCCGCAGGCGCGTGGAGCCGGTCGGTGGTGCGCCTGGCGGCCACGCATCACCTGCCCACGGTCGAATGGGATGTGGTCTCCGGCGATGCCGGCGGCCACGTCGCCGCGGAGAAGATGGTGGCGACTGTGCTATCCACGGCCAGGCCTGGGTCCATCATCATCTTCCACATCAATGGGCGTGCGCCGTATACCAAAGATGCCTTGCCTGACATCATTCGTGGCCTGCGCGCGAAGGGCCTGGGTTTCGCCACCGTGCTGGATCTCTTGCACGAGCCCGATGCCCAGCCGGAACCGGCCCAGCCCTCGCTCTTGGGCTATCCCCCGCTCCATGACAGCAAGCGAGGGCCGGAAAAGGCGAAAGGAATCGTCGATGAACATTCGCCGGATTGAGGCCGCGGTCGCACGCCGCCAGGCTGAATGGATCGTCGCGATGGAGCCCTGGTTGTCCATGGGATATCGAGCCGCGCCGCTGGGGCGATGGCTTTCCCGGCGCGCCCGCTCTGGCTACGTGCTGGCTGTCGTGCGCAAGCGCGCGGTTCTCGGGATCGTGGTGTTTCAGCCTGAGTTTCTCCTTGGCAGTTTCATCGCGCTGCTCGCGGTGCGGCCGCAAGCAGCGGGCCAGGGCGTGGGCGGGGCCCTGGTTGCGCGGGTCGAGCGCGACACCTTCGCCCATCGTCGCTGGCTGTATGTCTCATCGGACAGCAAGAATCTGCCTGCTGCACGCTTCTACAAGAAACTCGGCTTTGAGCGTGTGGCGCGCCTGCCGGGCCTGGTTTGCGAGGACCGTGTCGAGATCTTGTGGCGCAAGAGGCGCGCCTAGCTTGAAAAGCCCGCCACGCCGAACCAGACTGGACGCAACGAGCGTGACGGGCCTTCGCCACGAGACAAAATCCTGGGGTGGTCATCGAGACCCATGCGCATAATACCAGCAGCAACCATCACGGAAACCATCGCGCGTCTGTGCCAGCAGGCAAACTACTTCTTGCCGTTCGACGTGGAGGACGCGCTGATCGAGGCATCCCAGAAAGAGGGATCGCCCCGCGCTCGCGAGATACTCACCCAGATCTCTGGCAACGCAAACGTGGCGCGCGAGAGATCCATCGCGCTCTGCCAGGACACTGGCATTGCCGAGATCTTCGTGAACCTGGGCCAGGAGGTGCACATCGACGGCGAAATTCTGCAGGACGCCGTCAACAAGGGCGTGGCGCGCGGCTACGCCATGGGCTACCTGCGCACATCCATCGTTGCCGATCCGCTGGACCGCGTGAACACCAACGACAACACGCCCGCCCAGCTCACGCTGGTCATCGTGCCTGGCGACCGGATTGAGATCACCGTTCTTCCCAAAGGCGGCGGCACCGAGAACGCCAGCGCATTGCGCATGTTTCCGCCTTCGGCGGGATGGCCGGGCATTGTCGAATTCGTGCTTGAAACCGTGCGGGAAAAAGGAATCAACGCCTGCCCGCCGCTGGTGGTCGGCGTGGGCATTGGCGGCAGCTTCTCGGCCGTCGGCAAGCTGGCGAAGCTGGCGCTTCTTCGCCCAGTTGGTTCCGTGCCTGCAGCGGGCGCCTACGCGGCAAGGGAAAGGGAGCTTCTGGATGCGATCAATGCGCTGGGGATCGGCCCCATGGGTCTGGGCGGTCGGACCACAGCGCTCGCCGTGCACATCGAGCATGCGCCTTGTCACATCGCGTGCCTGCCGGTTGCGATCGCCATGAACTGCCATTCAATGCGCAGGATGACGGAGACAATCTGACCATGGCCCGTTCCCTAGCAATTGCGGAGCTCATCCAACAGATTCCGTCCCTGCGGGCGGGCGACGACCTATTGCTCAACGGGACTCTGTTCACCGCGCGCGACGCCGCACACAAGCGACTGGCTCAACTGATCGCCGACAAACAGCCGTTGCCGCTGCAACTGGCGAATACCGCCATCTACTACTGCGGCCCGGCGCCGGCCAGACCGGGCGATGCCGTAGGGCCCTGCGGACCCACCACGTCCGCGCGCATGGACCCCTACACGCCCTTGTTGTTGTCCCAGGGGGTCAGGATCACGATTGGCAAAGGCAAACGGTCAGCGGCGATCACCGACGCGTGCCGGACCTATCAGGCGCTGTATTGCGTGGCGACGGGAGGCGTGGCGGCTCTCCTGTCTCGCAAGGTCACGCGTTCCGAGATCGTCGCCTTCGCGGACCTTGGCCCCGAGGCGATCTGGCGGTTTGAGGTCGCGGATTTCCCGGTCACGGTCGCGCTGGACAGCCAGGGGAACAACGTCTTCGAACTTTCAACGAACCGGTGACCTGGACCGCCGGATAGAAGCGGAGTGACTCACGTCAGGGAGACGCGGCCGGCGAGGCGGTCAGGAGCAGCACGTTCTTCCCGATCTGCAGGCGGGGAAAACAGCGGGCCGGCCAGACCAAGACGCGATCGTCACCAATCGAGGGCTCCGCCTCGACCAGGCGCGGACACAAGGCCTGCCGGGTGATCCTGTCGACGAACCAAGGCGTCGCGTCTGGTGCGAGCAACACCCTCTCGACCGGCACGGGCAAGCGGTACTCGACGGGCGGACCGACCTCGAGGGGAATGCCGGTGGGCAAGGCAACCTGGCCTTGCGCACGGGCGATGATCAGGCTATCGAGATTGGGGTTGGATTCCAGAGGACCGATCGAACTCGCGAACAGCACGTTGGGGCACTTCAGCGGCACGCCACGGTGCGGACCCATGCGCGGGTCGTTCGAGAGGGCCAGACTCGATTTGCCGCCAGCCGCCTCGCATATGAGCCTGCAATACGCCTTCTGAAATGATTCCCGGGCAACCGCCTGAGAAAATGTGGGTAGCTCGATCCTAGAGAAGATGGCCAGCGGCACGGATGGCGGAGCCAGAAACAAGAACAAGGGGCCCAGTGCGACGGCCAGCGCAATCCGGCCGCGCAGGAGGCGGCTCAGCGTTGGCGGCCAGGATGCAGGGGCCAGGCAAGACAAGGCCGCCACGCCGATCAGGTAGCCCGTCTCGGCACAGTAGAAGACCGCGTAGAACACTACATTGAGCGCCACCGTTGCCCACATAGTCCGGCGCCACGTGCCCCGCCCCTTCGACCAGGTGATCAGCGGGATGGCCGCTATCACGCTGCTCACGAAAGCGATGTTCACATTGGTGACGACCGTCTTCCAGGTCGCGCGTGCGCCGAAGATACTGTCGGTCGCGCCGTAGAAGTCCGTCAGCAGCGCGGCCGTGGCGCGACGGTAAAGGGTCCAGCCACCGGACAGCACGACCACGGGCACCGCCCAAAGAAACGCCGTCACCGAGACCACGAAAAGTGCCAGCAACCACTCTTTCCACGGTCGCCGCCAGAACACCCAAAGCAACATCGGCGACAAGAGCAGCGGGATGTTGGGCCGTACAGAACCCGCCAGCGCGAAGGCCATGACCAGCAACAGCCGCCCTGCGAGTGTCGAGCGGCGAACCATGGCCGCGGTGGCGCCGAAGAGCAGCAAGGTGCAGAGGGCCTCGGCGGCGTGAGACTGGCCGTCGGCCCCGTACTTTACCAGCATGGGATGCAGGGCTGCCAAGGTCGCGGCGAAAAGCGGCCGGGAGACGCCTTTCGGTTCATCGAGGAATTGGCGGCAAGCCCAGTAGCTGGCCGGGATGCTGAACAGGCCACACAGGCGACTGCCCCACTCGGCGATCGGGAGGGGGCCCAGGCTTGGGACCAGAAGATGGATCAGTTTCAGCCACAGCACATAGCCGGGGTAGCCTGGCG
>Ga0182021_10002187_pt1 | contig 22783 bp, 17 predicted proteins | sample 612E3MmetaG_FD_120493 | JGI IMG/M metagenome (GOLD analysis project Ga0182021, IMG submission 120493) | Permafrost microbial communities from Stordalen Mire, Sweden - 612E3M metaG (Illumina Assembly) | ecosystem: Environmental > Terrestrial > Soil > Wetlands > Permafrost | place: Sweden... | reverse complement strand
GGAGCGCGGCGCCCGGGTCGTCTGCCTCGACCCGCGCCAGACGCTGAGCGCCGTCGCTTTGGCCGACGAATGGATTCCCGTCCGGCCGGGGACGGACACGGCCCTGATGAGCGCCATGGCCTACGTCATGATCACGGAAAATCTCCATGACCGCGATTTCATCCGGACCCATTGCCTGGGCTTCGACGAGACCCGGATGCCGGCCGGCGCGGAAGGCGCGGAGAGCTATAAAGACTATATTCTCGGTTCGCGCGACGGCGTCCCCAAGACCCCGGAATGGGCCGAGGCGCTCACGGCCGTGCCGCGGGCGACCATCGCCCGGCTGGCCCGTGAATACGCGACCACGAAGCCGGCCGTCCTCTACCAAGGCTACGGGATGCAGCGGCGGGCCTATGGCGAGCAGGCCGTGCGGGCCGGATGCGTCCTGGCGGCCATCACCGGCAACGTCGGCATCCCGGGCGGATGGGCCGGCGGCATCGCCCTGCAGGCCCCTGACGGCGGCGTGGGCTGGGCCATCCTGCCCGTGGGCGAGAATCCGGTCCAAGCCCTCATTCCATCTTTCCTTTGGTCCGAAGCCGCCCTCCGCGGCCACACCATGGGGCCGGCCGACGGCGTCGTCGGCGCGGACCGGCTGGGGACGGACATCAAGCTCATCTGGTCGGTGGCCTCCAACATCCTCATCAACCAACACAGCAACGTCAATCGCTCCGCGGAGATCCTGGCCGACGAGAACAAAGTCGAGTTCCTGGCCGTCCAGGACAATTTCCTGACCCCTACGGCCCGCTATGCCGACCTTCTCCTGCCGGCCTGCACCCAGTTCGAGACGTGGGGCATCCAGGACGGCTGGAAGTACGGCGAGGAAGTCATCCTGGCCCCCAAGATCGTGGATCCCCCGGGCGAAGCCATGAGCGACTACGCCATCTGCGCCGGGATCGCAGCGAAGCTGGGGGGTGCCGAGGCCTACACCGAGGGCCGCGACGAGCACGGCTGGGTGGAATGGGCGGTCGATCATTATCGGAAGATGCGTTTCCCCCAAATGCCCGGATTGGCCGCGCTCGAATCGGCCAACGCCGGCCTCTACGCCCGCCCGGTCGAAACGCCCGCCGTGGCCTTCGCTGATTTCCGCCGCGATCCGGCCGCCCATCCGCTGCCCACACCGTCGGGCAAAATCGAGATCTTCTCCAAAAAGCTCTTCGACCTGAAGCGGCCGGACGAAATCCCGGCCGTGCCCAAGTACATCCGCGAATGGGAGAGTCCGTTCGGGCCCGAGGCCGCGGATTTCCCGCTCCAGGTCGTCGGCCACCACGCCCTGTCGCGCGTCCATTCGACGCACGGCAACGTGCCCGAGCTCACCGAGGCCTTCCCCCAGCGGGTCTTCATCAACCCGCTCGACGCGGAGCGGCGGGGCCTTCGCGACGGCGACGCGGTCAAAGTTTGGAACGGGCGCGGCGCCCTCGTCCTTCCCTGCCGGATCACGGGCCGGGTCATGCCCGGCGTTCTGGCCATCCCCCAGGGCGCCTGGTGGGCGCCGGACGCAGAGGGGCTTGACCGCGGCGGCAACGTCAACGTCCTCAGCTCGGAGCGTTGGACGCCCTACGCCTTCGGCAACGCCCAGCACACGATCATGGCTCAGGCGGCCAAGGCGGGGAGGCGCTGAGCATGTCCCGCCGGCTGGGATTTTTCGTCGACGCCTCCTCGTGCTCGGGCTGTAAAGCCTGCGCCATGGCCTGCCGGGACAAGAACGACCTGCCGTCCGGGGTCCGCTGGCGGAGGGTCTACGAGATCGCCGGGGGAAGCTGGCGGCGGGAGGGCGAGGCCTGGGTTCCCGAACTCGTCGCCTATAATCTCTCCATCGCCTGCAACCATTGCGAGAAGCCGGAGTGCCTGGACGGCTGTCCTTCGGGGGCCATCCGGCGCCGCGAGGACGGCATCGTGGTCATCGACCGGGAGAATTGCCTCGGCTGCCGGTACTGCGAATGGGCCTGCCCCTATGGCGCGCCGCAGTACGACGAAGAGGCCGGGATCATGACCAAGTGCGACCTTTGCGCCGATCTCGTCGACGCCGGAACCAGCCCGGCCTGCGTACGGGCCTGCCCCATGCGGGCCTTGGACTTCGGGGATATCGAGGACCTGCGCGCCAAGCACGGCGGCACGGCCGACGTCCATCCCCTTCCGCCGCCCGAAGTGACCCAGCCGTCGTTGACCGTCCGGCCGCACCGGGACGCGGCCAAGGCCCGCGAAAAAAAAGGATTGATCACGAATCGCGAGGAGACCTGACATGAAATTCCGCGAGTGGCCGCTCGTCCTCTTCACCGTGCTGGGGCAGGCCGCCGCGGGCGCGGCGCTTTTCCTCGTTTTGCCTCTCTATATTTTTCCCGATTGGTCCGCCATCCGCGGCGTGGACGCGTTGCGCATCGCCGGCCCGGCCGCCGTTGTGGTCCTGCTGGGCGCGGCCGCCGTCTTTTCGCTGTTCCATTTGGGCCGCCCCCAGAGGGCTTACAAGGCCCTGGCCAAGTCCGGCTCGTCCTGGCTGAGCCGCGAGATCACGGCCGAATTGATCTTCGGGATCGCCTCCGCCGCCCTGGCCGCCCTGTCCTGGAAGATGCCGCGCTCGGCGGCCTCCATAACCCTGTCCGTGCTGGTCGTCGCCGAAGCCGGGGCCTTCCTCTACAGCATGGCCCGGATCTACACGATCAAAGCGGTCCCGGTCTGGTTTTCGCCGGCGACGCCGGTGTCGTTTTTTTCGACGGCGCTGGTCCTGGGCTCCCTGATCGGGGCGATTCTTTCAGGGATGGTCGGGACGCCGGGACCGGACCAGGCCCGCTTCCAATCCGGCCTGGGCGGCGCCGCGGTCATCACCCTGGGAGTTGCTTTCGTGGCGGCCATCCTCTATGCGCCCCGCTTCGGGATCTTCGCCCGCAAGGAGCCCTTTCCGGTCGCGCCGCCCGTCCGCGGCTTGGCCTTGATCCAGGCGATGCGCCTGGCTCTGCTGGGCCTGGCCCTGGCATTTGTCGGATTCGGTTCGGCTCTCGTCCCTGCCCTGGCCGCCGCCTTCGTCTCCGAGATCCTGGGGCGGTTCGTCTTCTATTCCCTGCCCGCCGGGTTCTGAGAGAGGGCGCTTCAAATCCTCGTCTTAAATCAAAATACGGAAATCACCTTGGATCATAGGATAAGACGATCCCGATCCGCAAAAGAGATCGGCCTCCCGATCTCTCTATCAAAAAACTCTCTCCCGGAACATGTCTGTTAGTACGAATGCTATCTTTTTAGAATGAAGCTGGCCGGGGCGTAGGCGCCCAGATCGAAGGGCAGCCGGCCCTCCTTCAATAAAACAGGCTTTCCTATGGCCCGGCCGCGCAGATCGACCGGTGTCGCCGTGGCGAAGGCAGCGCCCGCGGGAAGCGTCACGGCCAGGGGGCCGGCGACGCCCCCCTGCTCCCAGAAGCGCAGCACCGTTCCCTCGCCATCCGGATTGGGGCCGAAGGCCGTGACCGCGATTCCTTTACGGGAGAGCGTCAAGCCGGCCCTGGAGGGCGGCAAAGAGCCGGGGTTGCTCCGCGACCGGCCGACGCGCAAAGGAACGCGGGTTTCCATCGACGGCGTGAAGAGCGCCGCCTCCGGCATGAACTTGTCGAAGGCCCAGAGCCGCACCCGCGAGGTCATGCGGCCGCCGTCGCCGATCCAGGCCGCGAAATTGGTCCGCCATTGGTTGTTGTAGAGCTGGACATAGACATAGGGATCCTTCGGCTCCCAGCGCTTGTCGAACTGGTACAGGCCCGGCCGGCCCAGGCTGACCATGGGCGAGTCCAGCGGGCAAAGGCCGACGCCCGATCCCGAATCGCCGTCGTAGACGGCGACGCCGCCGTTCACCCAGAAGAGATGGTAATTTTCGTTGTCGACGGTCAAATCCCGGACCGGATCGACGTCCGCACCGAGGCGGCCGAGGCGGAAGCGGGGATGGGCGGCGCGGAAGGGAAAGCAGATCCAGGCGGTTTCCGGCCAAATCTCGGGCTGTTTTTGCCAGGAGACTTCGACGTCGGCGGACGGCGCGCCGGCCGGCAGGGTCAACCGGATCGAGATCTTCTGCGCCGGTCCCGGACCCGGAAGGATCCCCGTCATGACCGCCGATACGTCGATGGCGCTCTTTTCCATCGCCAGGATCATGTCCGCCGGCAGGGCCGATAGGTAGACGCCGTCCTTGGGCATATCGTAGGGCGCGAACATGAGCTGATGCATGGTGTACTGCGGATAGAGGGACTTGCCCAGCCAGTCGGCGATGTCCTTATAGCCGAAACGCTCGTAAAAATATTGCCCGAATCCCTGGGGCGCGGCGGGATCCACCAGCTCGCGGCCCGAGCGCTTGTCGACCAGGCTGGCGATGCGGCCGCGCTTGGCGTCGATAACGGCCTTGAAATAAGGGCTCTCCAGAGTGCCGCTCTTTTCGTCGATCGCCAGATTCGCGGAGGCCGCCGCGTCAGGCGAGGCGACGAACGTTCGATAGCCCAAAGGCGGAACATCCCGGGCCGTAAACCGGGTGACCGGGGCGGCGTCCTCGAGGGCCGGATGCTCGCGGGAAATGGGCACGGCCGGACCGCCGTCGGCGGGCTTGAGCGAGGCGAACGCCGGGAGGATGCGGGAATCCACGACCACCTCGCCGTCGCGCGGCCAGGGCAGAGGATTGTAGACGACGATGCGGGGCCCTTTTACGTTCACGGCGTCGGCCAGGGCGGCGATGGCGTCGGCATAGGGCTCGGCCAGGAGATTGCGGATGGAAAACGCATAGTCGGCGTGGTCCTTCCAGGACGCCTCCATCATTTTGAACTGGGGCGGTAGGCCCCTTTCCCAGAGATCCTCCCAATCCCGGCCGAAAGGCGATTTGATGTAATGCTGATTGGCCAGCCCCCAGGTGTGTTCGCTGTAAAGAAGGCTTTTCTCGTAGGCCGCGGCGACCGCCGCTCCGTAATCGGGCAGGAAAACGCCCCAGATCTTTTCCAGCGTCGTCAGCCCCTCCACCCCGCCGATCCAGGGCCGGAAGGCGCGGGCGGCGCGGGCGGCCTCCGGCTGGCTCAGGAGGCCGTGGATCCAGGTGTCGCTGATGTCGCTCCGGACGACCGGCAGCTTGGAGAGGTCTTCCGCAAGGATCAGCCCGGCGAAATCATCCATGGTGCCGACCTTGGCCTTGACGCCGGCGCGGGCGTAGAAGTCCAGGTCGCGGCTGACGGTTTCGGGGGCCGGGGGCCCCTCGTTGTCCCCGGTCATGCGGATCGAGACCCAGCTCTTGTAAGGCCAGCCGTCGGGCGGAAGATCGCCGCTGCCGTAGCCGTTGTTGTAAAGCGTCAGCAGGCGCGAGCCGTCGGGGCCCTCCCACCAGAACATCGGGGGCAGGCCCAGGGTGATGTTCACCAGCGGCCCGCCCATATGATAGAACCGGATCCCGGCATGGGTGAAAAGCGTCGGCAAGAACCAGGAGTGGCCCGGCACGTCGCTCATCTTGGCGCTGACCGACAGCGGCCGGCCGTAGCGCCGGGCCAGGTTCGAGGAGATGTTCAGGCCGCGCACCAGGTCCTCGATCTCGGCCGTCTCGGTGTGGGTCGTGAACGGATAGGCGTGGATGGCCAGGTTGCCGGAGCGGATGGCCTGCTCGATCATTCCCCGGCGCTCCGGGGTCTGTCCCGGCCAGAGGATCTGCTTCATCGGCCAGCCGGAAAGCGTCCAGACGAATTGCTTCTCCTTGGGTTGGCGGCTGTTCTTCTCGATGGCCTCCAGCACGCGATCGGCCATCTCGGTCCGGTATTCGTGGACAACATCGTGGACGGTCGAGGAATAGCCGATGTCGAAATGGGTCTTGTAGACGATGATGACGTTTTCCAGGCGGCCCTTGTCGGGCGGCGCGGCCGGGGCGGCGGTTTGGGCCGCACCCGGTCGGGTCAGGCCGGCCAACTGGAAAGAGATAAAAAAGGCGACGGAGAGAATCTTCGGAATTTTCATGCGGGGTCTTCCTTGCTTCCGGCTTTGGCCGCACTATAGCGCCGGCCGTTCGGCGGTGTCAATCCGCCGCGGCCGTCCCCTCTTCTGGTATAATCGCGGCGTGATAAAGACAGCCCAGAAGCCGGCCCGGCCGGAGAGCGCCTTCCGGATCATCCGCAAGAGGTATCCCGGACTGGTCGCCCGGGTCCAGGGCCTGATCGAGGATTCGGAAAAAGCTTTCGCCGGGAACGCCCCCGAATCCGAAGGCAGCTTTCTCTGGGAGCACACCGTCCACGTCGCCTCCCTGGCTTTCAAGCTGGCCGAGGAGGAGCGCCGCGACCCGCTCCTGGCCGCGATCACGGCCCTCTTCCACGACGCCGGGAAATTCGCCGGCGGGCGCTATCACGCGGACGACACGGCCGAAGAGGCCGCCGCGGCGGGCCTGGCCGAGCCGCTTCTCAAGCGCTCCCGCGTTCCCGCCGCCGACCGCGAATCGATCCTCTCCGCGCTCGGCGCGCTCTATAAGGAGGGCACCGGCCCCCGCCCGCTGGCCGACATCGTCCACGACGCGGATTTTTTATCCAAGTTCGGATTCCTGGGCGTGGCCCAATTCTTCATCAAATCGACCCTGCGGGGGCGGACCTTGCGGACCGCGGTCATGAACTCGCTGAGCAAGGAATTGACCTACGCCGCCTGCCTGCCGCTCAACATGCGGACCAAAGCGGGTCGGGCGATGGCCGCGCGAAAGTCGGAAGACACTCTGGGATTCTACACCGGCCTGCTCACGGAATTGAGGAACGTCCACGACCTGGATTTCCGCGTCGAGACGCTCCGCCTGCCCCTGCCGGATCGGCCGCACCGGACGATTGAAATCAGGCTCGTCCTGCCGGCCGCCTGCGCCGCCTGCGGGGGAAAGTGGACCGTCCGATCGGAAGTCGTCCAGGGAAAGAAATGCCGGACCCTCAAGGCGGCCGTCGCCTGCCGCGGCTGCGGCGCCGCGCAGGAGATCGCCTTCTGCCTGCCCGAGCTGGCCCCGCGATAAGACCGGCGCGCGGTTGACGGGGGAAACAGACTTTCTTATATTGTGGCCAGAACGAGGAGGAGCCGCCATGCGCGTCTATCTTCTGGACGATCAGGTTCCCGTTTTCCCCAAGCCGGACGGAACGTCCATCCCCCTGGCCCGCCTGTCCGCGCATGAGGAGATCGATCTGGGCCACACGGTCAAATCCGGGGGGGCGGACTGGGTGGAGGCCGTTCTGGGAGACGGCCGGCATGGCTATATCGCCGGGCCGACCAAGATCCACGAAATCAAGCTGACCACCCTCAAACAGGATGAGGCGGACATGCTCGAGCAGCCATCCTTCCACGGCGCCCGGAAGGCCCGGCTGACCAAGGGACAAAAATTTTATCTGCTCCACAGCGTTCCCGGCGAGGGCGGAACGTGGGTCCGGATCCGGGACCTTCAGGGGCGGGAAGGATTCATCCACGGCGACACGTCCATCGTCAAGGAGGAAGGATCCGCGCCGACGCCGGCGAAAAAATCGGGAGGGGCCGGCCGGACGGATATCCGCAACGGGCTGGTCGCCATCGCCTTGGGGTTGATCGCCACGCTCGGCGGCCGGGCCCTGGCTCCCCAGCTCGGCGGCGGTTATTATGTCACCTGGGGAATAATCGTCGTCGGCGTCTACTGGCTCCTGCGCGGAATCGGCCGGGCCCTGCGGCGGTAGGGGCCCCAGGCCTTGACTGGGGATCCTCTTCCGCCGCATTCGTCCGGGCTAAGACCACGGACGAGTGGCGCGGTCTACTTCCCGCTCTCGGCCAGGGCTTTCTTCATCTTGGCCAGAAAGACGTCCTTGTCCTCGAAGCCCACGCCCCGCAGCTCGTTGATCTCTTCGCCGCCGGGCTTGAGGAAGATGAGCGTCGGGCAGCCTTTGGCCGCATACTTTTTATAGAAAGCCTTGACCTTCTCGTCATTGTTGAGGGTCAAGTCGGCTCGCAGCATGATAAATTTTCTGGAAGCCTCGATGATCGCGGGCTGGGAATACGTCTTGGCGTCCAGCTCGTGGCAGGCGATGCACCAATCGGCCGTGGAATCGATGAAGACCGGCTTGCCCGTTTTGAGCGCGGCGGCCAGGGCTTCCTCGGAATAAGGCTGCCAGTCGACGGCGTTGAGCGTCACCCTGCCGCCGGCCGCGTTGATCGATTTCAGCGTCTCGGTCATCCGGGCGTCCACGTATCCCTGGACGCCGGTCACGGCGGTATAGACGGCCAGGACGAAGAAAATGACTCCGATGACGTTGCGGACGAAGGGGAAGACCTTGCCCTTGGCCGGCGTAGCTTCGATCCAGGCCATGTAGATCCCGGCCAGCAGGAGGGTCACGGCCATGGTCAGGTCATAAGCCAGCGGATTGGGGAACAGCGTCTTGAGGAAGTAGATGGCCATGGCCACCAGAATGAACCCGAAGATCTTGCGCACCCAGACCATCCAGGCGCCCGAGCGCGGGATCTTGTTGATGCTGCCGGAAAAGATGCCCAGGAAAAGGAACGGCACGCCCAATCCGAGGGCCAGGATAAAGAACAGCGAAAAGCCCAGGAAGACGTTGCCCTTGTTGCCGACGTAGGTCAGCAATCCGAGGACGAAGGGGCCGATGCACGGCGCGGCGATGATGCCCACGGTCAGACCCATGAAAAACGTTCCGAAATAGCCCTTCTTGGAGGTCCCGGCGGCCTTGTTCAGGAACGCCGGCATGCGGAACTCATAGACGTCGAACATGGAGAGCGACAGGGCCAGCATGATCAGGGCGATCGCGACCAGGACGGGCGGATAGGTCAGGGCGACACCGAAGAGACTGCCGGTGAAGGCGGCGACGACGCCCAGGATCGAGTAGGTCATGGCCATGCCGAAGACATAGACGAAGGAATGGAGCACGGCCCCGCCCTTCTTGCCCTCGGCCTGGCCGCCGAAGTAGCTGATGGTGATCGGGATGAGCGGGTAGATGCAGGGGGTCAGGTTTAGAGCCAGTCCGCCCAGGAAGACGAGCAGGAAGATGAGCGGCAGCCCTTTGTTGCCGAAGTCGATTCCGCCCGCGGGCGCGGCGGCGGAAACGGGCTTGACGTCGGTCGGGGCGGGAGCGTCGTTTTTCGGCTCGGGGACGGAAACCGAGGGAGCCGGCTCGGCCGCCTTGGTTTCCTTTTCGGATACGGCGGGCGCGGTTTTCAATGCTCCGGCCGGCGCGGCGGCCGGCGTCTTTGCTTCGACTTTTTGGGCGGGCTTATCCGGCTTCTTTTCCTCGGCTTGGACGGCGACGGGAGCGCCGCCCGCCACCGGGAAGACCGCCTTGAAGGCCGCGTCGGTCGGCGGCTGGCAGGATTGGTCGTCGCAGGCCTGGTAGCCGACCGTGCCCTCGACGACGAGTTCGGAGCCCTTGAAGTCGGCGGCCAGGGCCGTTTCCACCGTGATGCGCGCCGAACCCTCGAAAATGGCCAACGGCTTGTCGGAGAAGCCCATCCGCTTCATGATCGGAAGCGGAAAGATCTGGCGGCCGTATGTTACCCCGGGCCGGGACTTGAAGTCGACGGTCGTCCCGACAAGATAATCCTCGGAAGGCTGATCGGCGTTGATGTGATAGGGTGCCCGGATGCTCAGCTCGATCGCCAGGACGGCCGACTGGCCGGCCTTGAGCCCGGCCGCGGGCGGAACGACGCTGACTTTGAGGATCGGCTCGTCCTTTTTCTGAGCGAAAACGGCCGGGACCAAGGCCAGGACAAGCCCTATGAGAAACGCGGTTTTTTTCATGGCCACTCCTTGAAACGGCAGACGATACTATAAACGGCTTGCCCGTCGATGTCAACGCGGTCGGGGCCTTCTTCATTTAGAATCAATGGGTTAATAATGCCGGCGGGGGCGCTCAGCGAAAACGGAGCTTATGTTTTTCGACCAGGGTCCGCCAATCGATCTTTACCAGGACCCAGAGAAAGAGGATGCTGAGCACTTCCAGGACGATGACCAGGGCGTTGCCATAGTACTTGGCAAAGAGCTTGTCGAGTCGCGAAGCGACGAGCCCGGCGGAATAGCCGAGAATGGCATACGAAATGACGCGGCCGACGAAAAATGCCGGCAAGATGAAGGCCAGGTTCAGCCGTGCCAGTCCCACCGCGACGAAGAATTGAGAGGACGAAACGGGCAGGACGGCGGCATAAAAGAAGGCGAACCCGGTCGCGGCCGCTTCCTTCTTCTTGAGATAGCCGCGGAGATACTCGACGTTTTCGGCATATTTTTTGGGAAAATAGCGGACGAGTCCCGACGCCGCTTTGGCCAGAACAAACCGGCCTCCGGCGGCGGCCGCCGCCCCGCCCACGGCCAGGATCCAGAGATTGAGGTGCCAGCGGATATGGAAAAAGGCCAGGACGGTCCACGTCGGCGGAGTGAACACGGGCAGGATATTGAGTCCGAAGGCGATGAGAAAGACGAGGGCGTAAGTCAACGACTTCAGTCCCTCAGCGCTGGATGCGGGCGCCTCCGCCCTTTAGGACATGCCGGACCTCGTCGAGCGTCACCATGCTCGTGTCGCCCCGGGTGCTTTGGAGGAGCGCCCCATGGGCCGCGCCCCAATCGACGCATTCCTGGGGCGGAAGACCGTTCAAGAGCCCATAGATGAGTCCGCTGCAGAAGCCGTCGCCCCCGCCGACACGGTCCTCCACCTCCAGCCCTTCGAAACGGCGGGACTCATAGACGGTCCCCTCCAGGGCCAGGATGGCCGACCAGTTGTTGACGCAGCCGGAGACGACTTCGCGCAGGCTCGTTCCGACCGCCTTCAGGTGGGAATAGGACTCGAAGAGCCGCGCGGCCATCTTTTTGTAGCTCTCGACCGGCAGGGTGCGCAGGCGATCGTCCGTCCCCTCGATCCGGAGGCCCAGCGATTTCTGAAAATCCTCCTCGTTGCCGATCAGGACGTCGATGAAGGGCATGAGCCCGCGGGTCACGGCCATGGCCCGCTCGCTCGTCCACAGCTTGCTCCGGAAATTGAGGTCGTAGCTGACGACCGTCCCCGCGACGCGGGCCGCGGCCATGGCCGCCCGGGTCGTTTCCGCGCAGGAATCGCTCAGCGCGGCGAAGATGCCGCCGGTATGGAACCAGCGGGCGCGGCGGGCGCCGAAGAGGCGGGACCAGTCCACGTCGGCCGGAGTCATGTGAGAGGCCGCCGAATGGCCCCGGTCATACATCGTCACGCTGGGGCGCACGCCGATTCCGACTTCGGTGAAGTTGAGGCCGATGCGGTCGTCGCGGCCCAGCCCGTCGTAGGGGATCCACTTGACCTCGCTCAGATCCATGCCGCTGGCCCGGGCGTGGTTGCGGATGAAGGCGCCCAGGGGATTGTCCACGAGCCGCGAAACCCAGCCGGTGCGCACGCCGTAGCGGGCCAGGGCGTAGGAGACGTTGTACTCGCCTCCGCCGGCGTAGGCCTCGAAGACGGAGGTCAGCTCGATCCGCTGGTGCCCCGGCGGGCTCAGCCGGACCATGCATTCGCCCAAAGTCAGAAGGTCGAATTCCGTCTCCGCCGCGGATTTGATCGTCAAACTCATGGCCGCTCCTTGCTTCGCTGCCGTCATGATAGCAGAACCGGTCAGCGCCGGAAATCGACTTTGAATCCGAGCGCCGCCAAAGCGGCGCCGGCCGCCGCGCAGCGCTCCGGCAGGATGACGGTGCGGGCCGCGAATTCGCGGCGAACACGATATCCCGAGCGAAGCCGGGCGAACGCCGCCCGGTGTTCGGCGGAGGGGCCGGCCTGGGAGGCGCGCAGCAGCCCGTCGTCAAGGGAGATGTCGTAGGCCGCGGCGACGGCCGTCCGGATGACGTCCTCGTCGGCTTCGGCGGTTTCGGGAATCTCGATCGGCGGAAGTCCGGCCGGACCGGGTTCGATCGCGGGAAGCGATACGGAGCCGAGTCCGAAGTGCCGAACCAAAGCATCACGGACCATGGCCACCGCGCGGACCTTGCCTTCCAGCGAATAGCCCGCCACGTGGGCCGTGCCGATCAGGACCCTCTCGAGGAGCCCGTCATCGATGGCCGGCTCGCCCTCCCAGACGTCGAGAACGGCGGCCCGGAGGCGGCCTTCTCCCAAAGCCCGGAGGAGCGCGGCCGTCTCGACCACGGCCCCGCGCGACGTATTGATCAGCAGGGGCGAGCCCCGCAGGCGCGAGAAGCGGGCTTCGTCAAAAAGATGGAACGTCGGATCGGGCCCGATTTTTGTGAGCGGCACATGGAGGGTCAGAATGTCGGAGTCCATGAGCGCGTCCAGGGGGACGTACCGCGATGCGCCCGTCGTCCGGGCCAGGGGCGGATCGTTGAGCAACACCTTCAGGCCCAGGGCTTCGGCGGCGCGGGCCGCCTTGCCGCCCACAGCGCCGACGCCGATGACGCCGATTGTCTTTCCGGCCAAGGCGAAGCCCAGTCGTCGGGCGGATTCGAGCAAGGCGGCGGCGCTATATTCCTTGACCGAATGGCTGTTGCACCCCGGCGCGTTGGCGAAGGCGATCGACCGCGCGGCCAGGTAATCGAGATCGAGATGGTCGATGCCGATGGAAGCCGTGCCGACGAAACGGACCCGGCTGCCGTCGAGGAGGCCCGGGCCCACCTTGGTTTCCGAGCGGATCACCAGGGCATCCGCGCCGCGGATCGTCTCCGGGCGGAAATCCGCCGTGTCGATCAGGGACAAGCTCCCGAGCGGGCCGAAGACCTCCGCGGCCAAGGGCAGGTTCCCGTCGGCGACAATGTTCATGGCTGCGGGATGGGCTTGAGATCCTCTCCCAGGGGCGTCATGCGGGGCATGATGAGGTGGATCAGGAGCAGGCAGAATGGATAGAGCAGCCCGGCGATGAGGAAGGCGAAGAAATAGCCCTTGCGGCCGCTCTGGTCCAGGACTTTTCCCAGCCCGAGGTCGGCGGCCAGACCGGCCGCCGCCCCGACCATCCCGCCGATGCCGACGACGGAGGCCGTGGCCTTCTTGGGGAAGACGTCCGAGGCCAGCGTGAAGGCGTTGGCCGACCAGGCCTGGTGGCCGGCCGCGGCCAGGGCGATGAGGCCCACGGCCACCCATTGGCGGGAGGTCCGGGTGGCGAAGATGACCGGCAGGATGACCAGGCAGCAGATGAGCAGCGTCGTCTTGCGGGCCCGATTGATCGTCCAGCCCCGCTTGATGAAGGCCGAGGACATCCAGCCGCCGGCCACGCTGCCTATGTCGGCGAAGAGATAGATGAAAATCAGCGGCGCGGCCAGTCCCTTGAGGGACAGGCCGAACTGGGCGTTGAGGAAGAAGCTCCCCCCGAAGAGATAGAACCACCAGACGGCGTCGGGAATCTTGGCCGCGGCGAAGGCCCACGTCTCCCGGACCGGAAAGACCCTGCGCCAGGGCAGGGGCTCGACGCTCTCCGGCGCCGAGTCGCTCTGGATGTAGGCCAGCTCGGCGGGCGACAGACGGGGGTGCTCCTCGGGTTTGCGGTAGAAGCGCAGCCACAGCACGATCCACAAGGCGCTGAAGGCGGCCGTCACGAAGAACGCCCTCTGCCAGCCGTGCCCGTCGGCGGCCACGAGGACGGTGATGAAGAGAGGCATCAGCACGGCCCCGACGTTGGTGCCGGCGTTGAAGATGCCCGTGGCCAGGGCCCGCTCCTTCTTGGGGAACCACTCGGCCACCGTCTTGATGCAGGAAGGGAAGTTGCCGGATTCGCCGATACCCAGCCCGAAGCGGGCCGCGGCGAAGCCGATCCAGCCCATGCCCCGGGTGACCAGGGCGTGGGACAGGCTGAAGAGGCTCCAGGTCCCGATGGAGTAGAGGTAGCCCTTTTTCGCCCCGATTCGGTCGACAAAGGCGCCCATGGTCAGGAGACCGATGGCGTAGGCGATCTTGAAGGAGACGTTGATGGCTGCGTACTGCTGGTTGGTCCAGCCGAAGACGTGGTCGCGGAGGGTCGGGCCGAGGACCCCCAGGATGCTGCGGTCCATGTAGTTGATGGTCGTGGCCATGAACAGCAGGGCCAGGATGCGCCAACGATAGTTGCCGATCTTGGGTCCGCTCATGCGGACCAGAATATAACCCATCGCCGGACGGTGGACAAGTCGAAGTCCGAACCTTAAGATATAAGGCATGCCGAAAAGGCGAGCGGCTGTTTTCGTCCTGATCGTCCTTCCCTTGGCCGCCTGGATGGGCCTGCGGGCCGGCCAGGATGCGCTCGAGCTGCGCGTGCGCGTCTCCCCCGATCCGGTCTATCTGCGCCAGGGGAGCACCATGAACCTGGCCGCCTCCCTGCCCATCCCCTACAATTTCACCTATCTTCCGGCGGCCATGTTCCGCTGGAGCGAGGACTCCGCCGATCCTCTGGGCGTCTTCAACGCCAAGGGCGAATACACGGCCCTGCGCGCGGGCTCGACCCGGATTTATATCGAGCCGGATGCGTTCATGCCGGCCCGCTCGCGCCTGCGCAAATACGTGGACGTCCACATCTCCCCGGCCAAGACGTTCCCCTCGGCGCCGGACAAGGAAGTCGTGGCCATTTATTTCCCTTGGTTTTCGGAGCGCTACACGCCTCCGCCGCCTCGCCCCCGGGCCGCCGACCTCTGGTCGGCCTACACGCCGACGGTAAGCCCCTACGACACCCAGTCGCCGGCGGTGAACGAACAGCACATCCGGATGGCTCGCGACGCCGGCATCGACGCTTTTTGCGTCTCCTGGTTCACCAACCGGGTCAAGTTCGATTTCGACTACGACATGCTCTTCCCGCCCACGCTGGAAAACTTCGCCCGGCTCGGGCCGCGGCTGGGCCTCCGGATCTACATTCATTACGAATCGCACATGAATCTGCTCGTGCCCGACGGCCTCTTCACCCCCTTGGCCACGGCCGCCGAGCGGGCCCAGGCCCGGCTCGACGCGGAGGCAGACTTCGACCTCCTCCTGGGCGTCCTTTCGCCCATCGAGGCCAAGCCAGCCGTTTTCGTCTATCTGGCCGAATACGTCGGCCTGGCCCCGGCGGACTGGAAAATCGTCATCGACGAGACGCGAAAGAAATATCCCGACGCCGTCTTCTACGCCGGGACTTACAACCTGGCCTACCTCTCGGCCTTCGACGGACTCTACGATTTCGGGGCCGCCTATTTCCCCTCCCAGTATGAGGCCTACGCCCGCATGGCCGCGGCCGTGAAGGCCTATGGCCCGGACAAGAAGTTCTACGCCACGGTCAGCCCCGGGATTGATTACACCCTGTATTGGGGCCCCCATCCGCTGCTCATTCCGCGCGGGGACGGCGCGTACTACCAGATGACCTGGGAAAAGGCGCTGGCGGCCCGGCCCGACGGGATCTTCGTCAGCACCTGGAACGAATGGGGCGAGTCCTCGATCATCGAGCCGGCCAAGCAGTACGGCTACAAGTATATCGACGCCACGGCCGACAACGTCATCCGCTTCAAGACGCGCTAGGGCGGAGGCCGGGGGAAAAAGCACGAACGGCGTGATCGGCAAAGCCGCGAGCGACAATCCGCTTTCCCGGGAGAACGATTGAGCGTATAATGTCCGTCTTTCCTATAGATTTAGTAAATTAAAGGATCTCAAAATGAAAAAACAGGCCGCTCTGTGCGTCCGCCTCGTCTTGGCGGGTTTCCTTATCAACGCTTTCATCCCGGAGGCGACGGGCCTGACGAACCGGCGGGATATGGCGGCCAGGCCTCAATCGGCCCCGGATCCGGATATCCGAAAATGCCTGAACCGAATCAACGAAGTGCTGGCCACGCGAAATCTTGAAACGATCATGAGCGTATTTGATGACACGGACGACATCATCGTGGTGGGGTCGGATACGGGCGAAATCTTCATCGGACGGGAACGGGTCAAATACTTCATGCAAGCCCTGATCGACATGCCCTTCGTCTTCTCCTTCGAAATGGACCTTGTCTCCATCAACGCCGGCCAGAACACGGCCTGGGCTTTCGTCGACGGGAAGATGGTCCACACCAAGAACGACGGCACGGCCCTGAAGATCCCCTATCGAATCATGGCCGTGATGGTCAAGAAAGACGGCGGCTGGAAATGGAAAGTCTTTTCGGGCTCCATTCCCCGCGGGGAGTGAGCCTGACGCTTTCAGCGGACCCGTCACGGCGCCGGACCGTCGATCAGCGGAACGGGACGATCAGGAAGACGGCGATGTCCCAGACCGTGTGGCTGACGACGACAAGGAGCGCCGAGCCGGTTTTCATGTAGAGGTAGCCCCAGAAGAGCCCGCACACCGCGGCGGCCAGGACGAGCATGGGATTGCCGCTTCCGGTATGGACGAGAGCGTAGAGCGCAGTCGCGGCCAGCCAGCCGGCGACGGGGCCGAAGCGCTTCTGCCAGCGCCGCTGCAGAAAGGCCCGCCAGAGCAGCTCCTCGCCCGGGCCGATGATTAGGGCCATGAACAAGACGATGCGCAGGACGGGCGCGCCCGTCCTGAAACCATAGACCTGCCCGATATCCGCGGCGGCGAAGGGCAGGACCAGGCGCGAGGCCCAATTGCCGACGAAGAAAATCAGGTAAAGGGCCGCGGCCGACAGCAGGCCGAGCCCGATCTTGCGCCCAAAGCCGTCGCCGAAGTCGCTCCGCAAGGACGGGCTGTATTCCGCGTCCAGAACCGTCGCCAGGCCGATCAAAAGGACGAGATTGGCGCTCATCCACCACCAGAAATCCAACGGGCCGACTCCGCGGAAGATGAAAAGCGGGACGAACAGGGCGGCGGCCAGGGCGGCCACCAGGAACGAGCGGAGAAGAGGCGAGTCGGGCATGGGGGTCTCCGTCCGGCCTATTTTTTCAGCAGACCGAGGACGTACCAGGCCCAAACCGAAGCCGTGCACAGGGCGCCGAAGAGGAGATTGTACTGGGCCGTGGCTCCGTCCAGGATGATGAAATCCATCGGTTGGCGGGGCGCCCGACGGCGGGTCGCCCGACCCCAGAGCTGCAGGGCCCTGGGCAGGGCCAGAAGGACCAGGACGAACGTCCAGGGCATGGCCGGCAGGGAATTGAAAATAACGCGCGGGACGAGGATGAAGGCGAAGATCAGGGCCAGGGAGCCGAAAAGCAGGAAGCCGTAATAGGCGAACGAGCCCTTGTCGCCCAGGACGGCGGCGAACGTCCGGACTTTCCGCTCGCCGTCAGAGATAGTGTCGCGCCAGTTGTTGGCGTGGAGGATGCCGATGACCAGCATGGCCATGGGCACGGTCCAGACGGCCGGGATCCAGGAGAACGACTTCGTCTGGACGACCCAGGCCCCCAACCCGCCGAGGATGCCGAAATTCAGGAAGACGGCCAGGTCCCCCAGGGTGTTGTACTTGAGGAGCGTGTAACCCGCGCCGACGGCCACGCCGACGGCGCCGATGAACAGGAGCACGGTTCCAGTGAACGCGACCAGAACCAGGCCCAAGGCGATGCCGACGGCGAAGAGGATCATCGCTCCGCGGGTCACCGCCCGCGTCGAAAGCCAGCCGCGGACGATGGCCCCGCTGACCGGAGTGATCTGGGTGTCCAGCCCGCGTTTGAAGTCGAAGACGTCGCTGAGCATATTGGCCGCGGCGTGCAGAACGACCATGGCCAGCAGGGCCAGGAAAAATCGCGGGACATCCAAGTGCGCCCCGCCGATGACCACGGCCAGGGAGGTGCCGAAGAGAACCGGCATGGTCGAGGCCGGAAAGGACCAGGGACGAGCGGCGACGAGCCACTTCTTGAGAGTCGAGGGAGCGGAGCTTTCAGGGACCATTTTCTCATCCTTTTCTAAGGTCGGTCCTATTATACGAGTTCCCGTCCCCTCTAAAAGGGGTCAGGTCTCAACATTCAACATTTTCCCGGAATCGACAAATCGTCTGCCGCCCCTTAAATTCCATCGGAAATGCGGCTCATCTCTCTTGAATCAATGGATTGGCCGACTTTGTTGAATGTTGAGACCTGACCCCTCGGGCGCCCCCGGGCCTTATGGTATAATGGCGGCTTCGTAGGAGGAAAAATGAGTTCGAAAAACATCGATCGGCGATCGTTCCTTAAGAACAGCCTGGCCGGCGCGGCCGGACTGGGCGCGCTCTCCGCGTTCCCTGCGGCCCTGCGCGGCCAGCAGGCCTTCACCGCCCCCGCGGCCAAGGCCAAGGACGGCGGGTTCATCCTGCGTCCCCTGGGCAAGACCGGCATCACGCTTCCCGTGGTCTCCATGGGGGTCATGAACTCCAACAACGAGAACCTCATCCAGGCCGCCCTGGACGCCGGGATCTCCCATCTGGACACCGCCCACGGCTATCAGCGCGGCACGAACGAAGGCATCATCGGCAAGGTCCTCAAGGGCCGCCCCCGCGACTCCTTCTTCATCGCCACGAAGGTCCCCGGCGAACCCCGCGACCGGCAGGGCAACTTTTCGGCCGAAACGACGGCCGAGACCTGGACCAAGAATTTCGAGATCAGCCTGCAGCGGCTGGGCCTGGACTATGTGGACATCATCTATCTGCACAACGTCCAGACCAAGGAAGCCGTGCTTTTCGAACCCATCATGAACGCCCTGGTGCAGGCCAAGAAAAGCGGCAAGGCCCGTTTCATCGGGGTCACCACCCACAGCAACGAGCACGAAGTCTTTCGGGCCGTCCTGGAAGCCAAGATCCATGACGTCGTCCTGAGCGGCTACAATTTCCGCAAAACGAACTTGGTCGAGCTCGACGCGGCCATGGCCGACGCGGCCAAGGCCGGGATCGGGATCGTGGCCATGAAGACCCTGGCCGGCGGCTGGTGGGACAAGGAGAGGACCCAGCCGATCAACGTCAAGGCCGCCCTCAAATGGGCCCTCAGCAATCCCCACATCACCACGGCCATCCCGGGCATGACCTCCTTCGACCAGCTCGACCTGAATATGCAGGTCATCAAGGACATCACCCTGACGGCCCAGGAAAGAACCGACCTTAAGCTGGGCGAGCCGCAGGCCGGCGGCGGGTTCTATTGCCAGGGCTGCAACGAATGCCAGGGCCAGTGCCCCAAGGCCCTGCCCATCCCCTCCCTCATGCGCAGCTACATGTACGCCTATTCCTACAAGAACCTGGGTGCGGCTTACGACCTTCTGGCCTCGCTCGAAGTGCCGCAGATGCCTTGCGCAGATTGCAGCCGTTGCGCCGTCAAATGCGCCATGGGCTTCGACGTCAAGGAACGGGCCTCGGACATCGCCCGGCTCCAGGGCGCTCCGGCGTCGTTCTTCGGATAACGCGGCCGCGCGGCCGGCGCATCCCCCGTCCCCTCCCGGCTCAAGGAGCCAGGGCGGGGCGGGGGATTTTTTTTGCCCTCCCTTCAACGGCTATCGCCGATGCGGAAAGGCGGAGTGGGCGCTTTTTTCCTTCAGCAGGCGCCTTCGTCCGCGGGCTTGAAACCCGCCGGACGGACCTTGCGGTCGAGAAGATACACCAGGAAGCCCAAGGCCGTGATGCCCACGCCGGCCAGCGAAGCCTTGGGCTCTCGGACGAGGCCCCAGACGATGATCCAGATCTGGATGAGGAGGAACAGGACCGGCACGACGGGATAGCCTAGCGTCTTGTAAGGCCGCGGCAGGTCCGGGCGCTTCCGGCGCATGACCATGACCCCGAGGACGGTCATGAACGTGAAGAGGTTGAGGGTGAAGCCGACGAAGACCATGACCTGTTGGAAGGTGGAGGTCAGGACGTAGATGATGGACAGGGCGCTTTGGAAGACGACGGCCAGGGCCGGGACATCCCGCCGGGAATGACGCGACAATCCGCGGAAGAGATAGTAATCCTCGCCCAGAACCTTGGAGAACCGGGGGCCGGCCAGGATCATGGCGCTCATGTTGGAGAGAAGCAGGAAGGCGATGATGCCGCCCATGATGCGGCCGCCGGCCGGGCCGAAGACCCGCCCGGCGAAGATGGCCCCGACTTCGACCTTCCCGGCCATCTCAGGGATGGGAATGGTGTAGAGAAAAACGAAATTGAGAAGGATGTAGATGACCGCGACAAAGATCGTGCCGCCGATGAGGGCCCGGGGCAGGTTTCGATGGGGCCGGTCGATCTCGCCGGCCACGTAGGCCGCGGCGTTCCAGCCCGAATAAGCGAAGCTGACGAAATACATGTTGACGGCGAAGGTCCCGGTCAGGATCTCCCGGGCGGCCTTGCCGGAGGGGGCGAAGGACAATCCCGAGGGATGGCCGAGGACGAGACCGGCGACGATGATGCCCAGGATGAAGAGGATCTCGAAGGCCGTGAGGGCGTTCTGGAAGCGGGCGCCCGTGGAGCGGTCCAGGGCGTGGACGGCGGTGACGGCGGCGATGACGGCCAGGGCGATCCAGGTGCCGGTCGTCACTCCGGGCAGTCCGCCGAGCCGCTCGGGCAGGCCCAGCGCCGTGGTCAGATAGCGGCCCAAGGCGATCGACGTGGCCGCCACGGGAGCGGCGAATCCCACGAGCAGCGAGATCCAGCCGGCCATGAAGCCCAGAGCCGGATGGAACATGCGGGTCAGGAAATGATACTCGCCGCCGCAGCGCGGGAAGAGGATGCCGGCCTCGGAATAGGTCAGCGCGCCGAACAGGGCCAGGGCCCCGCCCACGACCCACAGCATGAGAATGGACAGCCCCGCGGACTGGCCGGCCACCTGGAAGCCCAGGCTGGTGAAGACGCCCGTCCCGACCATGTTGGCGATGACGAGCGCGGTGGCCGTATACAGGCTGTACTTGGAGCGCATCAGCGGATCTCCGGGGCGGCCGCCGGCTTTTTATGGAAATAGAGGAGCGAATCCTTGTTGGTGCTCCAGTGATAGCCCAGATGGAACGGCAAGGCGCGGACGCTGGCGGGATCGGCGTAGGCCTTTTTCAGGTCGGCCTGCTCGACGCCTCTGAAAAGCTCGATCGGCTTGGTGTACTCGCCGTAAAGCCGCGCCTCCCAGGCCTCGGGCGGGAAATAGCGGTACGGGATCCCGGTGTCGTCCTCCAGGATCCAGCTGCTTTTATCCAGCAGCAGGTTGCGGATGGAGGAGAAGAAGGAATAATGCATAAGGTAGGAGGCCGACTTGACAAAGGCGGTCTCGAAGGGCAGGGAGGCCATGAAGCGGTGGAACTTGGACTTGGGATTGAAGGGGCCGTCGGACAGGTCGGCCGAAAAATAGTAGAGGACCCGCGGCCGGATCCCGTTCTCGGTCAGGAAATCGATGCGCACGCCGTACGGCTGGACCCGGCGGCGCTTGCGGGCGTAGAAATCCATCTCCATGAGCTCGCCGTTGTCCAGGAATTCGCAGCGCTTGATCGAGACGATGGCGTTGCCCGTCCGCTTGAGGAACATGCAGAGAATCGGCAGGACGCCGTCGAGCTTGTCCCCGGACAGGGTGGCATTCATGTTCTTGGTGATGAAGTAGCTCTTGTTGAAATAATCCCAGAGGGCCCCGTTGAGCGTCTGCAGGTAGGCGGCCGCCTGGGCCGGCCGGATCGTGCGGAAGTCGGGCATGCGGCCGACGGGTTCCAGCCCCCCGAGGACGAACGTCTCGGCGTCAGGGTATAACAGGAAGGCGTTCAGGAAATCGGGGCCGCCGAAGGGATAGAATAGCGTGCGGGTGACGGCCCGCGAATCACCCAGCTCGGCCGCCGCCCAGACGCGCATCGGCTTCAGCCGCCGCGTTTCCAGGTCGTTCCAGGACTTGCCGATGGCCTCGGCATAGGATTTCCATTCCTTGGTGTCCTGAAGCCGGCGCAGCGTTTCGGACTCGCAGGGCAGTCCGCTGACGAAGCGGGCCGCTTCTTCGAAAGCCAGATTGTCGGCCTGGGAAGTCTCGGGGGTGGCGACCTGAGCCGGGACCGCGGCTTTGGATGCGGGCGCGGCTTGGAGGCCGGCCGGGCGGGCGGGAAGAGGAGCCAGGAGGAGGAGGAGCGCGATTGTCCCGGGGGCGATCTTCTTCATCGTCGAACCTTTCGTTGCTCGGACTCGGTGGAGTGTGGATCGGTTATCATAGCAAATCGGCGGGAAAGAATCACTCCGGGCGAACGGTCAGGCCCGGCGCCTGACGACGACCAGGGTGCGGTCGTCGGCCGGGTCCCCCCCGCCCGAGAAGGCATTGAGCTCTTCGAACACGCGTTCGATCACCGCGCAGGCCGAGGAGGAGGCGGCGGCGCGGCCGAGGACGGCCAGCCGTTCTGGGCCGAATTCCTCGCCCGCCGGGCTGCGGCTTTCGGTGATGCCGTCGGTATACAGGATCCAGGTTCCGCCGGGCCGGATCTCCGCGCGGCCGACCTCGTACTCGGCGTGGGCCAGCATCCCCAGGGCCAAGCCGGTCCCCGGGAACGGGCAGGGTTCGACTCCGCTTCCGAGGAGGAGCGGCGGCGGGTGGCCGGCGTTGACGTAGCGGATGGCCCCGGACTCGGTGTCCAGCTCGCCGAAAAAGAAGGTGATGAAGCCGTTGATGGCCGTGCTTTTATGGACGAAGTCGTTGAGCTTGGCGGCCATCCGGGCCAGGTCATAGTCGGGCCGCAGCTCCGAATGGAGGGCCGCCCGCAACGAGGCCATGAGGAGGGAGGCGCTGACGCCCTTGCCCGACACGTCGGCCAGGGCGATGCCGATGCGGCCGGGGCCGATGGGGATGAAATCATAATAGTCGCCGCCGACCTGCTGGCAGGGTTCGTTCCGCCCGGCCAGATCGAGCTGGTCGTAAGCCGGGATCTCCTTGGGCAGGAGGTCGCGCTGGATCTTGGCCGCCAGCGTCAGCTCCCGCTCCATCTGCTCCTTCTTCAGGTTGTCCTCGATGAGCAGGGCGTTCTCGATCTTGACCGCGGCCAGGTTGGCCAG
>Ga0182021_10002186_pt1 | contig 22792 bp, 16 predicted proteins | sample 612E3MmetaG_FD_120493 | JGI IMG/M metagenome (GOLD analysis project Ga0182021, IMG submission 120493) | Permafrost microbial communities from Stordalen Mire, Sweden - 612E3M metaG (Illumina Assembly) | ecosystem: Environmental > Terrestrial > Soil > Wetlands > Permafrost | place: Sweden... | reverse complement strand
CGGCCGGCGGATACGAGACGGAATCCGACTCGTAGCGAATCCATGATCTGAAGAGCCGGATGCGGTAATTCCGCACGTCCGGATCCGTGGGAGCTCCGGGTGGGCAACCACCCGGAGCCACCCAGTGGACGTGACGGCGTAACCAAGAACGATGTTTTCCGCCTGCTGTTTCCTGCCATTTCTCGCTCGCTGCCTTCGTGCCTTGGTGTCTTGGTGGTAAAAAGTCTTTCTGTTTCTTTATCCGCCCCTCACCTTTAATCCTCTCCCCTCCCGACGACGAATTCGGGACTCGGAAGACCTCGCCGGAGGAGGGAGAGGGGAAAAACAGAAGCAGTCCCCCCCTCACCCTGAACCCTCTCCCCCTGAAGGAGGAGAGGGAAACAGCGACCCCTCACCCGCCGTCGCCATGGCTTCCGCCTTCGCCCCGATACATCGGGATCCCACCAAAGCCACAAGCCACAGGCGAGGGCGCCTGTGCCACATCAAAACGGGCACGATGGGTTATCATCTGTGATGCGACCCACCGCCGCCACCGTGGGCCATGGCGCCGCCATGGGCGAACCCGCCGCCGCGCTCAAACCCGCCGTGATGTTCGTATCCTTCGTGATGGAAACTGCCGCCGATCCACGCCTCCGGCCCCGGATCATAACCGTAGTAGTACGGGCCGTAGTAGTCGTTGGCGTAGTAGTATCCGGCCGGGTAGTAGTCGTAAGCCGGATAGGCGGGATAATAAACTCCCGCCGACGCCGTTCCCGTGCTCGTACACCCGGCCGCCGCGATGGTGATCAAAAGCGCCAGTATTGCCATCACCGAAATCCTGTATGTCCACATCGGACTCCTCCTTTCGAGCCCGAGCCGATGCACTCTCTTGCCAAAGACCCAGTCGCCTCACTCCCTCCATATAGTATACACCATCCAGAGGGGAAAGGCGGAAGGAGAAGAACTATTGTTCTTTGCGGTGCTAATAGGTCGTCCCCTCCTCTTCCTCCGGTGGAGAATGTCAACAAGTTAAGGGCTTCAGCCCCGCAGGGGCGTCTGGTAATAGCCCCGGGCGCGAGCCCGGGGAAGCCGTGACGCGTGTTTGTATTGATTCTTTTTTCTTTGAGCCCAGGAAGGGGCGATTGAATCGCCCGCGTGGGGTTCAATCGGCCCCTGCGGGGGCTCGAAAACGAAAAAACAAGGAACAGAAGATGGTTGGCGGCGGCCTATTTCCACGGGCTATCGCCCGAGGCTATTACCAAACGCCCTAACGGGCTGAAAGAAAATCCGACCCCTCACCCGTACCCCTCTCCCCCCGAAGGAGGGAGAGGGGTACAGCAGCAAGGCGGATTTTGTCTACAGAGAAGGCTGAAGGCAGAAGGTACAAGGCTGAGGATCGAGGGAGAAGAAGGTGTGGCAACGAAGGCCTATGGTCGAAGGCCGAGGGGAGAGGGAAGATCGTCGCGGGCAGGATCAGTTTTGCCTGGCAGTGTCCTGTGTTTCGCCTTCGCGGACGCCTCCCTGCCTGGCGCCGACCGACTGGGTGAAGAAGTAGATGTTGGCTCCGACTTCGAGGACGGACTTGGCGGCATTCCCCCCGACGGTCCAGCGACAGCAGAGGTCGGTGGGGCAGTAGATGACGGCGAGACGCCCCTGCCCCGCGCCGAAGTAGAGTCCGTCGGGTGCGGGCCGAGCGGCCAGCGGACGGGGAGAGGTGAAGATGGTGTGGTCCTTCGGAAGGGCGAGGAGCTTCCCGTCGGGCCAGAGCTCGGCGACGAGCGAACGGAAGGACTTGTCGAACTCCTTCTTCGCACAGCAGGCCATGCCGAAGATGGTGCCGCCTCGGTTGACGTAGTCCTTGAGCTTGGCCTTTTCGGCGTCGGTGAACTCCAGGGCGTCGTGTCCGGTGATGTAGAGGATGGGGACCTTGAGGATCTCCTCGACGGAGGCGTCCAGGGTGATGATGCGCCACTGCTTGGGGTATTGGTATTTTTCGCCGATGAATTCCGTGAGGTGCTTGAGGTCGTAGGGGTCGTTGTTCCAGTCGCCCTTGCGCTTGAGCTTGTTGATGATGACGGGTTCGAGGGCGCGGGCGAGGAAGAGCATGACGAAGGCGGTGTTGGGCTCCGTCTGTTCCCCGCCCCAGCCGGTCTTGACGAGTTCGCGTGCCCCGAGTTCCATCCAGTTTTTTCCGCCGAACTCGCTTCGCCCGGTCATGATTCCGAGACGCTCGATGGCATACCAGGTGTATGCATCTCCGCCCATGGGGCCCGCGACGGCCTTCATCCCCTTCTCGACGGCCGGATTTTCGGGGACCATCTTGCACTGGTTGTGCTTTTGGGAGGAGAGGGCCTCGTCGGCGAGAAAGAGACTGACGGTGCTCGCGGGTGTCATGGAGCTGCTGGGCCGGACGCCGTTCTCGGCCTCGTAGGACCAGCAGCCGTCGGGGAGCTGTGTGCGCTCGTAGTGTCTCTTGATGCGCTGCCAGCAGAGGAGTGGCACCTGGAACCCGGCCCGCTGGGCGTACCAGATCCCAAGCACCCCGAACTGGGTGTTGGAATGATCGGCGGAGGAGCCCGCCTGCGGAGGAATGAAGTCGGGCTTCTGGTTCTCCACCCACTCGGGGAGATAGTAGAACCAGGCGCCCTCGGTCGCTCCATCGCGCTTCTGTCCCATGATGAGCATCCAGGCGTAGGCGTCGATGAGCTTGTTGTACCGAGTGGGGCCGCTTTCGAAGAGAAGCATCTCCATGAGACCGGAGGTGTAGGTCTTGGGATCGAGGGCCGACTGCGTGATGAAGGCGAGCCCCCTGCGGGCGGGGTCCGTCGCCTTCGCAAGACGCGTGTGGGTGAGTGCCAGGGTCGCCAGGGCCGTCATCCCCACTTCATAGTGGTCCGTCCATTTCATGTAGGGCCACGACCCGTTCGGCTGCTGCTGGGAGACGAGGTAATCGACCCCCTGGCTGATCTTGTCCCGCATCTCCTGGATGGGCATCTGTGCCCGGGCGGCGGGCGGCGTGAGAAGGAGCCCCACAAAGGTGATCGAGAGCCAGACTGTCTTCCTGCCTGCCTTCATGCGGGACCTTCACCTATATTAGTGTATGGAGCGTGCCGCCATATTATACCTGTCAGGGGTGAAATGTCAAAAGCCACATGAAGTCGGCAATCGAAGCGGCCGGGGGCGCCGGGAAGACCCGTTTCCTGGGGATCATGTCGTTTTCGCTTGTGCCGGAACACCGGGGGACCTTCCGCAAGGACTTGCCGGCAGACGCTATCGGGATGCTTTGGGCGAGAGCTTAAATCTCATGGCTTCGACGTCGAGGCCGTCAACGAAGAACGGGCGACCGTTGTTGTCGAGGACGGCAAAGCCCGCGCCGGTGAGGATGCTCTTTGCGTTTCCGTCGAGGTCGATCCGCCGGGGCGTTTTGCCGAGGAAGGTGACGTCGGCGAGTCCGTCGGGGGAGGGGATGGAAGCGAGTCGTGCGCCGCTCGGGCCGAGGAAGAGGAAAAGTCCGTGGAGTAGGCGTGCGGCGTCGAGCGGCCGGGGAGGATTTCCGGGGACGCCGACGAAAGGTTTTTGGCCGAGTTCGCGGGCGAGCGTGGCGGCGGCTGACAACGTCCGGCGCGGGTCGCCGGTCGGGTCCAGGAGGCCGGCGGCGAGCGGCGTGAACATGACGCGGTCCGCGCCGGCGATCTTGGCGCGAATGGCGCGGCGGGTGAGTTCGGCGGCGTCGCTTCCGGGTTTATCCCCAGGGCTCGGAACTGGAACGGGGACGGTCACCCAGACTTCGTCGACGACCGAGCGGAGGCGCGAGACGTCGGCGGCGAGCTCGGGTTCGATCTGCGGCCAGGCCGGGGAGTCGAGCACGGCGAAATCGCAGCCCTTGAGGGCCATGACGAGCGCGTCGGGTTCGGCGCCGGTGAGCGTGACGCCGATTTTAGGACGGTAGCTCGTGGGGGCGAGGGCGGCCCGCAACTGCCTGACGGCCCGGGCGAGGTCGGCCGGGGACGTGCCCGGGTCATGCGCGGGACCGATTTGCCACCAGGTTGTCCGTGCGGCGAACGGGCCGACCGTCCGGGCAAGGTCGCTCGTCCAGTACTTCGGGTCGAGGGAAAGGACGCGCACCCAACTGGCATCGCCCGCAGGGGGAAGCTGGTTATCCTGGTAGAGTTTGTTCAGGATGGACTCATCGACGCGACCGAGGACGACAACCGGCTGGACATGTCGGGACCGGAGGAGCGTGAACGCGGCGAGTGTTTCGGGCGCAGGCGCCTGGGGTGTGTCTGGTTTTCCGGGCGCGGATGCCGCCTCCAGCGCAATGGCGCCGAGGTCGGACTCGATCAGCAGGGCGGCTATGCGTGGAGTGAGGCGGTCCAGGTCGCCGGCGTAGACGCCGAAGTCCGGCGACGGGCCTGTGCCGCCGGCGGATCCCGGCCAATAGAGGAGCGAGCGGGTCAAGGAGGAGACCGGGGTTCCCGCCGAGGTCAGTTCCACCTCGAGGAGATAGACCCCGAAGGCGTTGAACGGGAGTTCGAGATCGGCATCGGCAAGGAAGTCGGGGGTCGGCGCGACGTGGACGGCGCGGCTCACGAGCGCGGCGCCGGCGGGGTCGAAGAGTCTTGCGGAGAGCACGTAGCCCGGAGCGCGGGCGGGGAGGAGGGAGTCGAACGAGATGCGCGCGCGCGGGGCATGGCCCGGGGAGAAGAAACCGTCCGGCTCGCCCGCGACGACGTGCAGGGTCGGCCGCGGGGCGAACGTGATGTCGTCGAACCAGACCTTGCCCGCGAGGCCGACGCCGTCGACCACGCAGCGGATGCGAATCCATCGGACGGGGCGATCCGGGTCGCGCGGGACGTCGAGACTTACCCGAGTCCACTCCGACGTGCCTGTTACGCCTCCCGTTTGCGCGGAGAAGACGACCGTCCGGGCGTCGCGGGCAAGCCCGATCACCTCGATCCTTGCGGAGGTTGCGCGCGGCCCGCTCGAAGGGACGTCCACGGCCTTGATGAAGCCGCTCAGACGCCAGGAGAGCGTCGGGTCGAAGGGGTAGGCCTGGGCCGTCTCGGCGACGGTGGCGACGCCGTCAAGCTCGACGAGGAGGGCGCGTTCGCCGGAGAACGGCTCGGTGCGGTCGAGTTTGACGCGGAGGTTCTGCGGGTGTCGCCGGCCCGCCAGGAGCACCCATTCGTCGGGGAAATTGTTACCGTCAGAGTCCGTCTCGAAGTCGAAGTGAAACGCGAGCTTGTCCGCGGGCGTGGCGGACTCCGGCTTGCCGGGCGCGGCGACGCACAGAGCGGCACCCGCCAGGAGGACGAGTGAGAATGCAAGCATGGGAAGGCATGGGCGTGTCAAGACGTGCTCCGACGGCGCTTTGATGGTACGCGTGGAACTTCCCCCGATGTATTATATTATCGGGAAACGGGCGGGTTTTCTTGAGATGCTTGGGGTTTAGAGGGGAGGCGGACATGTCGAGGCGGGGGTTTTGTTGACCGCGACGGGGTCGAGGGGTATCATAGAGCGTTTTTCCAGGGGACCCTGCATGACGGTGAACCGCTCGACGGCGCTTGAGGTGGTACACTCGGAGGAAATCCGGCTCCCGTTTTCGGCCGGCGAGTGCTTCGAGCGGCTTTCCCACGACCCAGGGGTCTTCTTCCTGGACAGCGGCGCCGGGTTCGGACGTCTCGGACGGTTCTCCTTCCTCGGGGTGGCCCCTTTCCTGACGCTGACCGCAAGGTCCGGAATCGTACACCTGACGCGGAACGGGCGGGAGCGGACGCGTCGCGGCGACCCGCTCGGGGCGCTGCGCACGGTGCTGGCGGAGTTCGCCACGGAACGGGAAGAACTTCCTGTGCCCTTCGCGACGGGGGGCGTGGGTTTCCTCAGCTATGACCTCAAGAACTCCATCGAGCGGCTTCCGTCGGGGGCCCGGCGGGATGTCGACGTCCCCGAACTCCACTTCGCGTTCTATGCGGCAGTGCTCGCGTTCGACCATGAGGAGGACCGGGTCTACCTGACCTCGGCAGGGCAGGGGATGAGCCGGAGGACGAGGAAGCGGAGGGGGCTGGACGCTTCGTCGAGGCTCCTGGCGCTTCTCGATGGGCCGCCGGTTTCGACGCCGATGACGGAGGACGGAAGCGGCTTCCACGGGACGATCGAGAGCAACTTCACCCGCCGGGACTACGTGCGGACGCTCGCGAGGACGAAGGAGTACATCGCGGCGGGCGACATTTTCCAGGCGAACATCTCGCAGCGGTTTCACGCGAGGTGGAAGGGGACGGATGTGGAACTCTACCGCGCTTTGAGGGAGGTGAACCCGGCGCCGTTCGCGGCGTGTCTCGGTTTTCCGGACGGCACGGTGCTTTCGAGCAGTCCCGAGCGGTTCCTCAAGCTGAGCGGGAGGCACGTGGAGACGAGACCCATCAAGGGAACGCGCCGGCGCACCGGCGAGCGCGAGCCGGACCGGAGGGCGGCCGCGGAGCTGCTCGCCAGCGAAAAGGACAACGCCGAGCTCGCGATGATCGTGGACCTGGAGCGGAACGACCTCGGGCGGGTGTGCGAATACGGGAGCGTCCGCGTGAGGGAGCCTCGGGTGCTCGAAACCTACCCGACCGTGTTCCACCTGGTTGCGACGGTGGACGGAGAACTGCATCCCGGGCACGACCTGGTGGACCTGGTGCGGGCGACTTTTCCGGGCGGGAGCATCACGGGGGCGCCGAAGATCCGGGCGATGCAGATCATCGACGAGCTGGAACCGACGGCACGGAACCTCTACACGGGAAGCATCGGGTATGTGGATTTCGGCGGCGACGCCGACTTCAACATCGCCATCCGCACGATGGTGAAGACGGGGGAGGACGTGTATTTTCAGGCCGGGGGCGGGATCGTGGCCGACAGCGACCCAGAGGCCGAGTACGAGGAAACCGTGGACAAGGCGCGGGCGCTGATGCAGGCGCTCGGCGCCACAGAATGGAAGTAGTTTTACCACAGAGGGCACAGAGAACAGCAGCAACAGGAGAATCGCGGGTGAAAGAAGCACCAGGAATAAGAAGCGCCAGGAAAATGAAGGCTGCCGCCCGGCATTCCTGCCGCTTCTTTAACCCCAATTCTCCTCTGTCCCTTCTCTCTCTGTGCCCTCTGTGTCCTCTGTGGTGAAAACCCGTATGCTGCACGGTGAGAGTGTGCTGCCCTTGGAGAGACAAGTGAGCCAGGTCTATCTCAACGGACAATTCGTGGACGAGAAGGACGCGGTGGCGCCGGTGGGGGACCGCGGGTTCCTCTACGGGGACGGACTTTTCGAGACGATGCGGGCGTATGGGGGGCGGGTGTTCCGGCTGGGGATGCACCTCCAGCGGCTCAGCAGTTCCGCCCGCGCGCTCCGCATTCCCCTCACGACCGCCTACTCCGAACTCGAAGCGGCGGTCGGGAAGCTGCTCGCCCTGAACGGTCGAGGCGACGCTTACGTCCGCATCACGCTGACGCGCGGCCGACATACGGGAGACCTGGGACTCGACACGGGCGAGAAAGCGACGCTGGTCATCAGCGCGCGCGAATACCACGGCTACCCGGCGGAGCTTTACGCGAAGGGGATGAGACTGGCCGTGGCGGGAAGCGTGCGGGACACGAAGTCGGCCGTTGGCCGGCACAAGACGCTCAACTATTTTGAGAACCTGGTCGAACGGGACGCGGCGAAAAGGCGCGGGTTCGACGAGACGCTTTTCCTCGACGAGAAAGGTTGCGTCGTCGAGTGCGCCACGGCGAATATCTTTTTCGTGCGCGACGAAAATCTCTGCACGCCGAGCACGGAAATGAACCTTCTGCCGGGCATCACCCGGGCCGTCGTCATGGAGTTGGCCGCGGCGGGGGGGATCAAGGTTATCGAAGGGACGTGGCCTCTCGCAGATCTCCAGTGGTCGAGCGAGGTCTTCCTCACCAACTCGCTGATGGAGATCATGCCGGTGCGTGAAGTCGCGGGCGTGAGCATCGGGAAGGCCGCTTGGGGCGAGGTGACGCGGAAACTTGCGGCGGACTATCGCCGGCTGGTGGAGAAGGAATGCGGCGTGGGCTAATCCCCTCCCCGATGAGAGGGGGAGGTAAGCCGGCGGGGGAGAAAGCAACCGGGCGCACCTGTGGGTGCGCCCGGTGTTTTTTGCGGGGAACTTTCCAGCTTCACGTCCCGATGGCCTGCGGGGCGCCGGTGATCTGGGCGAAGTGGGTGAGCGTGGTCTTGTCGGCGGTCTCGATGAACTTGAGGTTCATCTCGCTCCGGATGTCGCTTTCGATGATCCACTTGCGCGCGACGGGGAGCTTGGCGTCCTTGACCGACGCCTGCCAGAGAAGCAGGTAGCCGCAGGTGACGTCGATGGCCATGTCGAAGAGGTTCCGGGCGTAGAGGTCCATGACCTGGTTGTCGCCGACGGACTTGAGCCGCTCGATCGCTTTTACCAGCCGGTCGTAGGACGCCTGGATTCTGGCAGAAAGCTCGGCGAACTCGGGCGGGTAGCCGTCCGAGGGGAAACTCTCCCGGAGGCTCTCCATGGTCCCCGAGAGGACGCCGCTCGTCCCCATCGCGATCTGGAGCTGCGAGGTCCCCTCGTAGATGCTGGTGATGCGGGCGTCGCGGTAGAGCCGTTCGAGCTTGTAATCGCGCATGTAGCCGGAGCCCCCGAGCACCTGGATGGAGTCGTAGGTGACGCGGTTGCACATCTCGGAGGCGTAGTACTTGCACATGGGGGTGAGGAGCTTGGCGAGTTTCTCGTGCTTGCGGAAGCCTGGACGCACCTCCTTGAGCTTGTCGTTGTCCCCGGCTGCCTTGGCCTTTTCCATCATGGCGTAGAAGGTGCGCGCGCGGTCGACGATGACGGCGGCGTAGTAGGTGAGCGCGCGGGCGGCTTCGATTTCGACGCGCATGTTGACGAGGAGTTCGGCGACGGCCGGGAAGTCCTTGATGGGACGTCCGAACTGCTCGCGGCTGTAGGAGTAATCGAGGGCGTCGCGATAGGCGGCCTCGGCGATGCCCAGGGACTGCCCGGCGATGCCGAGCCGCGCCCCGTTCATCATGGCCATGGCGTAGCGGATGAGCCCGAGCCGCCGCTCCCCGATGAGCCTGGCCGGGGTCATGTTGAACTGGAGCTCACACGTCGGCGAGCCGTGGATGCCGAGCTTGTCCTCCAGGCGTCTCACGCGGATGGTCGGCCCACGCTCCGCGACAAAGAGACTGAGGCCGCGGCCGTCGTCCGCGTCGGTTTCGCTTCGCGCCAGGACCAGCAGCACCTCCCCGCACCCGTTGGTGATGAACCGCTTGACCCCCTTGAGATACCACTGGTTTTCAGTTTCGCCCGGGATGGCCTTGAGCTGGATGGCCTGGAGGTCGCTCCCGGCGTCGGGCTCGGTGAGTGCCATGGCGGCGGTCACTTTCCCCGAGCAGAACTGCGGGAGGTATTCCTTTTTGAGCTCCTCGGAGGCGAACTCGTTGATCGTCTCGGCGATGCCCTGGAGGCCGAAGATGTTCATGAGGGCGGAGTCGGCGCGACTGACGATCTCGATGGCCATGCTGTAGACGAGTCCTGGGAAGTTGAGTCCGCCGAAGCGGCGGGGAAGCGTGAAACCCATGAGGTCGGCCTTGCCGAGGCGGCGGAGGGCTTCGGCCATCCCGCGGGCGTAGTCCACGCCCTTGTCGGTGAGCTTGGGACCTTCGAGGTCCACATCCTTGGCGCGCGGGGCGATGAACTCGCCGGAGAGGTGTCCGAGCATGTCGAGCACGCGCTCGTAGTTGTCGATGGCGTCCGCGGCGCTCTGGGGGGCGTAGTCATACTCCGCCGCCTGGCCGAAGTTCTGCTCCCAGTTCTCGATGACGTCGGTGAAGGGGATGGCCCTGAGAAGGAAGCGGATGTCCTCGTTGTCGCGGAAATAGTTGGCCATCGTTTTCTCCTAAGCCCTTTCTCGATAGTGAGTTGAGGACGTCAGGGGGAACGGGTGGTCCCCGGTTGGCGAGCGCGCATTATACGACCGGAGTGCGGATTTGCAAGCTTTTTGTCGAGAGGAGGTCTGGGAAGGGCGCACCTGCGCCCGCCATGCCGGGTTGGGGGCGATTTCGCCGTTTTTGATTTGACATAAGTCGGCCCCGTTGTTAGGATAACCATGCTTTTGGACGGGCGTTTAGCTCAGATGGCTAGAGCGCCAGCTCGACACGCTGGAGGTCAGTGGTTCAAGTCCACTAACGCCCACCACTTTCCGGGCGCCGGCGCGGAAAGTGACTCAGAGTTTCTATCAGGATGAGGGGTTATGGAGCTGAGGGACACAAGGGGCATGCGCGGAAAGGTCCTCGGCCCCTTGACTCCATGACCCCTCATGTTTTTTAGTGAATGTAGTCCGGGTCCCTTGTGGCCCGGCAACTTGCGCGAGGGCGCCCCGCAAGGGAGGCGCACTACATGGACGGCGGTATCCGCGATGGCGAAAGTGAGACTTCCGGACGGGAGTGAGCTTGATGTGGCGGCCGGGACGACGGTGCTGGATGTCGCCCGTCGGATCGGAGAGGGTCTTGCACGCGCCGCGCTCGCTGCGTCCGTGGACGGAAAACTGGTCGACCTGAGCGTGCCGGTTGTCGGCGATTGTTCGCTCAAGATCCTGACTAACCGTGACGAGCAGGGGCTGGAGCTCTTGAGACATTCGACCGCGCACCTCATGGCGGAGGCGGTGGGGGAGTTGTATCCGGGGGTGCGGTTCGACATCGGCCCGGCGACCGACGACGGGTTCTACTATGACTTCGACATGGAGCACCGGCTGGGTCCGCCGGACCTGGAGAAGATAGAAAAGAAGATGCACGAGCTGGCTAGCGCGAAGCAGCCGTTCGCGCGCGAGGAAGTGCCGGCGGCCGACGCGCTCGGGCGGATGCAAGCGGCCGGGCAGAACTACAAAGTGGAGCGCATCCGGGACGTCCAGGCAACCGGGGAAGCCGTGTCTTTTTACCGCACCGGGAGCTTCGTGGACGTGTGCCGCGGGCCGCATGTTCCGGACACGGGGAAGCTCAAGGTCTTCAAGCTGCTCTCGGTGGCGGGGTCGTATTTTCGGGGCGACTCGAAGAACAAGATGCTCCAGCGGATCTACGGGACCGCGTTCTTCACCAAGGAGGACCTGGCGAAGCACCTGGAGCGATTGGCGGAGGCGGAGAAACGCGACCACCGGCGGCTCGGACGCGAGCTCGAACTCTACTCCATCCACGAGGACATCGGCGCCGGACTCATCCTCTGGCATCCGAAGCTCGGGATGGTGCGGCACCTCATCGAGGCGTTCTGGAAAGAGGAGCACCTGAAGCGGGGATACCAGATCGTCTATACCCCGCACATCGCCAGCGAGCGGATCTACAAGAAGAGCGGGCACCTGGAAAAGTACGCCGAGATGATGTATGCTCCGATGGACATCGACGGGACGCCTTACTACGTGAAGCCGATGAACTGTCCCGGGCACATCGCGATGTACCAGGTCCGTCCGAGGAGCTACCGGGAGTTGCCGGTGCGGATGTGCGAGCTGGGGACGGTGTACCGGTACGAGCCGGCGGGGACGCTGGCCGGGATGCTGCGGGTGCGCGGGTTCACGCAGGACGATTCGCACATTTTCTGCACGCCCGAGCAGGCCGAGGACGAAGTCGTCGGGGTGCTGGACCTCGTGTCGTACATGATGGCGGCGTTCGAGTATACGTGCTCGTATTACCTGGCGACGCGTCCGGCGAAGTACCTGGGGACGGCGGAGGAATGGGGCCGCGCGACGGCGGCGCTGCGCGGGGCGCTCGAGCGACGGGGCATCCGCTACGAGGTGGACGAGGGCGGGGGGGTGTTTTACGCCCCGAAGATCGACGTGAAGATCGCCGACTCGCTCGGACGCGAGTGGCAGGGGCCGACCATCCAGCTGGACCTGAACCTTCCGAAGCGGTTCCAGGTGGAGTACGTGGGGCCGGACAATAAGCCGCACGAAGTGATCATGATCCACCGCACGGTGCTCGGGTCGATGGAACGGTTCATCGGCGGACTGATCGAGCACGTGGGCGGGGCTTTTCCGCTGTGGCTGGCGCCGGAGCAGGTGCGGGTGCTGCCCATCACCGACAAGCAGCAGGCGTATGCGGAGCTGGTGGCGGGGAAACTCAAGGCCGAAGGGATGCGCGCGGGGGTGGACGCGCGCGCGGAGACCATCGGCGCGAAGATTCGCGATGCAACCATGGAAAAAGTCCCCTACATGCTGGTGGTGGGGGCGAAGGAAGCGGAATCGTCCAGCGTGTCGGTGCGCGCGCGCACCGGCGGCGACCTGGGAAGCTCGACCCTGGCGGACTTCATCTCCCGGGCGCAGAGCGAGATCGCCGGCCGCCGCACGCACACGGAAGAAAAAACGTCAACCTGAGAGGGGGTGAGCGCTTATATCCAAAGTGGACTTACGAGTGAACGAACGGATTCGCGTGGAGCAGGTGAGACTGGTCAACGAGAAGGGCGAGAACGTCGGCGTCGTCGCCGTCAAGGACGCGCTGGTCATGGCGACGGAGGCCGACCTCGACCTGGTCGAGGTGGCGCCGGAAGCCGAACCGCCTGTCTGCCGAATCATGGATTTCGGCAAGCACAAGTACCGTCTCAAGAAGAAACAGCACCAGAGTCACGTGCATCAGCACCACGCGCAGCTCAAGGCGCTGCGGCTGAGCCCGATGATCGAGGAGCATGACATCCAGGTGAAGCTACATCGTGCGAAGGACTTCATCGCCCGCGGGGACCGTGTGATGTTCAACATGATGTTCCGCGGACGACAGCTCATGCGCACGGAGGCCGGGTATCAGCTCCTGAACCGCCTGGTGCTCGAGATGGCCGAGGTGGCCAAAGCGGAAGTCAGTCCGAGGATGGAAGGACGACGGCTCTGGACGGTGGTTGCCCCGAAGTGAGCGGCCGCCTGACGTGACCCGCCTTCGCCCGCAAGCCCCGTCGCTTGGGGAAGGGAAGAAGGGCGCCGTCTTCGGCCCCGACAAACATTGGGGCTGAGGCTTCCGCCTACGCCAAGGCTACGGCGGACAAGTCGGCGGGTTTCGCCTCCTCCAGGAAAGGGAGCCTCCCGACGGGTCGGGACGGGGAGGCTTCACTTTCGCGTCTCGCCGATCCCGCGACACCGGACGGACACAAAAGAAGTGAGGAGCGGCGCCTGTGCCGGAGGCACGGGGCTCGTGACGCATGGACATAGTACTATTTTCGGAGAGAATCATGCCGAAGCTGAAGACGCACAAGTCGAGCAAGAAGCGCGTGAAAGTGACCGCGACCGGGAAGGTGCTGGTGTGGCCGACCGGTGCACGTCACGTCATGAGCGGCAAGAGCAGCAAGAAGCGTCGGCACATGCGACGCGCCCGGCTTCTCAAGAGCACCGACCAGAAACGCGTTCTTTTTGGACTCAATCGGCCCATCCGGAGCAAACCGGCCCCCGTCGAAGGCGAGTCCTCCGTGAAGGAGCAGTGAACCATGCCCAGAGCACGAGTCAGCGTCCACAGACACAAGCATCGTAAGCGCGTCCTGAAAGCGGCGAAGGGTTACGTCGGGGCCCGATCGAGGCTGTATCGCACGGCCTCGGAGACGGTGCTGAGGGCCCAGCGGTATTCGTTCCGCGACCGGCGCAGTCGCAAGCGCGAGTTCCGGAAGCTGTGGATCACGCGCATCGGGGCGGCGTGCCGGGAGCGCGGCTTCCAATACAGCCGCCTGATCCAGGGACTGACGGCCGCGCAGGTCGCCCTTGACCGCAAGATGCTCGCCGAGATCGCCTTCAACGACGCCGGGGCGTTTGACACCCTGGTCGACATGGCGAAGAAGGCGATCGGCCGGTAGGGGGTCCCGAGTCCGTTATTTCCGGGGAAGGCGTGCGCGGTCCGCGGAGTGCGTGTTTCGCGGTGTGCGACGCGCATCGGAGGCAGGCCAAAGTGCTTGAGGAACTGGACAGCCTGGAGAAGGCGTTCCGGGAGCGGCTTGGGTCGGCGGATTCGGCGGGGGCGCTGGAACAGCTCCGCGTCGAATTCCTCGGCCGCAAGGGGAAGCTCGCGGAGATCATGAAGCGTCTGGCGGGCGTGGCGCCCGCGGAGCGCCCGGGCGTCGGAAAGCGAGCCAACGAGATCAAGCAGTGGCTGGAGACGGTCGTGCGGGAACGCGCGGTGAGCCTGACGGCCGCGCCGTCGGCCGCGCGCTCGACGTTCGACCCCACGCTTCCGGGGGTCCGTCCGCGCCTTGGACGGCGGCACCTGATCCAGAGCACCATCGAAGAGATGGTGGACATCTTCCAGCGGCTGGGCTTCGACGTCGCCTACGGTCCCGAGGTCGAGGACTCGTGGCACAACTTCGAGGCGCTGAACATCCCGGCCGACCATCCGGCCGCCGACCCCAACAACAGCTTCTTCATCGACGACAAGACGATCCTTCGCACGCAGACCTCGCCCATGCAGGTCCGCGTGATGGAGAAGCAGCCACCCCCGATCCGCGTCGTCGTCCCCGGACGCACCTACCGTCCCGACACCGTGGACGCATCGCATTCCTTCATGTTCCACCAGTTGGAGGGACTGATGGTGGACGAGGGCGTCACGTTCGCTCACCTGAAGGCGGTGCTGCGGATTTTCGTGCAGGAGTATTTCTCGCCCGAGACGCGGATCCGCCTGCGTCCGCACTTTTTCCCATTCACGGAGCCGAGCGCCGAGCTTGACATCGCGTGTTCCATCTGCTCCGGCTCCGGGTGTCCCACCTGCGGCCAGAAGGGGTGGCTCGAGATCATGGGCTGCGGGATGGTGGACCCCAACGTGTTCAAGTCCGTGGGCATCGATCCGGAGAGGTACACCGGTTTCGCATTCGGGTTCGGGGTCGAGCGGCCGGCGATGCTCAAGCACGGCATCCATGACATGCGTCTCTTGTTCGAGAACGACGTGCGTTTCCTCGCTCAGTTCTAGCCCTTTGTCAGGACGATTTCGGTGAGATGCAGTCTGAACTGGCTCAAGGAGTACGTGAAGACGGACCTCGACGCCCGGAGCGTCGCGGAGGTCCTCACCCGGGTGGGACTCGAGGTGGAGAACCTCGAGGCCTCGTCGGACGACTGTTTTCTCTCCACGGAAGTCACGACCAACCGTCCGGATTGGCTGAGCCATATCGGGGTGGCGCGGGAAGTCGCGGCGGCCGCCGGCGGGCGACTCGAAATTCCCGAGGTGCGCCTGGCGGAGGAGGGGGAGCCCGTCGGCAAGCTCGCCTCCGTCGAGGTCGAGGACCCGGAGCTCTGTCCGCGGTACACCGCGCGCGTCATTACGGGGGTGAAGGTCGGCCCGTCGCCGGCGTGGCTCGTGGCCAAGATCGAGGCGATGGGACTTCGCCCGGTCAATAACGTCGTGGACATCACCAACTTTGTGCTCTTTGAGTGCGGTCAGCCGCTTCACGCGTTCGACTACGACAAGCTCGCCGGCCACCGCATCGTTGTCCGCCGCGCCGCCAAGGGCGAGAGCATCACGGCCATCGACGGGAGCCGGCACCTGCTGGACGGGGGCGAGTTGATGATCTGCGACGGATCGCGACCCGTGGCCATCGCCGGAATCATGGGCGGACTCGACACGGAAGTGAGCAGCCGGACCACCACGGTGCTTCTGGAGAGCGCCCGGTTCAAGCCGGTCCATGTCCGCCGGAACTCGCACAAGCTTGGACTCGAATCGGACTCGTCGTACCGTTTCGCGCGCGGGGTGGACCCGGTAGGTGTGGAATGGGGGAGTCGCCGGGCGGCGGCGCTCATGTCGGAACTTTGCGGGGGCAAGGTCGCGCGCGGGTTGGTGGACGTGGACGCCCAGCTGTTCCGTCCCCGCGAAATCACGCTCCGGATGGACCGCATCGCCAGAATCCTCGGCGTGTCGATCGAAGCGGACCGCGTGCGCTCGATCCTCGAAGCCCTGGGATGCGAGACCCTAAGCGCCGACGCACGCCGGCTCGTCGTGCGCGTCCCGAGTTTCCGCGGGGACCTCGAACGCGAAATCGACCTTATCGAAGAGGTGGCCCGGTGCCACGGGTACGACGGAATTCCGGCCGCGGTGAGCGTGCCGTACCGCATGGCCCGCCGCGACGACACCCTTGCGGGTGAAAAACGCGCGGCGGAGGTCCTGACCGCCGCAGGGTTCTACGAATGCGTTACGTTCAGCTTCACCGACGCCGAGTCGGCGCGGTTGATCGCCCCGTGGACGGACGCGGCGCCCATCGAGGTGCGAAACCCGATCGACCGCGACCGGCCGGGACTGAGGACGTCGGTGATTCCTGGTCTATTGGGCGCGCGGCGTCTCAACCAGTCGCGACGCAACGAGGACCTCCGGCTCTTCGAGCTGGCGCACGTGTATCTGCCGAAGGGAAAGGGCGAGCTTCCGGACGAGAGATGGATGCTGGCGCTCGTCGCCGACGCGGATTTCCGCACCGTGAAAGGCGTGGTGGAGGCGGTGCTCGACCGTTTTGGACTTGCGGACGCCGTGAAGATCGACGAGACGAAGATGAATTTTCTGGCCGAAGCGGTGGCCCTGAGCCTGGACGGCGAGAGGCTCGGGTATCTCGGCGTTGTGTCGGAGAAGACCGCCGAGCGGTACGACCTGAAAGGACAAGTCGCCGCCGCCGAGATCGACTTCGGACGGGTGATGAGCGAAGCCAGGCCCGCCACGACGCTCACGGAGCTTCCCCGCTTTCCCGAGATCGACCGGGACCTCGCCGTGGTGGTGGATGAGACCGTCCGGTGGGCGGACATCCTGAAGGTCATCGCCGCCTCGCACGTCGGAATTCTGGAGTGCGTGACGTTCCTGAGCGAGTTTCGCGGCAAGCAGATCCCCGCGGGCAAGAAGAGCATCGCGTTCTCGATGGTCTTCCGTTCGCCTGACCGCACGCTCACCCGGGAGGAAGCGGACGGCGCCCGAGACACCGTGCTCAAGGCACTGGAAAAAGAACTTCGCGCCGAACTGCGGCAGTGACGGTGGCACATACCATGGGTGGTGTTCGCGGGTGGGGGCAATCCAAATCTGCGTGAGATTTCCTTCTCCATCTTCTTGCTTTCCTCTCGGCGAGGTTGTACAATACCGATAGAGAAGATAGGAAGTCGAAAAGCACCTGTCGTGTTCGAGTTTAGAAGCACGGTTTTTTGTGAACCGATGACCCTTATCATGGGAACCGACCTTATGTGACAGCATCCATGCCCCGACAAGGGGAAGGATAAAGCCGCAAAGGGGTTCCCACCTTGGTAACGGGTTCCAAAAACCGCTTCTTACGGCACAAAGGCAGGGCTTTTTGATGTGCAATCCGTCAGCTGACGGAGTTTGTCAGTTGACGGGATCATCCAAGTCGGGCCGCTTCGGCGGCCCGGCTTTTTTGTAAGGGTGCAGGAATGGGGCCTTGACCGTTTTTCACGGAGGCTCCTTTTTTACGTACCCTTGACTTGAAGGTCTCCGCCGACTACCTTAGGCTCGAACGAAGGGCGGGGATTATGAAGTTGTTCGACACGAAAGAGTCGCGTGAGAGGCTAAAGCAGGCGGAGCCGCTGGCCGCCCGCATGAGCCCGGGGAGCATCGACGAATTCGTCGGGCAGAGGCATTTTATCGGGGAAGGGAAGCTCCTCTGGCGGATGCTGAAGGCGGACCGTCTGAGCTCGCTCATTTTTTACGGACCGCCCGGGACGGGGAAAACGGCGCTGGCCCACGTGGTGGCAAGCACGACGCAGGCGAACTTCTTGGAGCTGAACGCTTCGGGCTCGGGCGTGGCGGAAGTCCGTCGCGCACTGGACGAGGCCCGCACGCTTTTGGAGACCTCCGGCCGGCGGACCGTGCTCTTCGTGGACGAACTGCACCGTTTCAACCGCGCCCAGCAGGACGTGCTCTTACCGGACGTCGAGCGCGGGATCGTCATCCTCATCGGGGCCACGACGCAGAACCCGTTTTTCTCGATCAATTCTCCGCTGGTCTCGCGCAGCCAGATATTCCAGTTCGAGCCGCTGGGCCGCGAGGACATCAAGACGATCCTCCGGCGGGCGATCGGCGACAAGGACCGCGGACTGGGCAAGTTTGACGTCCGGATCACCGACGAGGCCCTGGATTTTCTGGCCGAGGTGTCGGACGGGGACGCCCGGCGGGCGCTCAACGCCGTCGAGATCGGGGTCTACAGCCAACAGGTCGAGCCGGGAAAACCCGTGCCGTACGACCTGGGCGTCGCGCGCGAGAGCATCCAGCGAAAGGCCCTCGTGTATGACGGCACGGGGGACGAGCACTACGACGCGGCGAGCGCGTTCATCAAATCGATGCGCGGGAGCGACCCCGACGCGGCACTCTACTGGATGGCGCGGATGCTCGAATCCGGGGAGGACCCGCGCTTCATCGCCCGCCGCATGGTTATCTGCGCGAGCGAGGACGTCGGGAACGCCAACCCGCAGGCGCTGGTCGTGGCCGTCGCCGCGCTCCACGCGGTCGAGTTCGTGGGGATGCCCGAGGCGCAGATCCCCCTGGCCCAGGCGGTCACCTACATTGCCTGCTCGGCGAAGTCCAACGCCGCATACCTCGGCATCGCCGAGGCCATGAAGGACGTCCAGGAGGGACGGACCATTGCGGTGCCCGCCCCCCTGAAGGACGCCAACTACCCGGGCGCCAAGCGCCTGGGACACGGAGAGGGGTACAAGTACGCCCACAACTTCGAGGGGCACTGGGTGGACCAGGACTACCTGGGCGTGGACAAGGAGTATTACCGTCCGACGACGGAGGGGTTCGAGGCCCGCTTGAAGGAGCGCTTGGACGAGCTTCGTCGAAGACGGCGGGAAGGCTCCGCGCACGACGAGAAAAAGACCGAACCGAAGTAGCGTCACGGGACAGGAGGCACGGAAAAAACCTTGCTACGGGGGTTTGGAGGGCCTATAGTAGTGTTCGAGGGGGCGGGGTCGGGATGGGTTTTGCGTCCGTCGGCGCAAAGAGACCCCGTGGGAGAATTCGTGGGTTCGCCGGCCGCGTGCCCGCTGGGCCGGTCGTGCGGACCCTCATGGGCGGAGGACAGGATGAGAACGCTGGTGGCGGTGCTGATTGTGGCGGGACTGGTGATTGCGGGGTTTTACGCTTATCGTCATTGGGTGCCGGCCCCCGGCGCGGCGGGTCTCGGGGAAACGAACACGCCGGGAGTCACGGACGCGAGGAAAGAGCCGGTTGCGGCCACCGACAACGAGAAGGCGGCCGAGCTTCTGCGTCAGGCCCGTGCCGCGGCGAAAGAGGGACAGTCCGCGAAAGCCCGCACGCTCTACGAACAGTTGGCCACCGGCTACGCCGAGACCTGGTCGGGCCGCGAGGCCAACCTCGAGCTGGGCAACATCTACCTGAAGGACGGACGCAAGAAGGAAGCCCTCGACGCCCTTCAGAAGGGACTGGCCAACGTGGAGGAAGCGCAGCGTCCCCGGATCCTCGAAACGATCAAGCAGCTCCAGCGGGAAGTCGCGGGCAAGCCCGCCGGCGGGGAAGTCGCCGGCAAACCCGGTGAGACGCCCAAGGCCGAGTCGAACGACATCATGCACCTCGTGCGGCGCGGGGACACCCTCGTCGGGATCGCCAAACAGTACAACGTCTCGCTGGAGCAACTGAAACTCGCCAACAACCGCACCGACGGCGTCCTCAAGCTCGGCGACACCGTCTGCGTCAGCAAACAGATGCCCGTCATCAAGGTCAGCAAGAAGGAGCTCAAGCTGCAGCTCTTCTTCAAGGGCAAGTTCGTCAAGGAATACCCCGTCGGGATCGGGAAAGACGGACTCACGCCCACGGGCGAGTTCACCGTGACCACCAAGGTGAAGAACCCGGACTGGTACAAGAACGGGACCCTGCGCATCCCGTACGGCGACGCACGGAACATCCTGGGAACGCGGTGGATGACGCTGATGGGGGCGGACAAGGTGCAGCACGGCTACGGCATCCACGGCACGACGATTCCCGCGTCGGTGCCCGGCCAGACGTCCGCCGGCTGCATCCGCATGTTGAACGAGAACGTGGAAGAGCTCTACGAGTGGGTTCCCCCCGCCACGCACGTCAGCATCGTGGACGAGTGAACAGGACGGGGCGTCGTCGGTGGGGCAGGTGGCGGTCGTGATCGGATGACCTTTGGGGGACTTCATGAAGCTCGGGGTGTTCACGGTGTTGTTCGCCACCCAGCCGATGCCGGAGGCCCTGGACTACATCCGGAAGTCGGGACTCGACGCGGTCGAGATCGGGGTGGGGAACTATCCGGGCGACGCGCATTGTCCGCTGAATGAGCTTGTGAAATCCGCAGAGAAGGCCCGGCGGTGGAAGGAGAGCATCACCGGCCGCGGACTCGAAATCTCCGCCCTCAGTTGTCACGGAAACCCCCTTCACCCGGACGCCGGGTTCGCGCGAAAACACCGCGAGGTCTTCGAGAAGGCCGTGCGTCTTGCCGAGATGCTCGACGTTCGGACCGCCGTCAATTTCTCGGGGTGTTCCGGGACCCCGTGGTGGGCGTGAACGTGCAAGCACGGGGCGCTTTTCGCCGCCTGCGGAGGGAACCGTCATCAACCCGCTGATTATCCTGGCGATTACCGTCGTGGTGTTTCTTCTCGCCGGGCGTTACTACGCCGGGTTCATCCACCGGAACCTGGCGAGTGACGACAGCCGGCCGACGCCGGCCGTGGTCAAAGAGGACGGTCGCGACTACGTTCCTTCGCCGACGCAGGTCGTCTTTGCACACCACTTCGCCGCGATTGCGGGGGCCGGGCCCATCGTCGGCCCGCTTTTCGCGATCGTCTACGGGTGGGGACCGGCGTGGCTGTGGGTGCTCCTGGGTTGCGTCTTTTTCGGCGCCGTTCACGATTACACGGCGCTCTACGTGGCCATGCGGGAGGGCGGACAGTCTCTCGCCGTCGTCGCTCGCAACCTCTTCGGAAAAGCCGTTTTCACCCTGTTCATCGCATTCACCATCATCATGCTGCTCCTGGTGACGGCGACCTTCCTCAACCTCTCGGCGACGGCGCTGGTGAGCCGATTGCCGGCGAAGGACATCGGACTGAGCGACCACCAGACGCTCCTCAAGACGGTCACGACCCCCGACGGCCGCATCCTGGCGCAGGTGGGCGGCATCGCGTCGAGCTCGGTCATCGTCATCACGATCTTCGCGCCGCTGGTCGGCTTCCTTTACCTCAAGAAAAAGGTCAACATCTGGGTGTGCTCGGGGTTGGCACTGCTTATCTGCGCGTTCTCCATTTATGCCGGCTTCCTGTTCCCGGTGATGCTGGGCGGACCGGCTTCCTGGATTGCTTCGGTGCTGCCCGCGAGCATGGCCGGGGCAGTGACCGCGGAGAACCTGTGGAAACTGCTGCTGGCGGCCTACACCATGATCGCGGCGGGAATCCCCGTGTGGCTCCTGCTACAGTCCCGCGATTTCATCAACGTGCACATCCTGTACGCCGGGATCGTGCTGCTGGTGGTGGGGGTGGTCATCGGGGGTCTCACGGGCATGTCCATGAACCTTCCGATGACCAACGTCGCCGAGGGGACGGCGAAGATCGGGTTCATGTGGCCCGCGCTTTTCATCACCATCGCCTGCGGGGCGATCTCGGGTTTCCACTCCCTCTGCGCGGGGGGGACCACGTGCAAGCAACTGGGGTCCGAATCTTCCGCGCGCACCGTGGGCTACTACGCCATGCTCCTGGAAGGTCTCGTGGCGGTCCTCGTCATCTGTGTCGTCTGCATGGGTCATGACAAGGCGAGCTACATGAGCTACGCCTTTCCCGCCGCCGGGGCGAGCAATCCCGTCCTGGCGTTCGGGGTGGCCGTGGGAAGGGTGATGAACGCCGGACTTTCGTGGCTTCCGCCCGCGGTCGGCGCCGTTTTCGCCATGCTCATCCTCGAGGGGTTCATCATCACCACGCTCGACGCGGCCGTGCGGTTCAACCGGTACCTCTTCGAGGAGCTCTGGGCGACGCTGTTCCAGGAGCCCCCGAAGATCCTCAAGCACTACTGGACCAACTCGGGGCTCGCGGTCGTCCTGATGCTCCTCTTCGCGTTCAACAACTCGGTGCTCTCGCTGTGGACGCTCTTTGCGTCGTCGAACCAGCTTCTCGCCGCGCTCGTCCTGGGCGTGGTGACCTTCTGGATGGTGAAGCACGGGCTGAAGTACTTCTACACGCTCATTCCGGCCGTGGTGATGCTGGCTACGACCGTCACCATGCTGGTGCTGGAGCTCAACCGGTTTCTGCACATGCCGGGGAGGGTCCCGCCGGCGCCGGTTCCGTGGGACCTTGTGGTGGCCGACGTGGCGATTATCGGCATTACGGTGGGACTGGTGGCGATGTCGCTGAAGGGGATCGCCGAGATCGTGCGTGGGCGTCGTGAAGTCGCCCGCGCCGCGCGCTAGCGCGTCTTTCCCGGGTCGATGGGTCGCGTGATGAGGACGGCCTTGTTGCGACGGTTGCGTCCGGGCTGTCCCTTGAACTTCGGTTTGCCTTCCACGGTGATCGTCACTTCCGAATCGACCGCCGCGTCGGTGCGAATCAGGTCTCCCGGGCTCAATTCCAGGAGCTCCCGCACGGTAATCTGCGTGGTGGTCAGGTCCGCCGCGACTTCCACCTCGGCCTCCCCAAGCGATCGGGCAATCCGCGTGACGCCGGGGCTCGGCCCGGGCTTCCGCGAGCCCGCCAACCAGTGCTCCGTGGTGAAGAGGTCCATGATGGGCTCGATGGTCGCGTAAGGGATGCAGAGGTTCGCGCGGCCCGACGCCTGGCCCATGCTCATCTCGAAACGTACGACCACCGCCGGGTCGTGGGGTGGGGCGGCCTCGAGGAGCTG
>Ga0182021_10002185_pt1 | contig 22795 bp, 24 predicted proteins | sample 612E3MmetaG_FD_120493 | JGI IMG/M metagenome (GOLD analysis project Ga0182021, IMG submission 120493) | Permafrost microbial communities from Stordalen Mire, Sweden - 612E3M metaG (Illumina Assembly) | ecosystem: Environmental > Terrestrial > Soil > Wetlands > Permafrost | place: Sweden... | reverse complement strand
GGGTCCGCGCCGGCGAAGTACGGCTTGAGAGCGCTTGCGCCCTCTCGCACGTTGGCCTCCCCCAGCAGTCTCTTGAGTTCTTTTATCGCGCTTGAGTTCATCAGCTTCCTCCGCTTCTCCCGGGCCGTGGTCTCCCCGGCCGGACTATACGTTGACCAGGTCACCCAGGCCGTTTTCCTCGAGGACCTCTGGATAGATTTTGAACGCGGGCTTGATGACCGGCAGGAGCTTGAGGAGCTTGGGTATTGACCCGGATGACTTGATATCCTTGCTCGACAGTGCCTTGATGAGGTTGAGCTGCCCCAGCCAGAAACGGTGAGCGACGTCCGCATCCATGGAGAGGGTCGCGTCCGGTGATATATCCTGGGAACCAGGGAGCAGTTTGACATCATCTCCAGTACAGTCGATCCACATCTGTCCGTCGGGATTATAGAAGTTGAAACACACCTTGAGCTTGGAACTGAGAGCCTTGTTTTTAACCACCGGGTCTTTCATGAGCTTGGCAAAAAGCTCGATCAGGGCGTCGTAGAATGTCTGGATGTCGTTGAAATAGGGCATGAGGACTCCTTTCCGCTCCCTGGATAGTGGTTCGTGACGATCGAGGCGCCCGGCCACCCTACCTCCCATGTGACCTTTCCGGACCCGGCTTTCGCAAAGCCGCACACGCCTACAACCTGTCTAATGCAAAAACCGTGCCAAAACTGGACCTTCCGGCGGTTTTTTGCTCAGATAACCTCAAAATCCGGCACCAACGCCCCCAGCGGGGAACGAACCACAGATAAAGTCGAATCGCGCCTGTCTCAAAGTCGCAATGCCGCTACACCTGTGTCTCATCAACGGGACACACAGCGTCTCCCTGATGGGACACATGGTCTTCATCCGGGCTCGAAAGACCCCAAACCTCCCGGTCGAGAAGAAACATGCGCGCGAACTGTCGTATACGAAGCCGGCAAGGCGGAAAAATATCGAAAAGTGCACCGTTTCTGATACAATGCCTTAATTCTAAACAACTGCGAGACTCCGGGAGGGCGGGGTATCGTGGAGTTCTCAATCGCCAATAGCCTTATTACCGAACAGCAACAGATCATGGCCGCTGCCGAGGTCTATCGGAATTCGGGCAACCTTCCCCCCGGCGTCGTGCGAGACGTCATCGCCGACTCATGGAAAAGGTCCAGGGACAACGGCGTCGATCCGCATATGGAGCGGGTCGCCTGCACTATCGCCCCTGAGGAGAGAAACCGGAGATTCGAAGACGCGCGGCAGCTTCTCGAAGTCGCACACGCCTTCATCGTAAACCTCTATGAATCCACAAAGGAGACCGCGGTCGCCGTCGGGCTGCTCGACCGGGACGGCCTCATACTAGAGGTCCTCACAGAAGGAGTGGTCAAGTCTCTCATCGATGAAGCCGGCCTCGTCCCCGGACATTTCATAAACGAGGAGTCCGTGGGCACTTTTGCCCCGAGCCTCGTCCTGAAGACCGGGCAACCGCAAAGGGTCACCTCCGCCGAGCACTGGGTCGTTCGCGCGAGCATATGCACGAGCGTCGCTGCTCCGATACGGGATTCGAGCGGGGAGATCGCGGGAATAATCTCGGTAAACGTGATCTACAATGCCGCGGAAGAACATCCACACACATACGGGATGACCATCGCGGCCGCCAAGGCTATCGAGACACAGTTGCGACTGAAGTCAACGGCCGACGAGCTGTACAGGTCGCATGAGTACCTGATGGCAACGATCAGGTCGATCTCGGACGGTCTCATAATCCTGGACCGGCAGTTGACGGTCATGGAGATGAACGAGCACGCATCCGACCTGACGAGCCTGCGCGTCGGTGGCACGCTGTCGGCCGCGATGCGGGACGACGACATGTATCAGAAGATCGAAGGGATAACGATCAGCCACAAGGGGTTTTCCGGGGAAGCCATCTTCTTCGATTCCCACGGCTCAGACCAGAGGGTCTTCCTGGACGCCCAGCCGATACTCGACAGCGGGGACCGGTTACTTGGTGTCGTCCTTGTAATAAGAGAGATGAAGCGGGTGCGAAGCCTGGCGCACAAGATTTACGGCGCGCGGGCCCGCTACTGTTTCGACGATATCGTTGGCGAGGACGACCGTCTTGCCAGATGCATAACCGTGCTCAAGCGAGCAGCGGATTCCGATTTTCCGATAGTGATAACGGGAGAGAGCGGCACGGGCAAAGAGATGTTCGCGCACGCCATCCACAATCACTCCCACAGGTCCGAAGGGCCGTTCATACCGCTCAACTGCGCCGCCATCCCGAAGGACCTCCTCGAGAGCGAGCTGTTCGGGTACGACGAGGGGGCTTTTACCGGGGCCAAAAGGGGTGGCAACCCGGGTAAGTTCGAGCTGGCTGATGGTGGTACGATTTTCCTGGACGAGATCGATTCCATGCCGCTCGACATGCAGGCCAAGCTCCTGAGACTCATCGAAGAGAAAAGGGTGCTGAGGCTCGGGGGCAAAGGTTTCATCCCTGTCGATATCAGGATCATCTCGGCTTCGAACAAGGACCTGCTCGAGCGAATAGCGGAAGGCGCCTTCAGGGACGACCTGTACTTCCGCCTGAACGTAGTCAGCGTCAGCCTTCCCCCACTGCGGGAGCGCCCTGGCGACATCCCACTGCTCGCAAGACATTTCATCGGCAAATATACCAAGTCGGCAGGTGAGGCCGAGCGGCTGTTGACGCCCGAGATACTCGAGTCGCTTCAGTCATACGAATGGCCGGGCAACGCGCGCGAGCTCTCCAACTGGGTCGAGCGGCTGTTGGCCCTCGGCAATGACGGGGCTTCAGGCGTCGATGTGCCGGTCTCAATCGGTGAGACCAGGACGGGCGAAGTCCCGAAAAGCGCGGAGGCTCGCCGTGCCACTCTCCACGAAGGCGAGGCCTCCTATATGAAAACCTTGATCGTCGAAGCCATCAAGAGGAACCACGGGGTCATGTCAAAGGCCGCAAGCGACCTCGGCATAAGCCGCTCCACCCTCTATCGAAGGATAGCCAGGCACGGTATCGAGTTCTGAGGGTACCACGGCTCGACAAAACCACGAAAGATGAGGCGGATTGAACGGCAAAGAAGCGCTCGGAAGGCTCAAAGCGATGTCCGACCCCAAGGCGTTGGAGGGAATGACGCGCTATGGCATCAACCTCGAGAACACCCTTGGGATATCGATCCCAAACCTTAGGAAGCTCGCGAGAGAAGCCGGGAAAGACCATTCACTCGCACTCGAGCTCTGGGAATCCGGGATCCATGAGGCGCGGATTCTGGCAGGCATGGTAGACGACCCGAAGCTGGTGACCGGAGACCAGATGGAGTCCTGGGCCATCGAGTTCGATTCGTGGGACGTGTGCGACCAGGTCTGCATGAACCTGTTCTGGCTCACCGAGCTCGCCTACGACAAATGCTTCGAATGGAGCTCTCGCGACGAGGAGTTCGTCAAGCGCGCCGGCTTCGCGCTCATGGCTCGCCTGGCATGGTCTGACAAGTCAGCCGGCGACGAGCGTATCGCGGAGTTCCTTCCCGTGATCAAGAGGGAGGCCACGGACTCCCGAAACTTCGTGAAGAAGGCCGTCAACTGGGCGCTCCGCCAGATTGGCAAACGCAATCTCGCGCTCAACGAGCTCGCCATCCGGACAGCGACCGAGATCGGTGCGATAGACTCGAAAGCCGCGCGTTGGATATCCACCGATGCCCTGAAAGAGCTGGAGAGTGAAGCGGTCCAACGCAGGCTCTCGGTCGGCTGACCCTCCCCTGTCCCTCAAAGCGTCGACGCTTTTCCCATATATGCATCCGCCGGCATCCTGCAAGGTTTCCAGCCCCGGCAACGAAATAGTTGAGTGCCGTAACGACTGAAAGCATCGATGCGGTGTGTCGCTCGCAAGGAAACCGGGCCGCCGTTGGTGGACGAGAGGAGGCCTCGGTCAAAGGAGAGAGATGCCGACAAGCACCAAGAAGACGTTTACCAGGAGGTTCAACGTCAAGGCGGTACCGCCTTTCGACTTCGACCTGTCAGCACGGATCTTCTCGCGGGGCGACCCGCAGTTTCGCGCGTACGAGGACGGGCGTTTCCGGCAGCTCATCAAGATCGGCCGGAAACCGGGGTTATTCGTGATACGGTCCACCGGTTCCGTCGAGGAACCGGAGCTCCGGGTGGAGCTCAAGACGGTCGAGGAGTTGTCTCCCTCGGATGTCAGAAAGGCACGCGCCATGGTCAACAGCATGTTCAACCTGGATATGGACCTCAAGCCGTTCTACAAAGCCGTGAAAGGCGACCCCGTCCTGTCGGGGCTCGCCAGGAAGATGTACGGGCTCAAGAGCCCGACGACCCCGACGGTCTTCGAGGCCCTGGTCGACTCGATCATCGAACAGCAGATATCGCTCATAGCGGCGCATGCGATGCAGAGCAGGATGATAAAGGAGTTCGGCGACCCGCTTACTATCGAAGGCACCACTTATTACATGTTCCCAACGCCCGAAAAGCTGTCCGCGGCACGGATCGAGGAGCTGAAGTCGTGCGGGCTCTCGACGAGGAAAGCTGAGTATATAAAGGACGTGGCCATGCTTGTCGCGAGTGGAAGTCTCGACCTCGACAAGTTCGAGGGGTACGACGACATCGAGGCAATCAGGGAAGAGCTGTCTTCCATAAGGGGAATCGGGCGGTGGACCGCCGAGATGACTATGATCCGCGGGCTTCACAAGATGGACTCGATCCCCGCCGACGATATCGGATTGCAGGCGAAGATCTCCTATTTCTACGGAAGAGAGCACCGTGTCTCGAGCGACGAGCTCCGCGAGATCGCCGAGCGTTGGGGAAAGTACAGGGGCCTTGGGGGGTACTACCTGATCATGACCCTCGACCTCGAGCGCGGCGAGGGGGTCGGCGACGACCGCGCGGCCCGGGCCCGGACTCCGAAGAAGCCCGCCGCCAGACCACCTCGCGAAAGGATAATAATGGACTGACAAGGCCGACAGGAAAGCAATATATTATGGTGAATTAAGGCAGAGCAGGCCGGACGGCGGCTGAGTCGAGTGAAATAATGTAAAATTACCGAGCGGAAAACACCGGTTGCTCGGAGGAAAGGCGGAGTAGCGTGGTTAAGTGCGATGTTCTTGAGGAGTTTGCCTCTCATGTCAAGAAAGACCTGCGCGGCAAGCTCAAAGACAATTTCACGTCACAGAGCCTGGACCGAGGGCAGTTTGTTTTCTTCGAGGGCGACGAGGCCGCATCACTATACCTGATCGAGTCCGGCGTGATAGAGGCCAACGTCGTCCACGGGGACGGAAAGGTCTATATCTTCCATTTCATCTTTCCCGGAGACATCTTCGGCGAGGGCACGATGTACGGTCAGGAGTACTTCCCGTTTTCAACAGTCGCTCGCAAAGAGGCTCTCATCTGGAAGATCCCCCGGGACGACCTTCTCCCGATCGTCGAAGCGGACCCGGCATTCAACGTGTACCTCTTCCAACAGCTCGGGCGAAAGCTCGACTCCTCGTACGCCAAGGCCAGGTGTATAGCAGGTGAGAGGGTCGAGAAACGAGTGGCATGCATACTGCTCAAGACGCTCGACCAGCAACAAGGCATCTACAACTGCGGGGAGCAGGTCGATACGCCGGTCACCAACCGCGACATCTCGGGGCTTATCGGCTCCACCGAAGAAACAGTGTCGCGCGTGATGAGCCGGCTGAAAAAAGAAGGCATCATCGGGCTGCAGGACAAGCAACTGGTGGTGCTCAACAGGGAAGCCCTCATGGGGTACTTCGATTCGATGTAAGCCTTCTTCAAGGAGACGAAATGCCCGAAGTTTACCTTGACCATTACGCCGCTTCACCGGTTCTCCCGGAAGTGGCGGACAGCATCAAGCCTTACCTGTTGCAGGATTTCGGAAATCCATCCTCGCTTCATTCCTGGGGCGACTCCGCAAGGCAGGCCGTCGAAGTCGCCCGGGAGCGGGTGGCCGCGCTCATTGGCGCTAAGCCCGAAGAGATTATCTTCACCTCCGGGGGCACCGAGGCGAACAATACCGCGGTAAAAGGAATCGCGTGGGCTTCCCGCAAGAAGGGCAGCCACGTCGTCGTCTCGGCGATCGAGCACTTCTCCGTGCTCCACGCGGCGCGCACGCTCGAAAAATTCGAATTCGATGTAACCGAGGTGGGAGCAGACAGGCAGGGGCTCGTAGATCCTGAGGAAGTGCGCGGAGCTATCCGCGACGACACCGTGCTCGTGTCGGTGATGGCGGCCAACGGGGAGATAGGCACCATTCAGCCGATCCGCAAGATAGCCGCGATAGCGGCGGAGAAAGGTGTTCCCTTCCACACCGACGCGGTCGCCGCCGCGGGATATATTCCACTCGATGTCTCCGAGATGAGCGTATCCGCGATGTCGATCTCATCAGACATGCTTTACGGACCGAAGGGCGTCGGGGCTCTCTGGGTCAGGAAAGGTCAGCGCATCATGCCACTGCTCGACGGCGGCGTGCAGGAAGGCGGGCGCCGAGGAGGCACCGAGAACGTTCCGGGGGTTGTAGGCATGGGCAAGGCCGCCGAGCTCGCGGCACGCGACCTGGAATCGAGGGCGGCTTACTTGAGAGCAATGAGCTCTTCGCTTCTGGAGAAGCTGCCGGCGGCGATATCGAGGCTGCGTATCACGGGGCATCCCGACCCCGAGATGAGGCTCCCGTGGAACGCGAGCTTCGCAGTCGAGTTTATCGAAGGCGAAGGAATGCTACTCTTCCTCGACCAGAAAGGAATCGCCGTTTCGAGCGGCTCCGCATGCACCTCTAGAGCGCTGAAAGGATCCCACGTGCTCTCCGCATGCGATATTCCAGCGGAGATAGCCCAGGGCTCGCTGCTGTTCAGCTTCGGGCTCGGAAACAAGCCGGAGGACGTCGATTACGTCATCGAGACCCTGCCGCCCATTGTGGACAGGCTCCGGCAGATGTCACCACTCTACGACAAGTTCCTCAAAGCAGGAGGTGGTTAAGATAGCCCAGTACAGCGATATCGTGATGGACCATTTCATGAACCCCAGAAACGTGGGTGAGATCGAAAACCCCGATGGGGTCGGAGAGGTCGGAAACCCGGTCTGCGGCGACATGATGACTTTCTACATAAAGGTCGGCGACGACGACCGGTTGGAGGACATCAAGTTCAAGACGTTCGGGTGTGGAGCCGCGATCGCCGTCTCGAGCATGGTCAGCGAGATGGCAACGGGAAAGACTTTGGACGAAGCGCTTGAGATAACCCGCAAAGACGTCGCCGAGCAACTCGGCGGGTTGCCCGAGAACAAGATGCACTGCTCTAATCTCGGGGCCGACGCGCTCCACAAAGCAATCGAAGATTACAAGAGTAAGAAGACAGCGCAGAAGGAGAGCTGAGCATGGGTGAACCACGTGAAGAAAAGGCCGATATGTGCCGCTGCCCCTACTGTGACGTTGTGATCGAAGTAAGGGAAGAGTCAGTCATCTGCATGCCGTGCAAGACCGTCATCAGCGAATGCGTCCATTGTGGCGAGCCGATAAGAGAAGGCGTTGATACGTGCCCGCACTGCGGCGAGCCTCCGAAATAGTCCGCCTGACGTACGATGCCCTGCGGGACGCAGCGTAAGGAGCCTTCATGAGCGAACCCGAAAAGATGACGATTATCGTTTTTAGCGACGACCTGGACCGTGCCCTGGCCGCGTTCAACCTGGCGAACACAGGGGCCTCGTTTGGGATGGACGTTACGATGTTCTTCACGTTCTGGGGTCTCGGCGTAATAAAGAAAGAGCGGGTGGAGCGCGGGGAAAAGGGCTTCATGCAGTGGATGATGGGGCTCATGAAACGCGGCAGCGCCAAGCGCCTCAAGATGTCCCAGATGAACATGATGGGCGCGGGGACCGGGATGATGAAGTCCCTGATGAAAACATACAAGATGCCCTCTCTCCCCGAGATGATCTCCCTGGCCAAAGAGCAGGGCGTGCGCTTCGTCGCCTGCACGACATCCATGGCGCTGATGGGCCTGGCCGAGGATGATTTCATCGACGAGGTCGAGGAAGTGGCGGGCGCGGCAACCTACCTCGGGATCGCCTCCGAGGGCAAGGTCAACCTGTTCATCTGATCAAGCCAGGCTCGAATCCTGTCCCGCCATCTTGAAAAAGTGGGGTCAGACCCCGCGTTGACATAGGAGGTGTGACGATGGAAGCCGACAAGAAGGTCGATTGCGTGGGGCTCTACTGCCCGATGCCCATAGTCAAGACCGCACAGGCAATAAAAGAGATGTTGCCGGGCCAGGTGCTCGAGGTTATCGCCGACGACAAGGGGATCAAGAGCGATATGCCCGCCTGGTGCGACAAGACCGGTAACGAGTGCCTCAGCATGGAAGACGCGGGCGACGAGGTCAAGGTCTACGTCCGCAAATCCCAATGAAATCCGTATAACCGAACGGGGTGATGAATTTGGCAGACGATACCACGCAGAATAATCTCCACATGGCTTACGAGGGTGAGGCCAAAGCAAGCGTCAGGCTGAAGGTATTCGCCGTGAAAGCAGATCAGGAAGAGTACGCGGAGGTGGCCGCGTTGTTCCGCGCGGTGGCCGAATCAGAGGCGATCCACGCCCGCAACAACCTGCGCATGCTCGGCGAGATAAAAGACACCGAGACCAACCTCTCCGACTCCTTCGCGCAAGAGACCAAGATCGCGCAGGTCCACTACAGTGATTTCATCGGACAGGCGGAAAGCGACGGCAATGAGAACGCCGCGAAGATGTTCACCTGGGCGCGCGATGTCGAAAACGTCCATGCCAAGCTGTATGGAAGGGCGCTCGAGCACATGCTCGCCGAGGAGGACACTACTTATTACGTCTGCGATACCTGCGGGTACGTGGCCGACGGGAGCATACCGGAAATATGCCCGGTTTGCGGCAGCCCCGCGAAGGTATTTTTCGAAGTCAAGTGAAAATATATTCGTAGTGTATTAGATCACGTTGATCCGAAAGGGCATTCTCCCTATGGTCGGCAAGATACTCAATTCCCGGTACGAGCTTGAACAACTGATAGGAACCGGCGGCATGGCCGACGTCTACAGGGCGCGCGACAACCTCCTGGGACGCACCGTAGCGGTCAAGATCCTCCATCCCCAGTACGCGAAGGATGAGGTCTTCATTGCCAGGTTCCGCCAGGAGGCCCAGGCGGCCGCCAACCTGAACCAGCCCAACATCGTCAATGTCTACGACTGGGGAATAGAGAACAGCATCTACTATCTCGTCATGGAGTACGTCGAGGGCCGTGACCTCAAGGACATCATCCAGCAGGGAGGGCCCCTCCTGCCCGAGAGGGCGGTCGAGATAGCCATGTCGATATGCCTGGCGCTGGAGGCCGCGCACGCGTACGGCATAGTGCACCGGGATATAAAGCCGCATAACGTCATCGTGACGTACGATAACCAGATCAAGGTAATGGACTTCGGCATCGCGCGTGTTGCCGGCGGGTCGGCGATGACGCAGACCGGCACGATCATGGGGACGGCCCAGTATATCAGCCCCGAGCAGGCGCAGGGGCGGCCGGCCGACCCTCGCTCCGACCTTTACTCGCTAGGGGTCGTCATCTACGAAATGCTGACTGGAAAAGTGCCGTTCGACGGGGAGAACCCGGTTTCGATAGCGTACAAGCACGTGCGCGAGGACCCTCTCCCACCTTCCATGATCAACCCTGACATATCACCGGGGCTCGAGGCTGTGGTTATGAAAGCCCTCGCGAAGAACCCCGAAAACCGGTATCAGACCGCGATGGAGATGTACTCGGACCTGGAGCGGTGCCTCGAAGGCGCACCTGTGTACGCCACACCCGTGCTGCCCAGGGACGAAGCGGCGGTCGGCGCCACCCGCGCATTCCCGGCGGTCGCTGCTCGGCCGAAGCGCTCGCTACTGTGGCTCTGGATAACCCTCATCGCACTGGTGGTACTTGCGGGCATCGGCATCGGCATCTGGGCGCTCGTACACGGCTCCGGGGGGGTCCAGGTTCCAGACGTCACCGGCAAGACAGTGGCCCAGGCGACGCAAACGCTCACCCCACTCGGCCTCAAGCTGTCAGTCACCAAGCAAGTCATCGACGCATCGAAGCCAAAAGGCACGATCGTCAGCCAGAACCCTGGCGCGGGAGAGAAGCTAGAAAAGGATGGAACCGTCGAGGTCACGGTCAGCCAGGGCACGCAGACAGTGTCGGTCCCGAATGTCGTCGGGTTGACCCAGGACCAGGCCGCGGCCGCTCTAACGGCCGTCGGGCTCAAACAGGGAGACACCACCCAGGCGTACAGTTCCGTGGTCGAGTCCGGCAAGGTCGTCTCGCAGTCCCCGAACGGAGGCCAGCAGGCCTCGAAGGGCAGCCAGGTGAGCCTCGTCGTCAGCAAGGGCTCCCAGATGATATCGGTACCTAACGTCAATGGCATGGCCCAGGATGCCGCAACACAAAGCCTGACGTCGGCCGGCTTCAAGGCGGACGTGCAGACGCAGAACACGTCTGATACCACCCAGGTCGGGCGCGTGCTGAACCAGTCACCGGCAGCCGGCGAGATGATTGCGAAGGGCGCTACCGTGACGATAGTGGTCGGTAAGGCCCCGGCCACCGTCAACGTGGCAAACGTCGTCGGCCAGACAAAGGCAAGCGCGACCAGCACCCTGCAGTCACAGGGTTTCACAGTCAACGTCACAGACGGAGACTCGACGTCCGCGGCGGCTAAGGTGGGCACGGTTCAGAGCCAGGACCCTGCGCCCGGTAACCCCGCGACGGTGGGAAGCACGGTTACGATTACGGTCTATATCCAAAGCCCTTAGGATGCGACCCGCGCGGGTTGACCGGCAAAAGCCGCGACCGTAGGAGCCAAAGGTAGTGAGGGCGCTTATGGCCTCAAACCGCGGCATGGAATAATCACGAGGAGGAACATCGATGGCTATGAAACGGGCGATAATGCTGGCAAACCTCCTGGAAGAGGGAAAAGAGGTCGACGTCCCCGACGCCTTCGTTTTGCAGAACGGAAAGCTTTTGAAGGTCAACATGGGGGCGGCCGGCGGGCAGGTGCTCTGCAAAGCCGGCGCGATGATAGCCTACCAGGGGCAGATGTCGTTTGCCCGAAAGGGCGGTGGCGCCGCCAAGTGGATCAAAAAGCAGGTCTCCGGAGAAGAATTCACTCTCATGGAGGTCACAGGCCAGGGAGATCTTTTCCTCGCGGATGCGGCCAACGACATAATACTGCTGTATCTCAACAACGAAGCGATCGGGGTAGAGTCTCTCAATCTACTCGCTTTCACCCCGAGCCTGGAGTGGGATATAAAGATGATCAAGGGCGCCGCGGGTATGATGTCAGGCGGAATGTGGAACGTCGAGCTCAAGGGCACGGGGTACATGGCACTCATCAGCAAGGGAGAGCCGATGGTCCTTGCCGTAACGCCAGATAGCCCGACTTACACCGACCCCAATGCGACCGTAGCCTGGTCGTACGGTCTCGAGCCCTCCGTTCACACGGACGCCAACCTGTCGAGCCTGAAAGGCATTTTCGGGTCGATGACGAGCGGAGAGACTTTCCAGCTCGCTTTCCAGGGACAGGGCTACGTCATTATCCAGCCGAGCGAGGTCGCACCCACTACCAGCTTCGCCGGTCAAAAAGGTGGTGGTGGTGGCGCCGGCGGCATCCTCGGCGGCATCCTCGGCCAGTAAATCCCAAGATCTCGGGTATAAAGCCGGGTCTCCAGAGGCCCGGCTTTTTTCTTATCCCACCCCTTGAGCCAGGTCTCTCCAGGCCCTGGTCTTATCACTTCCACGTGAGCAGGGAAGTGATTATTGGGTGGTTGTGATGGGTCAAGGCGTCTTCTCGAGAGGGTTTGGTATACTACCTTTAGCGCCTGAGAAGAGTCCTTCGCCACCATTTCAGTGAGGCCTTTTTGGACTCTGGAAATCATTTGAAATTTACAGAAAGTTGTGTATACAATTCTATGGCTTAAATCGGATGTGAATGCGGTGCGCCCTTTCAGGGTGCGCCGATTCATATCAGGAACCAAACATTGGAGTGGAAGATGAGCATCGAAGAGGGAACTTTCGTGCAGAAATATGACCTTCTGGGTTGTATTCAGTGCGGCAGGTGCACCGGTGGTTGCCCTGTGACCGTGCGCACGCCGCTCAATGTCCGCCGGTTCGTCTACGACACGGTGGACGACGATGTCCTGGAGGAACTCTCCGAGAAGCCGGAGATCTGGGACTGCACAACGTGCAACACCTGCGCCATCCGCTGCCCCAAGGGTCTGGAGCCGTTCGAGGTGCTCCTCGGACTGCGCGCCATGCGGGCCGAGGAAGGCAACATAGAGCCGACCGCCATCACCGCCCTGGAGAGCATGTTCAACAACGGCAATCCCTGGGGCAAGCCCGCTGCAAAGCGTATGGACTGGGCGGAAGGCCTGGACGGCGTCCGCATCCTCGAGGAGGGCGAAAAAGCCGACGTGCTGCTCCACATCTGCTGCACGGCCGCCTACGACCCCAAGATCCAGCCGTTCGTCGGCAAGCTGATCACTATACTCAACGCGGCCGGTGTCGATTTCGGCCTCATCGGCGAAGAGGAAAAGCACTGCGGGTCCGAGGCAAGGCGCCTGGGCGAGGAAGGCCTCTTCGAGTACTTCGACGAGGAGAACACGGAGCTCTTCGGACGTTACGACGTCCAGCGCCTCGTAACACTCTCCCCCCACTGCTTCAACTCCTTCAAGAACGAGTACACCAACCTTTCGATCCCCGTCCTCCACTACACCCAGCTCATCGCCGAGCTGATCGAGGACGGCAAGCTTGAGCTCTCCAAGGAGGTCGCGACGAAGGTCGTCTTCCACGACCCGTGCTATCTGGGGAAGAAAAACCTCGTTTTCGACGAGCCGCGGTACATCCTGAGCAAGATCCCGGGCGTCGAGACGACGGAGTTCTTCCGCTCGAAGGAGCGCAGCCTCTGCTGCGAGGGCGGCGGCGGCAAGATGTGGGTGGAGTCGGAGTCCAAGGCCCCGCGCCTCGCGGAGACCAGGGTGGCCGACGCGCACGACCTGGGCGCACAGACCATAGCGGTCGCGTGCCCGTTCTGCTGGCTGACCATCGAGGACGCCATCAAGGCCAAGGGCTACGAAGAAGAGATGCAGGTAAAAGATATTCTGGAACTCCTGGGCGAGGCACTGTAAGCCCGGGACGTGAAGACTTGTACAGGTGCAGCAAGAGAAAAGTGAGGTGAACCGGGTATGAACATTGTGGTCTGCGTAAAGCAGGTGCCGGACACTTCCGATCCCGACACTGAGGTCCACATCGACGGGACCGGTCGGGGCGTTGATCAGAGCAAGTTCAGTTTCGTGATCAACGACGCGGATAACTACGCGGTGGAAGAGGCTATCCTGCTCAAGGAGAAGCACGGGGGAGAGGTCACCGTCGTAAACATCGGATCGGAAGCGGCGAACCAGGTAATCAGAATGGCTCTCGCCAAGGGCGGCGATGGCGCGATCAGACTGGACGACGAGAAATTTGCCGGCTCAGACCCTGTGGCCCTTGCCCGCATTCTGCAGGCGGGTATCAAGGACCTTTCCTGCGACATCGTGATGACCGGATGCCTGGCATCCGATGATGGTTACGGCGCAGTCGGTGTGGCGCTTGCCAGCCTCATGGGCTTGCCTCATGCGGCGTACGTCAAGACTGTCGAGGTCCTCAGCGACAACAAGCTTAAGATAGGACGCGAGCTGGAGGGCGGCCTGCTCGAGATGGACGAGATCGTCACACCTTGCGTGCTCACCATCCAGACCGGCGGCAATGAGCCCCGTTATGCCTCGTTCAAGGGCATACGCGAGGCTTCCAAGAAGGAGATCAAGGTCATGGACCTACCAGCGACTGGCCTCTCGGAGGACCAGGTCGGCGAGGCCGGCTCTGTCGCGGTCATGGTCCAGTACTCGGTTCCCGAGGTCGGAGATCTCGCCGAGATCCTCGAGGGCGACCCTGGCGAGACCGCGGGCAAGCTCGCCGGCATACTGAAGGATAAGGGGCTGGTATAAATGCATGAGATATTCGTACTGGCAGAGCACCGACAGGGCGAGCTGCGTGACGTCACCCTGGAGATGCTGACTCTTGCCAGCCAGCTCGACAGCAAGGTCACGGCAGTCCTGCTTGGCAGCGGGATGGACGCTTTCGCGAGCAAGCTCGCTTCCTTCGCGGACAGGGTCCTCGTAGTGGACGACCCGATGTTCGCGAACTGGAACGCAATCAACGCCCAGGCTGCGCTGGTTGCGCTCATCAATAAGGACAAGCCACACATGGTGATAGTCCCGAACACCGGCCAGGGCGCCGACGTACTGGCGTCGCTTGCTCTCGAACTGGGGGCATCATTCACCTCTGACATCATCGGCCTTGCCCTCGAGGGCGACAAGCCGGTCGCGACCCGAGCGTACTACGGCGGCAAGATCAACGGCCGCATCGAGTTCAAGGACGCCGAGCTGTACATGGTCGGGCTCCGCGAGGGCGCGATCCCAGCCGCGGAAGGTAGCAAGTCCGGCGCGATCGAGAAAGTGGACAACCCGGTTGCGGCGGATGCGACCGACCGCAAGTTCCTCGATTACGAGCAGCCCGCAATCGGCGACGTGGACATCACACAGTCCACCCTGCTGGTTTCTGTCGGCCGCGGTCTCCGCGAGGACAAGAACATGCCAATGGTCGAGGAACTCGCCGGACTCATGGGAGCCGACGTATCCGGCAGCCGTGCGGTAGTGGACGCCGGCTGGCTTCCTGCCGACAGGCAGGTCGGCATCTCGGGCAAGACCGTAAAGCCCAAGCTCTACCTGGCCCTCGGCATCAGCGGCGCGTTCCAACACGTGACCGGGATGAAGGGCGCAGACCTGGTCGTCGCGATCAACAAGGACCCGGACGCCCCGATTTTTCAGTACGCGGACTACGGAATCGTTGATGACTTGCTCAAGGTGGTTCCGGCCCTTATCGACAAGCTAAAGGAGATGAAGGGGTAGGCCGCCAAGGAGGCCCTGTTAGGATGGAAGAAAACCTGAACTATAAACCCAAGATCGGGGTATACGTCTGCCATTGCGGAATCAACATCGGCTCCGTCGTAGACGTCCCCGCCGTGGTCGAATTCGCCTCCAAGCTTCCGGGGGTCGCGGTCTCGCGCGAGTACACGTACATGTGCTCCGACCCCGGCCAGAACCTGATCAAGGAGGACATCAAGAACGAGAACCTCAACCGCGTGATCGTGGCTTCCTGCTCGCCGCGCATGCATGAGCCTACGTTCCGTAAGACCCTCAAGGAGGCGGGCCTCAACCCATACTTCCTCGAGATGGCGAACATCCGTGAGCAGGTCTCCTGGGTACACCCGGACAGGGACGAGGCGACGGCAAAAGCCAGCAAGCTTATCGAGGCCGCCGTAGCCAAGGCTCTCCTGCTCGAGGCACTCGAGGAGAAAGAGGTCGATGTCATCCCGTCGTGCCTCGTCATCGGGGCCGGCATCGCGGGCATCCAGGCCTCGCTTGACATCGCCGACGCGGGCTTCAAGGTGTACCTGGTGGAGAAGACGCCGTCGGTCGGAGGGCACATGGCCCAGCTCGACAAGACGTTCCCGACCCTCGACTGCTCGGCGTGCATCCTGACTCCCAAGATGGTGGACGTCGCCAACCACCCGAACATCGAGCTGATGACCTACTCGCAGCTCGAGGAGATCTCGGGCTACGTGGGCAACTTCAAGGCCAAGATACGCAAGAAGGCCCGCTACGTGGACTTTCATAAGTGCACGGGATGCGGCGTCTGCGCCGAGAACTGCCGGCTGGCTGGCCGCGTCCCAAACGAGTTCGACGAGCTCATCGGCATGCGAGGGGCCATTTACCTGCCGTTCCCGCAGGCGGTCCCGGCCAAGTACACTATCGACCCTAAGCGCTGCCTTCAGCTCTCCAAGGGCAAGTGCGGCAAGGAAGGCCCGGCCTGCGTGGCCGTGTGCGGCCCGGGAGCCGTCAACTTCGAGCAGGAAGACGAGATGGTCGAGATAGAGATCGGCACCGTCATCGTGGCTTCCGGCTACGACGTGTTCCCAATGGAGAAGAAACCCGAGTACGGTTGGAAAGAGAACGAAAACGTTTTGACCGGCCTCGAGTTCGAGCGCCTGGTGTCGGCTTCCGGGCCCACCGGGGGCAAGCCGATCCTCGGCCGCGACAAGAAGGGCGAGGGGGGCTACGAGCCCAAGAAGGTGGCTTTCATCCACTGCGTGGGCTCCCGCGACAAGTCGGTCGGCAACGAGTACTGCTCGCGCGTATGCTGCATGTACCTTGCCAAGCAGGCCCACCTCATCCGTGACAAGCTGCCCGACGCCGAGATCAACGTCTTCTACATGGACGTGCGGGCGTTCGGCAAGGGCTTCGAGGAGTTCTACGACCGGGTGCGCCGCGAGGGCGTTCGTTACGTGCGCGGCAACCCCAGCGAGATCTATAAGAAGAGCGGAGAAGAAGGTGACCACACGATGGTCATCAAGGTAGAGGACACCCTCACCAGCACTCCCCTGGAGTACGAGGCTGACCTTGTCGTCCTCGGCGTCGGTCTTGAGCCGCGCAAGGACATCCGCGAGATAATAGACCTGTTCAAGCTTTCGCAGTCCACGGACGGCTTCTTTCTCGAGGCTCACCCGAAGCTGCGCCCGGTGGACACCGCCTCCGATGGCGTGTTCCTCGCCGGCTGCTGCCAGGGCCCCAAGGACATCCCCGACACCGTTGCCCAGGCCAAGGGCGCCGCGTCCAGCGCGCTCATCCTCATGGCTTACGGCAAGGTCAAGGTCGAGGCGCAGGTATCGGTCGTGTCGCCTGACGAGTGCAGGGGATGCGGCTTCTGCGTGGAGGTCTGCCCGTTCGGCGCGATCGAGCTGGTGGATGAGAACCGCATGGGCAACATCGTCAAGGTCGCGTTCGTCAACGAGGCTCTCTGCAAAGGCTGCGGAAGCTGCGCGGCGGCGTGCCTGTCGGGGGCTATCCAGCCGAGATCCTTCAAGGATGAACAGATATTGCCACAGATCGCTGTACTGGGAGTGAGGCCGTAATGAGTGAAGAATTCGAGCCCAACATAGTCGCGTTCCTGTGCAACTGGTGTTCATACGCTGGAGCCGACCTGGCCGGGACCTCGAGAACTCAGTACCTGCCCAACATCAAGATAATCAGGGTGATGTGCTCGGGACGCGTTAACCCGCTGTTCCTGCTCAACGCCCTGCAGCAGGGTGCTGACGGCGTTCTCATCTCGGGTTGCCACCCGGGAGACTGCCACTATCTCGAGGGCAACTTCTACGCCAGGCGACGCTTCATGCTGATGCACAAGTTGCTGGAACACGTCGGGGTAGACCCGGGACGCGTTAACATGAGCTGGGTCTCAGCTTCCGAGGGCGTCAAGTTCAAGGACGTCATCGAAGAGGTCGTTACCAGCGTCAAGGAAGCGGGCCCCATGGATCAATTCAGACGGAGGCAACTAAATTGGTAGATTTGAAGGAACTACAGGACAAGGCCAAGGAGGTCATCAGCCGTGATGACGTGAGGCGCCTCATCGGGTGGCAGCGTGGCACCTATGGCTTCGAGTCCGCGCCAATCGTCGTTACCGATGCCTCCGACGCCGACAAGCTGATCTTCGATCCGACCTGCGTGCAGAACCCGGCCTCATTTATAACGCTCGAGGAAAAGCGGCCGGTGCCGCGCGGGCAGGAGCCGGATACGCGCAAGGTCGCGGTCATGGTCAAGGGTTGCGACTCCCGCGCGATAGTGCAACAGCTCGTCGAGAAAGCTTACCCTCGCGAGAACATGATCGTCATGGGCATGCCGTGCCGCGGCGTTATCGACCGCCGCAAGGCCGCCGCCCTGTTCGGTGACGTGACGCCTGACGAGGTCAAGCTCGACGGCGACAAGGTCGTGGTCAGCCTCAATAGCGAGACGAAAGAGCTCGCCCGCGGCGACATTCTGGCCGACAAGTGCATGCGCTGCCGCTACCCGAACCCGCTCGTGAGCGACGAGCTCATGACCGAGGAGGTAGAGAAGTGGGGGGCGGATGAGTTCGCCGACGTGGATGAGTTCGAGAAGATGAGCCCGGCGGACAAGTGGAAGTTCTGGGAGGAGCAGTTCTCCAAGTGCATCCGTTGCTACTCGTGCCGGAACGTCTGCCCCATGTGCTACTGCGTGGAGTGCGTCGTCGCGAAGCTCAAGCCGCAGTGGACCCGACGCTCCACCGACATCAGCGAGAACGCCGCCTACCACGTGCAGCGGGCGTGGCACCTTTCGGGTCGCTGCATCGAGTGCATGGAGTGCCAGCGCGTCTGCCCGGTTGATATCCCGATAATGACGCTCAACCGCAAGATGACGCGCGATGTGAAAGAAATGTTCGACTACGAGCCGGGGGTGGACGTCGAAGCCGAGCCGCTGCTCGCCTGCTACAATCCGCAGGACCCCGAAGACTACATAATGTAGGTGGAGGCTATGGGAGATTACAAGTTCGCAAAAGACAAGCTTGCAGAGGTCCTTTCCAGCCTCGGTGATTACCAGGTGTTCGCGCCGACCCCGGCCGGCGACGTGGTCAGGTTCCTCGAGGTCAAAGACCCCGCGGCCGTCACCCTTGAGTCTGCGAATTCGACGGTCCCGCCCAAGGAGCTCATGTTCCCCGAGACAGAGACCCTCTTCAAGTACCGCCTAGGCGACACCGGACTGGACCCCTCGGTGCCCGACGCGAGCGCCAGGAGGCTCGTCTTCGGGATAAGGCCTTGCGACGCTATGGCATACACCATAGTGGACAACCTCTTCAGCTGGGATTTCACTGACCCGTACTACCTGAACCGCCGCGAGAACACGACGCTCGTCGGGTTTGCCTGCGGCGATCCGTGCGCGAACTGCTTCTGCCCTTCAATGGGTGGGGCTCCCGCCTCGGAGAAGGGGCTGGACGCGCTCATGTTCGACCTCGGCGACACCTTCTACGTCAAGACCCTCACCGACAAGGGCGACGCGTTCGCCAAGGCGGCGGGGCTAGATGCCGCGGGCGACGCCGAGTCCAAGGCTGCGGAGAAGCAGGCAGAAGAGGCGCTTGGCAAGGTCAAGCGCTCGATCGACACCGCGGGCATACCGGAGAAGCTTCCCTCGCTCTACGACCACCCGTTCTGGGAGCAGTTCTCGGACAGGTGCCTGAGCTGCGGGATATGCACTTTCCTGTGCCCGACCTGCCACTGCTTCGACATCCAGGATGAGGCCGAGGCGTTCAACGCCAGGCGCGCCCGGATGTGGGACACGTGCATGTTCGCAGAGTACACGGTGCACACCTCGGGCCACAACCCGAGGCCGACGCGGAAAGAGCGCACGCGCAACCGCATCAGCCACAAGTACTCGTACTTCCCGGAGAAATTCGACGTAATAGCGTGCGTTGGCTGCGGGCGCTGCATCAACAACTGCCCGGTCAACATCGACCTCCTCGACATCCTCGAGAAGTCGAAGCAGGCTGAAGGCAAGGAGGCAAAGACGGCATGATGGACGAAAGCAACCCCTATCTTCCATACATCGTCAAGGTCGAGGACGCCTGGTACGAGACCCCTGTCGGTGACAGGGCGGTCAAGACCTTCAAGGTGACCTTCGAGGACGAAAAGGTATGGGATACCTGGAGCCACAGGCCTGGCAACTGCGCAATGGTGGGGCGCCTCGGTATAGGCGAGTCCATGTTCTGTATTTCGTCTTCGCCGACCGAGGAAGGCTACCTGCGCTTCTCTATCATGCAGGCGGGCAAGGTGACGAGCGCAATCCACGAGGTCGACGCGGGGGATACCCTGACCGTCCGGGGGCCGCTCGGCAACTCGTTCCCCATGGAAGAGTGGGAAGGAAAAAACATAGTATCGATCGGCGGCGGCATAGGACAGGCCCCGCTTCGCCCGGTTATAAACTACGTCCGGGCGAACAAGGACAAGTACGGCGATCTCAAGGTCCTGTACGGCGCGAGGACGTCAGACCTCCACTGCTTCAAGACTGAGTTCGACGAGTACTCCGGCGAAGGCACCGCCTGCCACCTGGCAATCGACGTCGAGGAAGAGGGCTGGCCTCACTTCGTGGGCTTCGTCCCCGACCTGTTGATGGAGGTAGCCCCCTCGCCCGAGAACACGATCGCCGTGACGTGCGGGCCGCCAATCCTGATCAAGTTCGTGACTCAGAACCTCGAGAAGCTCGGCTTTACGCCGGACCAGATCTACACCACTCTCGAGGAGCGCATGAAGTGCGGTATCGGCAAATGCGGCCGCTGCAACGTCGGCTCCATGTACGTCTGCAAAGACGGACCTGTGTTCAGCTACGAAACGCTGAAGAAGATACCCGAGGCATTTGCCTGATCCAGTTTGATCCAAGACTTAAAAAAGGCGGGCTTCCAGGCCCGCCTTTTTCTTTGGGTCAGGACACGTCAACCCCGCCCGTTGTCGAGGGACAAAACTACTGGGTAGCGTCGGGAAGCGGGACTTCCGACGCCGGTTGGGCATCCAGCACTATGAGGTCGGCGGTTTCCAGCGTTTCGGCGGCCGATGCCTGCGGATCTGCCTTCCTGCCGGAGAAGAACATTATCGATTTGATCTTGCGGGTCACGACGTTGTTGATACCACGTGCTTCGAGCTCGGCCAGGAACTCCTGCTCCTTGTAGATCGGCCGGGAGAAGAGGCCGAACCATGATCCCATACGTCCCAGCAGCAGGTCCGTCAGGAACCGCTCTCCCCGGATGTAGACGGAGCCTGCCATCTTTCCATTGGGTTTGAGCACCCTGGCAAGCTCGTCGAGAGCACGGGCCGGCTCCGGAAACGAGCCGAAACCGTTCATCGTCAGGATACCGCTGAAGGAGCTGTCGGCAAACGGCAGGCTCCTGACGTCGGTCCGCACGAGCATCACGTTTCCGAAATCCTCAGCCAGCACCTTTTCGAAAGCCTCCTCGAGCATCTTTCGGTTGTAGTCCGCAGCGATAAAATCGAGGTTCGGCTGTAGGCTGTACTCCCCCGCCGTAAAAACACCCGTGCCCACCGGAATATCGAGAAAGTATCCGGGCTCGCAATCGGAGGCAACGCTGTCGAGCAGCTCGAAGAGGAGCGGGATGAACTTCGAAGTCCCCCACATCAACCACGACATGAAACGGTCAAATGCGGTGGCGCCGGTCACGTTCTTCTCGTACATGCGCCCGGCAATGCGCTCGAAAGCCTTGTTGACGCGCTTCTGGCGACCTTCGGGCTCCCCGTGGACGAGGTCGGCGATCTGGTCCTTGACGCGGTATGTGTGAAGAACGCGTCCATCGCAGCAATAAGAGTACACGCGCGGTCGGTATCGCATCTCGCTTCCGCAGGCTGGGCAGCGCAAGAGCTGCGCCAGGCCTTCATGGTTCAACGCGTGCACCTCCCCTGCTGCTCCCAACGGGCTGGCGATCTACGTCGGGCTCCTCCGGAAGGTCGTCCCCGGACATCGCTTCCGGCTCGGACGGCTCTTGTGGCTTCATCGCGATACTCAACAGTGCCTCGAGCTTGCGCGTGCGATTGTACTGGTAGAAGAGTGCCACGCTCCAGAACAAGCCTATGGCAGAAAGGATGAGCGCCGGCCAGTCGTTCCTTACGAAAACCATGGCAAACAGCGCTATGGCCAGGCCAAGAATGCCGATTCCGCCACCCAGGCAAAGATATTTGCGGATGCGTACTTTCCGGAGATCCTCAGACAATTCTTTTTCAGTGAACGGCATCTGACCTTCACATCCATCTCGCCCTGTAAGTAATAATACCCGCAACCGGCGATAATACCTTCCGCAAGCAAGCTCGGGCGCCCCGATGATCATCGGGGGGGTATGAGGGGCCGGCTTATCGAAACCGGCTGGGATTCCGGGCTGAAACTCACGGCCCACACGGCGCGTCAAATCCCGGAACGGTTCACTTTTACGCACTCCTATATAATAAGTAGCCGTTATCGTAGCGCGGAGTGCCGCGGGAGGCTGATTTGTTAGTGCCGGCAGCAACGGCAGCGTCGATGAGCAAACCGTTTGTCGACCTGTGGAACAAGATAGTGAATAGAGGGCCTGATTGGCTGGTAGCCCTGATAGTAATCGTCATCGCCTACCTTCTTGCCAAGCTTATCGGCAGGCTGGTCCAGAAAACGGTGGGGCGCACCAGCACGCAGGGGCACGTGGATATCCTTATCGGGCGTGGGGTCGCGGCTCTGATAATAGTCCTGGGTGTCATGCTCGCCCTGAGCGAGATCGGGATGAGCCTTTCGGCGGCGCTGGCCACCCTGGGCCTGGCCTCGGTAGGCATAGGATTCGCGCTGCAGGATATCCTTGGCAACCTCTTCGCCGGCGTCATACTGCTGGTGCAACATCCTTTCACCATAGGAGACCAGATACGCGTGGGCGAGCAGGAGGGCTTCGTCGAGAACGTCCGCGTCAGGGATACCATGATCCTGACGTATGATGGTGAGCGCGTGTTCATACCGAACAGGACTGTCTTCTCGACCCCCATAATCAACTACTCCTCGACGCCTTCGCTCCGCAACGACATCCGTGTCGGGCTCAAGTACGCCGCCGATATCGCCAGGGCACGAAATATCGCGATTCAGGTGATGGATTCGATCCCCGGAGTGCTTCCGCAACCGGAGCCAGTCGTCCTGGTGGAATCCGAGGAGGAGCACGTCAGCCTCGTCCTCCGCTACTGGCGAGATTCCGACCGCAACCGCGGTCTCAAGCTCACATCCGATATCACCGAAAAATTCCTCGAGCGGCTGCGGGCGGAAGGAATAGACTTC
>Ga0182021_10002184_pt1 | contig 22797 bp, 16 predicted proteins | sample 612E3MmetaG_FD_120493 | JGI IMG/M metagenome (GOLD analysis project Ga0182021, IMG submission 120493) | Permafrost microbial communities from Stordalen Mire, Sweden - 612E3M metaG (Illumina Assembly) | ecosystem: Environmental > Terrestrial > Soil > Wetlands > Permafrost | place: Sweden... | reverse complement strand
GGACGAGGAGTCTGTTAAATATCTTGACAAGAGCGAAGGGTGGGAACTCGGAACTGGGCCGAGTCTGGTGGTGTTGGACAAGGGATTCGGCAAGAATTTGTCAACGACAACGCTGCAGAAGGGTGTTTACGCTTTTATATTCAACCAGAAGGGTTTGATGGCGGGGATCGCCCTGCAGGGATCAAAAATCACCAGGATCACGCCGGACAAGTAATCGTGTCTGCATGAGAAACTGAATCTGTTCAATCGGCTGTGCCCGCCGTCGCACGGCGGCGGGTGTGCCACGCATGAAATGAACGGAATTGATTGAAGCCATAAGAACAGAGAAATAAGTGAACCGATATGGGTAATGTAAGCTTTTATGGCTCAGGTGAAACATTTACACGGCAAAGGAGGCAACATGAAGAAAGAAAAGGTGGTTAAACAATTACTAACCTGGCTGCTCATCCTGATCATTGCGGTCCCGCCTGCAGCCATGGGGCAGGATACCGGGGGGGCTTCGCAAAGCACCTTCTCGGAAGAACAGCTGGCACAAATGCTTGCTCCGATTGCGCTTTATCCCGACGAGTTGCTTTCCCAGATACTCATGGCTTCCACCTATCCTTTGGAGGTTGTGCAGGCATCCCGCTGGGCGAAGCAGAACAAGGCTCTCACGGGTGATGCATTGGCCAAAGCTCTTGAAGCCCAGCCCTGGGATCCCAGTGTCAAGTCTCTGATCAATTTTCCGCAGGTGTTGGATATGATGAACGAGAAACTTGACTGGACGGGGACGCTGGGCGATGCCTTTCTCGCCCAGCAAAAAGACGTTATGGATGCCGTTCAGAAACTTCGGGCAAAGGCAGATGCGGCGGGAAACCTCAAGACCACGCCGGAGCAAAAAGTGATCGTCGAGAAAGAGACCCAAACGATCATCATTCAGCCTGCCAGCCCGCAGGTTGTCTATGTGCCGGCCTATAATCCGCTGGTGGTTTTTGGCCCCTGGTGGTACCCGGCCTACCCCCCTTACGCTTACTATCCGGCGGGGTACGTGGTTGGAGCGGCGGCATTTTCTTTTGCAGCCGGAGTGGCGGTTGGCGCGGCCTGGGGTTACGCATGGGGCGGTTGTAACTGGCACGGCGGCCACGTGGACGTGAACGTCAACCGGAATACCAATATCAACAACAATATTAACCGCGGGAAGTACGCAAATCAATATCAGGGAAAAGGGCAGGGTGGCAAGGGCCAATGGCAGCACAACCCCCAGCATCGGCAAGGGGTCGCCTATCGTGACCAGGCTACCGGCCAGCGCTATGGCCAGTCTCAGGCACGGACAACTGAGAATAGACAAGCTGCCCGGGGATACGCAGACCGCGGGAACGCCGGTTCCCAGCAGAAAACACAACGCCAGAATTTAGGATCGCAGGGGGGAGCGTCCCAGAAAAACCCTGGCTCAAGACAAGGCATCCAGCAAAGCGACCGGAGTGCCTTTGGCGGGTCCGGGAGCGGGAAGAGTGAACGAATGTCGAGTCAGCGTGGAAGCTCCAGTCGCGGCAGTTCGGGCGGCAGCTTTGGCGGTGGCGGCAGCCGGGGCGGTGGCGGTGGCCGGGGCGGTGGCGGCAGCCGGGGCGGCGGCGGCAGCCGGGGCGGCGGCGGTGGTAGAGGCCGCAGGTAGCAAAGTCATTAGTCCCAATAAAAAAGAGCTAATAGTTAAGTATTGTCAGATAACTCAAAGTGTTCGCCATGAATAATTGTACTATGGAGGGAAAAGCAATGATTCATTATACCTGGAATAAAGCGAGAGCAGCATTCTCCCTTCTGCTTGGAGTAATGTTTGTCATAGGGATAACCACCGCCATGGCTGCTGAGGGGCCCTCAGTGGCAAAGCAGCAACCTCAGGGAAAGGCCTTCACTTCGCCCGAAGAAGCCGTGAAGGCACTGGTGGATGCGTGCAAGCGAAACGATACTGAAGGATTGCTTGCCATCTTCGGCCCCGAAGGAAAGGATATTGTCTCCTCGGGGGATGAGGTTGCCGATAAGGCGCAGCAGGCTCGTTTCGTAGAGAATTATGAAGCCAAGAACCGGCTGGAGCAAAAAACCCCTGAAACCACCATCCTCTGCGTGGGTAAGGATGATTTTCCCATTCCGGTACCAATCGTAAAGAAAGGTGAAAAGTGGTACTTCGATGCTGCCGCCGGGAAAGAGGAGATCCTCAATCGAAGGATCGGCCGAAACGAATTAAGTGTTATCGAATCGATGCATGCCTATGTGGATGGACAGCGTGAATATGCCGCCAGGAAGGACCGTGGGGGTGACGCGTTAGTCGAATATGCCCAGAAGTTCAGGAGTGACGAGGGAAAGAAGAATGGCTTATACTGGCCAGCGAAGGAAGGAGAGGAAATGAGTCCTTTAGGCCCTCTGGTCGCTCAGGCGATAAAAGAGGGATACCAAAAAAAGAAAGACGCCCCTACCCCCTATCATGGATATTACTATAAAATTATAAAAGCCCAGGGAAAGAACGCGCCGGGAGGAAAATACGACTACGTGGTTAACGGCAAAATGATTCTTGGTTTTGCCCTCGTCGCCTGGCCGGCAGAGTATGGCAACTCCGGCATCATGACCTTTATCGTAAACCAGGACAACATTGTATACCAGAAGGCCTTAGGGCCAGAAACAGCCAAGATTGCCGGAGCCCTGAAAACATACGATCCTGACAAAACCTGGAAGAAGGCGGAAAAGGAAGATAATCCTGCTTCGTGAGAGATGGGGCTGTGGCCTTATATACTACCCTAGTTACAACTTTAATTTAGCGAGAACTAAAAAAGCTCAAATATTAGGTTAAAAAAAGCCAACATACAACATAAGAAGGTAAAACAAATGTAGAGGACATTAATAATAGTCTTTTTTTTAGGAGCCTGTGCACCAATATCCCAGCAGGCCAAGCAGGACCTGGCAAAGCGATCAACTGTGCGACTTGCGCAGGTGGTATCAGGGTCCTCCAAGGCGAAAAGACACACGTAGCCCGTCAGATAACTGCCGGGGTAACGGCTATTTATCCAACGGCCGCGGTTTTGGGAATCCTCACCGGGACAGGAAAGGACAAACTAAAGGTAGCTACCGGGGATTACAATAAATTGATTGACGACAAAATTGCTGCAATTACTAATGCCTGCCCGGATTGCAGTGGAGATTAATGGGGTAAGGAGAATGAAGAAAAAACTTACCCTAAATTATTTCTGGTTATTGCTTCCCCTAGTTGCGGCTATGATGGCCAGTTGAAAAGCGTCGGCGGTTATGCTGGCGAAATAACGATGTAAAAAATAACAAATCAATAAAAAGGAGATTAATTATGGGAAAGTCATTCATACTCCTGCACTCATCGGTTTCCTGTTCGTGAGCGGATGCGCCAACCAGCAAAATTTTCTCGACAGCAAACAGCCCATGGCCATGCAGCCGGGGGTGAGCAAAGGCAATTTGAGTTGAATTGTCCCGAGGCACAGGGAGTTTTTATTTCGAGAGAAGTAGTGCAACCGGTCTTACAAGGGCCTTTTATGAATGGAATCCAGCGGGCCGAGTTTACGATCGGAGTTGAGGGTTGCGGAAGACGCCAGACTTATATCATTATTTGTCCGGATGGGGGAGAAGGCTGTTTTGCGACCGGTCCTGGCAGATTTCACGATTGGCAGCAATAAATCTTTTCTCTCCCAAGAGGTCCCATCTTTGGATGAAAGGAAAATTCAACATGTGCTTTCATTTTCTATCATAACAAGCAACAAAGGAGCCAGCGCATGAACTCAAAAACTATTCTACGAATTTTGGTTTTAATCCTCTTTATGGTTCCGGTCGGTTTGGTGCCAGTTATGGCACAGCAAATCACCGACACGCTTGGGTCACCCCGTGCCACCACTACCATTGACGGGAAACAGCTCCCGCCGCCCGACCCGAAGTTCGGCGGTGTGATCAAAGAGAACGCTCTGCAATCGAAAGCCTGGTGGGCGCCGCGCATCGTGCCACCCAAGGGCGCGCCAAACATCCTGCTCATTATGACCGATGATGCCGGCTTCGGCGTGCCGAGCACTTACGGCGGTGTCATCCCGACGCCGGCCATGGACCGCATCGGGAAGGCCGGATTGCGCTACACGCAGATCTATTCCACCGCGCTCTGCTCGCCGACGCGCGCCGCGCTTATCACCGGGCGCAACCATCACTCCGTCGGGTTCGGCGTGGTCTCCGAGCAGGCCACGGGCTTCCCCGGCTACAACAGCATCATCGCCAAGGACAAGGCGACCATTGGCCGCATCCTCAAGGACAACGGCTACGCCACCTCTTGGTTCGGCAAGGACCACAACACGCCGGCCTTCGAGGCCAGCGCGATCGGGCCGTTTGACCAATGGCCGACCGGCATGGGTTTCGAGTACTTCTACGGGTTCGTCGGCGGCGACGCCAACCAGTGGCAGCCAAACCTGTTCCGCAACACCACCCAGATCTATCCCTTCGAGGGCAAAACACCGGGAACGTGGAATCTCGTCACCGCCATGGCCGACGATGCGATCGAGTGGATGAACCGCGTCAACCAGGTTGACCCGAGCAAGCCGTTCTTCTGCTATTACGTCCCCGGCGCCACGCACGCCCCGCATCATCCGACGAAGGAGTGGGTGGACAAGATCCACAACCTGCACCTGTTCGACGAGGGCTGGAATAAGCTCCGAGAGACCATCTTTGCCAACCAGAAGCGCATGGGCATCATCCCGCAGGATGCCAAACTCACACCTTGGCCAAAGGAAATGCTGAAGGAATGGGATCAATGCACACCGGAAGAAAAGAAGTTGTTCATCCGGCAGGTCGAAGTCTTTGCGGCGTTCGTGGCCTACAACGATCACGAGATAGGCCGCGTTATCCAGACCGTTAAGGACATGGGCAAACTCGACAACACGCTCATCATCTACATCAACGGTGACAACGGCACCAGCGCCGAGGGCGGACTGTTCGGCACGCCCAACGAAGTCGCGTTCTTTAACGGCGTCGCCGTCCCCGTCGCAGAACAAATGAAGTGGTACGACGTCTGGGGCACCGAGCAGACTTACAACCATATGTCCGCGCATTGGGCGTGGGCCTTTGATACGCCGTTCAGTTGGTTCAAGCAGATATGCTCGCACCTCGGCGGGGTCAGGCAAGGCATGTGCATCTCGTGGCCGGGGCGCATCAAGGATGCCGCCGGCGTCCGCAACCAGTTCACCCACGTCATTGATATCGTGCCGACGATCCTGGAAGCCTGTGGGATCCAGCAGCCCGAATATGTGGATGGCATCAAGCAAAGTCCGATTGAAGGCACGAGCTTTGCCTACACTTTTGACCAGAAAAACGCCAATGAACCATCGCGCCATCACACTCAGTACTTCGAAATGATGGGCGACCACGCCATTTATCAGGACGGCTGGATGCTGAGCACCAAGGTCAACCGCCCGCCGTGGGAGGTATTCAAAGAGGCCAATCCGGACCCCGTCAACAACGTCACCTGGGAACTCTATGACCTGAGCAAGGACTTTTCCCAGTGTGACGACATCGCGGCCCAGCATCCCGAAAAGGTCAAGGAGATGAAGGAACTGTTCCTCTCGGAGGCGAAGAAATATAACGTGCTTCCTCTCGACGCCTCGGTGGCCGCCCGCATCGTAGCCTCGCGTCCCAACATCACCACCGGCCGCACCGAGTTCGTGTACACGCACCCGATGACCGGCCTGCCCCAAGGCGATTCGCCGTCGCTGCTCAACAGCTCGTACACCATCACGGCGGACATCACCGTTCCCAAAGGCGGCGCCGAGGGCATGATCGTGACCTCGGGCGGACGGTTTGCCGGCTACGGCTTCTACCTGCTCAAGGGCAAATCGGTATTCCTCTGGAACCTGCTTGACCTGAAACGCGTAAAGTGGGAAGGCCCGGACGCGCTCACGCCCGGTAAGCACATCGTAGAGTTCGACTTCAAGTACGACGGCCTCGGGGTCGGCACGCTCGCGTTCAACAACCTGAGCGGCCTCGGACGTTCCGGCGTCGGCACGCTGAAGGTGGATGGCAAGGCAGTCCAAACCATTACTATGCCGCACACACTGCCGATGATCCTGCAATGGGACGAGAGCTTTGACATCGGCTCCGACACCCTGACCGGTGTGAACGACGCGGACTACAAGCCACCATTTCCCCTGACCGCCAAGCTCAACAAGTTGACGATCAAGGTGGACCGTCCAAAGCTTACCGAGGAGGACATCAAGAAACTTCAAAATGCAGAAGCGTCAGCGCGCGACGCAGAACCCCCAGCGCTCGACGAGAAGCCGCTGCATCATATGCAGAGCGGTCCCCAATAATCGTGGCCAGTAGCGTGCACAGTAAAGTCGTTTCGGTTGTGATGCCCGCGGGCTGCCCTCCGGGGCGGCCAGTTTAAACGGATTTTGCGGCGCCCAGCGGAACCGGGAGAAAAATTCGGGAAATAATTCACCCGGCATTTGCGCTGTTGACGGAATTGCCCACATCTTGTAGGACGATTTGAAAAACACCTACGGTTTGTGTGCCGGTGGCTCAAGTAATTTTAAGCCATAACCTGAATTCCTCGGTTGCCCGCTGAATTACGCACATCGTCCGAGATCTCTTGAAAAGCACGTAACAACGGATTGATTTACCGTGAGTCAGCAGAACAACAAACCAAGTGGATAGCCTTTCCGGACAATCATCACGGAAGCCCGCAACACTGGCTGCCGTGATTGGCTATACATATACAGAGATAAAAATTAAAAGGTTAAAAATATGGGCAAAAATTTCCTCGCTTGGGAGCAAAACGCGTCAAAAGTCCCGTTTATTGAGAAAGAGTTTTCTCTCAGAATGCGCGCCCTCTCAGAAAAAATGGTTCTGCATGTAACCGAAGCCGGCGAGGGGCGGGCATTCATCGTGGCTTCAGTCCCTCGCAAAGTGGATGCTGAGACGGCAGCAAGGGCATTTTATACAATGATTGCAGATGCGCTGCATGACAAGCGCAAGGAGATTGTCCACGAACGGATATTCGGAAGTCTGAGTGTGAAAACCGCAGTGCTGCGTGAGCGGAATACGGCAATGTCCGAGTGGCAGATTCCTGCAGACGGTCCGGTTACCTATGTTGAAGGCAATCCGCCCTGGGGTGAGGGCCTGGCCGGGATAATCATCCATGCTGTTTTTTCGGACAGTGCGGATGATATCTGGACGATCATGGATGGGAAAAGCCCCTGCGGACGCGGATGGAGACGCAATGGTTCCACCTATCTCATGCTTCAGAATATCAACGGTTCACGTGAGAATGAAAGCCGCCCCATCCAGGTGCGGCGGATGCTCGACCGTGCCGAGCGGATACTCCATGAAAACGGTGCTTCCTATGGTGACGTGGTGAGGACATGGTTTTATCTCTCTGACATATTGGACTGGTACCCGGACTTTAACAAGGCTCGCAGCGAAAAGTACGGGGAATTCGGCATCATGCCAGGCCCCGGGGACACCAGGCTTCTTCTGCCTTCAAGCACCGGGATCAGGGGCGATACACCTTCTGGAGCCGCGGCTACCATGGACCTTATGGCCTTCGTGGAAAAGGCAGGTCGTCCAGCTGTAGTAAATAAGCTTAGCAGTGCGGCGCAGCTCGATGCCTTCCGTTACGGCTCGGCCTTTTCGCGTGCTGCAGTCATTGAGCAACCGGATGTTTCTTTAATCGAGGTTTCGGGCACCGCGGCAATCGACGAACGGGGGAGGAGCCTCTATCCCGGCGATATCCGCTCCCAGGTCAACTGCACTCTCGACAAGATCAAGACATTGATCAGCCAGGAAGGGGCCGCCCTTGCGGACATTTGCGCAGCGACGGTATTTGTGAAGCGGCCTGAATATGCGGACGTGTTTTGGAAGGTCGCTGCTGTGCGAGGACTTGAAAATCTCCCGGCTGTTTGTGTTGTAGCCGATGTCTGCCGGAAAGAACTGCTGTTCGAGATGGATGCGGAAGCGGTGGTGAGAAAGGAAAAAACGTGAGAATAACGGTAATCTTGTTCATCATCGGTTTGTGCTTCTTAGCAAAGGCCCAAGCTGATGAGAGCCAGCCCCTCTCATACGCTGGTTCTTCCAGTTGCCGGGAGTGCCATGAGAAGTTCTATCAGTTGTGGTCAACATCATTCCACGGACTTGCTATGCAGCCTTACACTGCTGAACTTGCGCATTCCACGCTTGCTCCGCAAAAGAATGACATAATAATCGGCAAATACAGCTATCGCGCTGATATCAGCGGAAAAACTGGATATCTTATTGAAACAGGGCCCAAAGGGAAAAAGAAATACAGGATCGAACAGGTCCTGGGCGGAAAGAACGTCTCTTACTTTCTGACCCTCCTTGAGAAAGGGCGCCTTCAGACACTCCCGGTCGCTTTTGATGTGAACAAGAAAGAATGGTTCGATACCGCTGCTAGCGGCATGCGGCATTTCCCGGGAGGGGAGAGAAGCCAGACGGTCAACTGGAAGGAGTCCCCCTACACCTTCAATACCGCCTGTTACAGCTGCCACGTGAGCCAACTTTCGACCAATTACGATCCCAAAACCGACACCTACCATACCACGTGGGCCGAGCCCGGCATCAATTGCGAAACCTGCCATGGCCCCTCAGCAGAGCACAACAAAATCGAGAAGGCCACACCCAAAGGCCACCCACTGCCGGAGCTTCGTATCCTCCGCACTAAGACCATGACGAAACAGCAGCGGAACGACCTCTGCGCGAGCTGCCATGCGAAGGCAAGCCCGCTGACCCTTGAGTATAGGCCTGAAGAACGGTTTTTTGACCATTTTGATCTCGTGACTTTGGAGGACCCCGATTATTATCCTGACGGCCGTGATTTAGGAGAAAACTATACCTACACCTCGTGGAGCATGAGCCCCTGTGCCAAGTCAGGCAAGCTCGACTGCCTGCAATGCCATACTTCCAGCGGCCGTTATCGGTTCAAGAAAGGAAAGTTTAACGATGCCTGCCTGCCGTGCCACGAAGAGCGGGTGAAGAATGCCACGGCACATACCCATCACAAGGTTGACAGCCCCGGAAACAAGTGCATCTCGTGCCATATGCCCATGACATCCTTTGCACGCATGAACCGGAGCGACCATTCCATGCTTCCACCGTCGCCAGCAGCGACCATAGCTTTCAAATCGCCCAATGCCTGTAACATTTGCCACAAAGACAAAACCGCAAAATGGGCTGACAATTATGTTAGGCAGTGGCGAACGCGTGACTATCAGGCACCCCTCCTCAAACGGGCATCTCTCATCGATGCTGCCCGCAGGCGTGACTGGTCCAAGCTGCCGGATATGCTTGCATATATACAGCGCAAGGACAAAGACGAGGTCTTTGCCACATCCCTTATCCGTCTCATGAGGGCATCCCTGGACGAGCGGGTCACTCCGGTACTTCTCACCGCTATGAAAGACTCCTCACCCCTGGTGCGAGCGGCAGCAGCTGAAACAACCGTTTCCCTTCGGCCTTCCCGTGAGGCTGTGCAGGCCCTGCTGGACGCCACCGGCGATGAGTACCGGCTGGTAAGGACGCGCGCAGCTGCGGGGTTGGCCGCCTATCCAATGGACCAGCTCAGCGGAGAGGTTAAGAACAGGGTAGAAAAGGCGAACAAGGAATACCTTGCCTTCATCATGGCCCGTCCTGACCAGTGGACATCTTATTACAACATGGGAAACTATCAGCTCAGCCGCGGGGAGCTAAGTGAGGCCGTTGCCTCTTACCAGGCAGCACTCAAGCTTGAGCCGCAGGCAGTAATGGCAATGGTGAACACATCCATTGCCTCTGCCCAGATGGGAGACAGCGTCAAGGCGGAGAAATCCCTACAGAAGGCCCTCAATTTAGCGCCGGATAACCCGGCGGCAAACTTCAACATGGGTCTTGTGCAGGCAGAGAAGAACAAGCCCCGGCAGGCTGAAAAATATCTTAAAAAAGCAATCAAGGCTGATCCCCAGATGGCACAGGCCGCATACAACCTTTGCATTATCACCGCAAAAGACCGCATAAACGAGGCGGTGACCTGGTGCCGGAAGGCAGCAGAACTCAGGCCGGAGGAACCCAAATATGCTTATACGCTGGCTTTCTATCTTAATCAGAAGGGAGACAGGGACGAGGCGGTCAGGACATTAAAGGCAATCCTGGAGAAGTATCCGCAGTACAAAGATGCAGAGATGCTTTTTGAGGAAATATCGAAAAACGGGAAAAGGCCATAGAGAGCTCTCACAATAAGGATCGAGCCACGGATTTTCTTGGTGTACTTGGGCGAGGGAATAAAGAAAAAGGAAGGAAACCGGTCTTGAGACATACGAGAAAGGGGGTGAAGGAAAAGCATAGTAAGGTCAATGAAAACCCCCGATGTTACTGATCGGGTAAACGAGCCACCAATGATTTTATGTGGCAAACAACACTTTTATGCAAGGAGAAAAACATGCATCACAAAAAGTCAGCAATTACTATTTTGTTTGCCGTAATTGTTGTCGGCCTGGCTTTCATCCCCTGCCCGGCATTTGCGGCGGACAAGAAACCCAATATCGTCGTCATCATGGGTGACGACATCGGCTGGTATAACATTGGCGCCTATCATCAGGGCATGATGGCCGGCCGGACGCCGCACCTCGACAAGCTAGCCAAAGAAGGCATGAGGTTCACCGACTATTACGCCGAGGCGAGTTGCACGGCGGGTCGCGCAGCGTTCATCACCGGCGAGCTTCCCATCCGCACCGGCATGACCACCGTCGGCCAGGCTGGCGCCAAGATCGGCATACCGGCGGAGGCTTGCACGCTTGCCACCGCGCTCAAGGACATGGGTTATGCCACAGGCCAGTTCGGCAAGAACCACCTCGGCGATCTCAACGAGTTCCTGCCCACCGTGCATGGCTTCGACGAGTTCTTCGGCTACCTCTATCACCTCGACGCGATGGAAGACCCGGCGCACCCAGCCTACCCGCAGGAGCTGTTGAACAAGGTCGGCCCGCGCAACATGGTTCACAGTTGGGCGTCAGATCAGAATGACGCGACGGTGGATCCGCGCTGGGGCAAGATCGGCAAACAGAAGATCGTGGACGCCGGTACGCTCTATCCCAAGCGGATGGAGACGGTGGACGACGAAATTCTCGGTTTTTCGCTCATGTTCATGGACAAGGCGAAAGCCGCCAACAAGCCGTTTTTCGTCTGGCTCAACCCGACCCGCATGCACATCGTCACCCACCTCTCGCCAAAATACGAGGCGATGCGCAACTCGAAAAATGGCTGGACCATTCATGAAGCCGGCATGGCCCAACTCGACGACATCGTCGGCGCCGTGATGTGGAAGCTCAAGGACATGGGGGTGGATGACAACACGATCGTCATGTTCACCACCGACAACGGCACCGAGACCTTCACCTGGCCGGATGGCGGCAACACGCCGTTCAGGGGTGAAAAGGGTACCGTCTTTGAGGGCGGGTTCCGCGTACCGTGCCTCCTGCGCTGGCCCGGCCATGTTCCCGCGAGCACGGTCGAAAACGGGATCTTTGCCAGCCTCGACTGGTTCCCGACCTTTGTGGCTGCCGCGGGCAACCCGAACATCAAGGACGAGTTGCTGAAGGGCAAGCAGATCGGCGACCGGACGTACAAGAACTGCCTCGACAGTTATAACCAAACGGATCTGATCACCGGCAAGGGGCCGTCCGCGCGCCACGAAATCTTCTATTTCGCGGAAAGCACCCTCGGCGCGGTGCGCATTGACGACTTCAAGTATCGCTTCATTGATCAGCCCCAGGGCTGGATCGGCAGCAAGCTCCATGTGGACGCTCCAGTTCTGACGAACCTTCGTCTCGATCCTTTCGAACGCTTAGACTATCCGGTCGGAACTCTCAGCGGGTCGCAGGAATATTTTTCCTGGTTTCAGTATGAGTTCTGGCGCTTCGTTTTTGTCCAACAGGAAGTGGGCAAGCTAGCCATGACGGCTCTCGAGTATCCGCCCATGCAAAAGGGCGCAAGCTTCAACCTCGAAGCGCTTAAAGCGGAGCTAGCCAAAAAGATGGAAGAGGCGCAGAGCCACGGCGCCGGTAATTAGCCGGATGACCTTCACAACGGGCTGCTCGCAGGAGCCGTCCGCTGGGTTCAGCACTGGTTGAGTCGGGGGTGACCCGGCGAACCAAGCAACCAAGGAAAGGACATAATGTGAAAAACCTGCTTACACTGACAGCAGTGATTGAGATGGGAGCCGGCTTGGCGTTGATGTTGTTTCTCGCGCGACGTCAGGTGTTGCAATGGGACAAAGCGGGGGTGGTGGATTTGGCGGCTTCCACGGTGGCGGTGGTGGCGGCGGCGGGTTCGGAGGGTTCCATGGAGGGGGAAGGCGCTAAAGGAGAAATAAATCCATGAAGAGTTATCCAATTATGTATGCAACGAAATCTCCCTCGATCCCCCTTACATAAAGCGTAAGGGAATGTTTCTCGCTTTTTATAAAGGCGTATGGAGAGGATTTTAAACTAACCAATAAGCGAAATGAATTCCTAATGAAGATAATAAGATTATTGGTATTTACACTTTCGATTGTGAGTGCGGTAAATATTTCGGACAGCGGTGGAACATTTAGTTATCGATAACCCCTTGTCCTCCCAAAGCTGATTAAGGGCAACCTCTTCGGTGACTAATGGCGTTTCAATAAAAAGGTTAAGAGGAGGAGGTTTTGTGTTTGTTGGTAAATGAATTTTTGAGCACCCTTTCAGAAGGAGAAAAAACATGAGAAGATGGAGTGGGGTGGTTATTCTGGTATGCATCATTTTTTTTGCGGCAGCAGTTGTTCCCACTCTCGGAACAGCCCAGGAAGCTTCGCCAGCTGTGAGTGAGAAATCAACCACGAATGGCGATGAGGACTGCTGGCATGTCCTCTTTTATCTGCCTGGATGGGATGCTGGTTTTAAAGTGGATGCGTCTGTCAAAGGGCACCCGGCTAAAGTCCTGGTAAGCAACCAAGACACCCTTGAGGCTTTTGTACATAATCTTAGAGCCCTCGGTTTAGGGCACCTTGAGGTCAGCAAAGGGCGGTGGGGCATACTGGCGGAGGGCATCTTCACAAAGCTGATCGATTCTGCGAGCAAGACGAAAGACCTCAGGATTCCTATCGTTCCGCCGATCCAAATTCCGTTGAGCGCCAGCTTTAGGGTTACTTCGGAGCAGGCGGGCGGGGGGGCAGCTTTATGGTATGAGTTCTATCGGTCCGCGTCAAAAACCGGAGACCAACCCGTTCTGACGCTTGAGGGGTTGGGGGGCGCCCGGTATGTCTATTTCCGAGCGAAGATCGAAGCAACAATATCGGGACCATTGGGGGGCACTGTTCAACGGACTGCCCAAGGTAAGAAGGATTGGACAGACCCTTTTGTGGGTGGACGGCTTTTCTGGAATCTGTGTGACAATTTGATATTTGGATTTCGTGGTGATGTTGGGGGGTTCGGCCTCACGTCGGATTTCACTGGAAATCTGGATACTTCCGTCAGGTATAAATTTGCCGACTGTCTAAATCTTTTCATTGGATATCGGGGTTTGTACATGAATCATAGAGATGGTTCCTTTAAATTTGACGGCTGGATCTACGGCCCATGGTTGGGGGTGGGTGTGGGATTTTGAGCAGTTCGTATTACCACCAATGTGATTAAAGACCAATTTACAGATCCACCTTATTGGAATAGAAGGCACGCATCCCAACGTAAGATGTGGAGAGGATAAGGATAATGCGCATGAACTAAAACAGGAGGGTAACCGAAACGATAACAAAAAAAAGAAATAGGAGACAAGTATCCATCAGAGCAGGAGGTTTAACGAAGCGCCTGGGTAAGATGCTCGCGTGGCCTTTGTTACTGCTGGGCATCGCCTGGGGGGCTCTTGCCCTGTGGTTTGACGGTCCTTCAGCCCGGTGGCTGGCGGGGATTCTGTCAATGGGGTTCGCTGTGGGAAGCCTCACCTTGCTCGTTTTTCTTCGTCCCTTCTCACGCGCGGTCCTCATCGTTTTGGCAGCTTTCCTGTTAGTCGCAACCTGGTGGAATTTGATCCCGCCCAGCAATGACCGCGATTGGTATCCTGACGTGGCCCGGCTTCCGCACGCCACGATTGAAGGAAGCCGCATGACGATCGAAAACGTGCGCAACTTTGACTACCGAACCGAGACAGACTACACACCCCGGTGGGAGAGGCGCACCTATGATCTCGACCGCCTGCGGGGGGTCGACCTGTTCCTCTCCTTCTGGGGCCCCACGCTTATCGCCCACACGATCACGAGCTGGGAGTTCGACGGCGGGCAGCACCTGGCCATTTCCATCGAGACCCGCAAGGAGAAGGGGGAATCCTACTCGGCGGTGCGGGGATTCTTCCGGCAGTACGAAGTCTACTACGTGGTGGCCGACGAGCGGGACGTGGTCCGGCTGCGGACGAACTATCGCGGGGAGCGCGTGTATCTTTACCGGATACGCATGCAACCCGAGCGGGCCCGGGCGTTGCTTTTCGACTTTTTGAAGGACGTTAACAGCTTAGCGGAAAAACCACGCTGGTATAATGCGCTCACCTACAACTGCACCACCGCGATCCGTTACCACGCTAAGCAGGTGGCAGAGGGGCGACCGCTGGACTGGCGGGTCCTGGCAAACGGCCGTCTTGACGAACTCGGGTATGAGCAGGGAAGGATCGACACCAGCGTGCCGTTCCCGGAACTCAAGAAGCGAAGCGACATCACGGAAAAGGCCAAGGCTGCGAATGACGCTCCGGACTTTTCGGCCAGAATCCGTGTGGGGTTACCGGGGCAGGATCGCGGATCCCCAGCTCAGTTAAGGAGGTAATTTGTATTGAGAAAACGATTCTTTGCATTAGCTGCAATTATATTTTTACTTTTTTTCACCTCTGCGTGCGCCACGCCGGTGGGAGTGAAAAGGACGAGCGACCAGGAAGTCTACCGTCAGCTCTCGGCAAACGCACTCTCCGGCGACCAGCCGAGCTCGTTTTCGAGGCAGTTCCTTGAGCGGCTGAGCCTCGCCGACCGGTACGAGAAGGACCCGAAAGGCGCTCTCGCCGAGCTGCACAAGGGGCTTGGTCGTCCCGACGAGGGGGACCGCCTGTTTGCTCTTGCGGAGCTTTCCTTAGCCTACGCCCGGGAGAAAAACGATCAGCCTTACTTCCTGGCGGCGGCACTATACGCCTATTCCTTTCTCTTTCCCACCGATAGCAGCAGGGCCCCTTTGCCTTATGATCCCCGCCTGCTCCTCGCCGTGGTCGTTTATAACCGCGGCATTTCCGACGGGCTTCGTGCGGCAGAAGGCAACGGGATCAATCTGAGCCCGAGGCGCTTCACCCTGCCTTTCGGTTCACTTGACCTTTCGGTGGACAGTTCCGGATTTTCTTACGGCGGATACCGGCTCGCCAACTTCGTTTCCGTTGATGATTTTGAGATCCGGGGATTTCGAAACCGCTATCGAAAGGTGGGGATTGGTGCCTCCCTTTCAGCCCGGTTGGAGGGGACAGAGAGCAAGGGGGCGAGCGAATGGATCCCGCCGAAGGCAAAGGTACCGGTAACCGCCTTCGTGCGGTTCGAGCAGCCGCGCCGTGCTCTGGATGGCGGGGAATCGAAGGGAACGCTTGAACTTTATGACGTGGACGAGATTCCGGCGGTGAAGATTGGGGATTATTCCGTGCCTTTGGATTTCGACCCGAGCGTTTCCCTGGCCTATCGCCTTGAGGGTGCCCCGATCTGGGATTTTGAAATCGCAGGGTTTCGGAAGGGTGATTTCCTGTTTTCGGGTATGAAAAATGAAGGAGATTTATTCTTCCTTAACCCCTATCGAGCAGGCAAGATTCCGGTGGTCCTGGTCCACGGCACCGCTTCCAGTCCGGCGCGCTGGGCGGAGATGGCGAACGAGTTCCTCGGCGATCCCCGCATTGCGAGCCGCTATCAGTTTTGGGTCTTCATGTACAATACCGGCAATCCGGTTGCCCTTTCGGCCATGCACCTGCGGGAGGAGTTGGAGAAGGCCGTAAGGAAACTTGACCCCACGGGCAAGGACCCATCGCTGCACCAGATGGTTGTCATCGGACACAGCCAGGGGGGGCTGCTCACCAAGATGACGGTGGTAAGTAGCGGCAGCCGTTTCTGGGATGCCCGGTTTAAGGTACCGTTTGAGCAGGCGAAGCTCCCTGCGAAAACCAGGGATTTATTGCGCCGGAGCATGTTTGTCGAGCCGCTTCCGTTCGTGAAGCGGGTGGTTTTTATCGCCACGCCGCACCGGGGAAGCTTCCTGGCGGAGAATTTCCTGGGGAAGATCGCCCGCAAGCTGGTAAGCCTGCCCGGGACGCTGACGACGATGGGGAATCAGTTAGTCACGCTTAATCCGGGTATGGTTGGAGGAACAGGGTGGCGCATTCCCACGGCCATCGACAACATGGATTGGTCCAACCCCTTTTTGCGGACACTGGCATCGCTGCCCATCGCCGAGGGAGTGAAGGCAAACTCGATCATCGCCGTCAAGGGCGATGGGCCACCGGAAAAAGGGAACGACGGAGTGGTGCGTTACACAAGCGCGCACATCGAAGGCATAGAATCTGAGCTGGTGGTGCGCTCTGCTCATTCCTGCCAGTCAAACCCTCACACAATCGAGGAGGTGCGACGTATCCTTTACGAGCATGCCGGAGTGCAGTAATATCCGCTTCCCAAAAGGGTCTCTCTTTCGTCACGATTTGCAAGGACTCATGAGAGGAATGCGTTTTATCTGACTAGGCGTGGAGAAAGCAAGCGTCGCTTTTATGATAGGTGACAAATTTAAAGTGGAAGGCTACGTTGGATCAGGACACTTGATGAACCTTTATGACGTCAGTGATGAAATTAGCCGGCGTTTGACCCGCATTTTTCTCCGCAATAAAGGCGGTAGGCGCTCGGTGTATGGATCCAGCTAAAAAATTTCAAGAGGAGAGATTATGTGCAATAACCACGTGAAACCTGTTAATGTCCCGAAGGCCTCCACTGATGGAGTGGTCCAAGTGCCGCAAGATGTAACGCGCACGATCCTTCAGGTCCTTTCGATCGGCATACTTATATGTGCGGTTACGTGGATTATCCGTCCTTTCATTACCTCGATTATCTGGGCTGGCATGATTGTGGTGACAACCTGGCCGATCCTGATAGCGATCCAAGCGCGGCTGAAGAATAAGCGCTGGATTGCTGTGACAATCATGACGGCAGCACTCTTGCTGATTGTTGTCGTACCCGTTTTGCTTGCCATTGCATCCATCATCAAAGGAGCCGACGACGGCTATATTTGGGTGAAGTCTCTGTCAACCTTCACCCTGCCGCCGCCACCTCGGTGGCTTGAAGGCATTCCTTTGGCCGGTCCGAGGCTTGCCGATCTTTGGAGACAGCTTGCACTAAAAGCCCCAGAAGATTTTTTCAGGTACCTGGCTCCTTATGCCCGGCAGACCTTAAGCTGGTTTGTGGCCAAAGCAGGCAGTGTCGGGATGGTGGTTCTCCAGTTCTTTGTAACAGTGATTATTGCAACCCTACTATATGCCAAGGGCGAAGCGACATCCGCAGGAATCGGCGGTTTTGCACAACGCCTAGCAGGCGAACAGGGTGTGGCTGCTATGCTTCTCGCGGGAAAAGCGATCCGTGGTGTAGCCTTGGGAGTTGTTGTTACGGCGATTGTACAGGCGGCTGTCGGCGGTATCGGTCTGGCCGTTACCGGGGTGGGGGCTGCGGCTTTGCTGACAGCGGTGATGCTCATGCTTTGCCTGGCGCAGGTAGGCCCGGGCGTGGTGCTTATCCCCGCGCTGATTTGGGTCTACTGGAAAGACGGGGCGCTATGGGGAACCATCCTGCTCGTCTTCACGGTCCTTGCTTTAACCCTCGATAACTTTATCCGTCCTGTTCTTATTAGAAAAGGGGCGGACCTGCCGCTGGTTATGATCTTTGCCGGGGTCATCGGCGGCCTGATAGCCTTTGGCATCATCGGTCTTTTTATCGGTCCGGTAGTGCTCGCAGTGGCTCACACGCTCCTGAAGGCATGGGTGTCGGGTGGTGCTGAGGAAGAAGGGGTTTCCACAGAAGGAAACGGTGAAATAGTTAAAGAAAAATGATTCAAGATCATGCAAACCTCAGAAAAGGAGAGAACAATGAAACAAAATGAAGGTCTAAAAAGAAAAGCTCGGAGGTGGGTGGCAGTGGGCTGCGTGCTGGCAGGGCTCACCGTGAGCGCTGGGGCAACACCAGCAAAGGCTGCTGATGCCCCCAAAAAGGCGGGCAAACCCAACATCCTTATCATCATGGGTGACGACATCGGCCAGTGGAACGTCAGCGCCTACAATCAAGGCATGATGGGCTTCCGGACGCCCAACATTGACAGGCTTGCCAAGCAAGGCGCGCTATTCACGGACTTCTATGCCCAGCAGAGTTGCACCGCTGGACGGGCGGCGTTCATCACGGGCCAGAGCGGCTTCCGCACCGGCCTGTTGAAAATCGGCATGCCCGGTGGCAAGGAAGGTCTGTCACCGAAGGATCCGACCATGGCCGAATTGCTCAAGCCGCTCGGCTACATGACCGGCCAATTCGGGAAGAACCATCTCGGCGACCGCAATGAGTTCCTACCCACGGTTCACGGGTTCGATGAATTCTACGGCAACCTCTACCACTTGAATGCGGAAGAGGAACCGGAGAACGCGGACTACCCGAAGGGGGAACAGTTCAGGAAGAGGTTCGCCCCGCGCGGCGTCATCGAGAGCTTCGCATCGGACAAGGATGATCCGACAGAAGACGGGCGCAATGGCCGGATCGGCAAACAAACCGTCAAGGACACCGGCCCGCTGACCAAGAAGCGGATGGAGACGATTGACGAGGAAGTTACCGCCAAGACGCTAAGTTTCCTGGAGCGCGCCAAGAAGGCCGACAAGCCCTTCTTCTGCTGGTATAACTCCACCCGAATCCATATCTGGACGCACTTGAAAGCAGCGTCGGATGGCAAAACCGGCTTAGGCATCATTGCCGATGCCATGACCGAACACGACGCACAGGTCGGTGAGGTGCTCAATAAGCTTAAGGAACTGGGCCTCGAAGAGAACACCATCGTCGTTTATACCACCGACAACGGAGCCGAAGTCTTCTCCTGGCCCGACGGCGGCATGACCCCGTTCCGCAACGAGAAAAACTCCAACTGGGAGGGCGGCTATCGCGTCCCTGCGCTCATCCGCTGGCCCGGCGTCATCAAGCCCGGCACGCAGATCAACGACATCACCTCGCTGGAGGACTTTGTGCCCACATTGCTGGCGGCCGCTGGCGAGCCGAACATCAAGACGAAGCTGTTGACCGGCTACACCGCTGGCGACAAGACCTTCAAGGTGCATCTCGACGGTTACAACCTCATGCCTGCGCTGCAAGGCCTCGCTGAATGGCCACGTCACGAGTTCTTCTACTGGAATGACAACGGCAGCCTCGTGGCCCTCCGCTATGATCGCTGGAAGATCGTCTTCCAGGAGCAACGCGCCCATGGCTTTGACGTGTGGCAGGAGCCCATGGTCACATTGCGCATGCCAAAGCTGTTCGACCTCCGAGGCGATCCGTTTGAACGCGCCGACCACGAGGCCATCGGGTATGCCAAATGGCGTGCGGAACATGCCTACGTGATCCTTCCGGCCGTGGGCTACGTGAGCCAACATCTGGCCACCTATAAGGAATTCCCGCCACGCCAAAAGGCTGGCACCTTCGGCCTTGACCAAGTGTTGGAGAAACTCCAGGAAAAGGGCGGCGACAACTAACGCCGCTTGATTGAAACGCTAAATCAAACAACCGGGCCGCATCTGTCCAAACCAGGTGCGGCCCGGCAACCAAATCAAATATCAAAAGGCAGAATAATGAAAACCACCCGCAGACAAAACCTCATCGCCGCAGCTCTGTTTTGCGCGGTGGCTTTTACCACCACTATCGCGCAAGCCGCCGACCCGCTCCCATCTTGGAACGACCGCCCAGCGAAAAAATCCATCGTCGAGTTTGTGAAAAAGGTAACGACAGCCGGCTCGCCGGATTTCGTGCCGCTGCCGGAACGCATCGCCACGTTTGACAACGACGGCACACTCTGGTGCGAGCAGCCGGTGCCGGTTCAATTTTATTTCGCGCTCGACCGCGTGAAGGCGCTGGCGCCGCAGCATCCCGAATGGAAGGACAAGGAACCGTTCGCCTCGCTGCTCAAGGGCGATTTGAAAACCGCCCTTGCCGGTGGTGACCATGCGCTCCTCGAACTCATTATGGCCACGCACGCGGGCATGACCACAGCAGAATTTGAGCAGATTGTCAAGGACTGGATCGCAACCGCGAAATATCCGAAGACCGGCAAACTCTACCCCAAAATGGTTTATCAGCCGATGCTCGAACTGCTCGCCTACCTGCGCGCAAACGGTTTCAAGAACTTCATCGTTTCCGGAGGCGGCATCGAGTTCATGCGCCCGTGGGCAGAGCAGGTCTATGGGATCCCACCCGAACAGGTCATCGGCAGCAGCATCAAGATGAAGTTTGAAATGCGTGACGGCAAGCCCGTCCTCGTGCGTCTGCCGGAGCTAAACTTCAATGACGACAAGGAGGGTAAGCCCGTCGCCATCAACCAGCACTTCGGCCGTGGCCCATCATGGCCTTCGGCAATTCCGTTGGTGATAAGGAGATGTTGGAATATACGCAGGGCGGCAGCGGCGCGCGGTTCATGCTGCTCGTGCTGCACGATGATGCGGTTCGCGAATACGCCTACGGTCCGGTTCTAGGATTTCCCAACCCCAAACTCGGTGCCTTTACGCAGGCGCTCTACGACCAGGCGCAAAAGGACGGATGGACCGTTGTCAGCATGAAAAACGATTGGAAGACGATCTTCGCGTTCGAGCAGACCCCGGTGACGGCCATTGACATCCTGCTAGAGCCGGACGCCACGATGCTCCAGCATTCCGCCGCCAACAACGCCCGCCTGCTCGCGGTCTTTCCGAAAGGTTTCGCCCTAGATGCAACACACCGTCCGCACATCACAATGATTCAGCGTTATGTCCGCACGGCGGACCTGGACCAGGTCTATGCCGCCGCCGGCAAGGTTCTCGCCCGCACCAATGTGACCGGCATGAAGCTGGAAGCCTTAAATACTCCTACATCCCGAGCAAGAACATTGGCCTCGCGGGCATTGTCGTGAGGCCGATCCCTGAATTGCTTAAGCTGCAAGCGGATTTGATTGCCGCCGTGACCCCGTTCACGGTGAAAACCGGCACCTCGGCCGCGTTCGTAACTGCGCCCGATGATCCGGTCATTGACCCGTTCTTGATCGAATACGTTTCGACCTCCGTTCCGAAGGCTTCCGGCGAGCATTTCAATCCGCACGTCACCACCGGTGTCGCACCCCGGGAATACCTCGACAAGATGCTCGCTGAACCGTTTGCCCCGTTCACCTTTTCGCCTGCAGGTGCGGCCGTTTACCAGCTAGCCCAGTTCGGCACGGCGGCGAAGAAACTTAAAGAATTTGGTTTGAAGCCTTGAGGCGTAATCGTCATCACCATGAATAACTACTGGAAGCGAGCCTTCCTGCACCGAACACAATGAAGCGTGCTGGTCAAAAAATCGCCGGGACGATCTCAACGTACTTAAGTAAGAACAGACAATCCTTACTATCTTACCGAGAGCACTAAAAAAAGTGCTCCCGATACATTAAGGATGGACTAACGGATGATCAACGCGTGATAAAAAAAGTTGGTTGTTTAAAAAACCCCCCATAAAATTTCTGGGTGGGGTTTTACGAAATCTGCGTACACCATGAAAGGAGCTACCAATGAGATTAAAAAGAATAATTGTGGTTATGGTCATGTGCCTGATTGCTTTTCCTGCTTTCGCACAAGAAGTAACGAAAAATACCATGGATTCAGTTCGCGACGCGCTCAAGGCTCAAAAGCGGGCGTTCATCGCGGTCAATATGCAGTTAACTAATGCGGAGGATGCTAAATTTTGGCCCGTATATGACAGCTACCAAAAGGATATGGAAAATATGAACCAAAAAATTGGTGGTTTGATTCTCGACTACGCAAAAAACTATGAAACCCTCACTGATACAAAAGCAGACGAGCTCTTGAAAAAAAATTTGGCTTTGGAAAAGGAAATGCTCAAACTCAAAACATCGTATCTCCCCAAGTTCAGTGCTGTGCTTCCGGCAAAAAAGGTCGCACGGTATTATCAGCTGGAAAGCAAAATCCAGGCAGTAATACGCTATGACTTGGCTGATAAGATTCCCTTGGTCAAGTGAGCGATAATAAAATCATGGTGGTCATCAGCCATGGCGTGAACGGAGTTGAGTGTGGTGCTGCAAAAGCAACAATAAGAGCCGGGTGGTCGACAAGACCTGCCTGCTGGGTTCAATCGCATTGATGAAATAACCCAGATTCGTTATTATCTAAAAACATTATTTCAGCAAGGAGGAAAAAATGATGAATTGGAAACTTTCTGCAGTATTCTGTCTCGTGCTGGCCGCGGCAACAGCGTCCCTCTGTCTGCCGCACCCTGCTCAGGCTGCGAGCGCAAGCGAAATTAACCGTAACGCCACACAGGCGTTGACAATCCTCTATAAAAACACGCCAGGCGCAAAGGCTTTGGCCGATAAATCAAGGGCAATACTTGTTTTTCCCAGCATCGTCAAAGGTGGCTTTATCGTCGCTGGGCAATATGGCGATGGGGCGCTGCGCAAGCACGGCAAGACGGTTGGCTACTATCGATCGCTTGCGGCCTCGTACGGTTTTCAGGCAGGGGCTCAG